>ERZ773148.873-NODE-873-length-25690-cov-21.439750_pt1 | contig 25690 bp, 29 predicted proteins | sample MGYA00580846_ERZ773148 | MGnify/ENA primary metagenome ERZ773148 (study PRJEB29015, sample SAMEA2737879) | human gut metagenome | biome: human gut; feature: human-associated habitat; material: faeces | place: China | collected 2012 ... | reverse complement strand
TTCTTGAGGGAAGGAGGTAAAAATGTCAGTAACAAAAGACGGCGATACCGGTCGCTGGATGTCTCAGATCCGGGTAACGGACTGGACGGGGAAGATAATCCACAAAAAGAAGCGCGGCTTCGCCACAAAAAAGGAAGCCCTTCAATGGGAGCGTGACTTCATCAGCCAATCCACGGGCATCCTCGGTATGACCTTCGGCGACTTCATCGCTTTGTATGTCAAGGATATGGAGCACCGCCTCAAGCCCTCCACCGTTGCCAGCAAGAAATGGCTGATCGACCTGAAGGTGACGCCCTTCTTCAAGAAAATCCCGCTGAACGAGATCAAGCCTACCCATGTGCGCCAGTGGCAGAACTCTCTGACCAACTACCGCGATGAAAGCGGCAAGCCCTACTCCCAGACCTACCTCAAGTGCATCAACAACCAACTTACGGCAATTTTCAACTACGCAGTCAAGTATTATGGACCGGAAGAGAACCCATGCCACAAAGCGGGAAGTATGGGTAAGAAACACGCCGATGAGATGCTGTTCTGGACAAGGCAGGAGTTTCAGACATTCATTGAGGTCATGAAAGACCGGCCTGCCAGCTACGCGGTATTTATGACCTTGTACTTCACCGGGATCCGTGAGGGAGAGCTATTGGCACTTACGCCGTCGGACATCGGCTTTGAAAAGAAAACCCTGACGGTAAACAAGAGCTATCAGCGTCTCGGCAGAGAGGACATCATCACCACACCGAAAACGCCCAAGAGCAACCGCACCATCCCCATTCCCTACGGTCTTTGCACCTGTTTGCAGGAGTATATGTCCCATTGCTACGGGCTGCAAAAGGACGACTGGCTCTTTCCCTACACCAAGAGCTTTCTGTATCACGAAATGGAGTATGGCTGCAAGGCATCAGGTGTGGAGCAGATTCGGGTGCATGACATTCGCCACAGCCACGCCAGCCTGCTGGTGGAGATGGGCTTCTCTCCGCTGCTGATCGCAGAGCGGCTCGGACATGAAAAGGTGCAGATAACGATGGACACGTACAGCCACCTGTACCCCAACAAGCAGGTGGAGGTAGCCAGACAGCTTGACGGCATCATGCCGTGAGCCTCTGGCTACAAAAATCGCTGTAAATGTAGCCAATTTGTAGCCGCTAAAAAAGAAAAATCCTGAAAAACGCTGTATTGCCAACGCTTTTCAGGATTCAGAAAACACTAAATATTTATTCCCACTCCACCGTTCCCGGGGGCTTGGAGGTTATGTCGTAAACTACGCGGTTGACGTGGGAAACTTCGTTTATTATGCGGTTGGATACGCGGCCGAGTATTTCATATGGGATGTGCGCCCAGTCGGCCGTCATGAAATCGACCGTGGTGACAGCGCGGATGGCTATAAGCTCATCATATGTGCGGCCGTCTCCCATTACGCCGACTGTCTTTACGCCGGGCAATACGGCGAAGAACTGGCTCATCTTGTCCGCATAGCCGCATTTGTCCATTTCGTCGCGCAGCACCGCGTCCGCGTCCTGCAGTATGCGCACCTTCTCGGGCGTGACTTCGCCTATTATGCGCACGCCGAGGCCGGGGCCGGGGAACGGCTGCCGCCACACAAGCTCATGCGGAATGCCCAGCATTTCGCCCACGCGGCGCACTTCATCCTTGAAAAGATCCTTCAGCGGCTCTATCGTGCCAAGGAACTTTATATCGTCAGGCTGCTTGACCTGGTTATGATGCGTCTTTATAACGGCGGCGTCGCCCTTGCCGCTTTCTATGCGGTCGGGGTATATCGTTCCCTGTGCAAAGAAGCCGTCGCCATAGCTTTCGCGTATCTTGTCCCAGAATACGCGGTAAAACTCCGTGCCGATTATCTTGCGCTTCTGTTCGGGATCGCTTACTCCCTTCAGGCAATCATAGAAATGCTGCTGGCAGTTTATGCGGACAAAATTCATGTCGAACAGCTTTGTGAACGTCTGCTCAACCATATCCCCTTCATCCTTGCGCATAAGGCCCTGATCCACAAATACGCAGGTGAGCTGCTTGCCGACGGCCTTTGAAAGCAGCGCCGCCGCAACGGACGAATCCACACCGCCGCTGAGGCCCAGCACAACACCCTTGTCGCCAATGGTGCGCTTAAGCTCGGCAACAGTGGTATCGATAAAGCTGTCCATCTTCCATTCGCCCTTGCAGCCGCAAACATCGAACAGGAAGCGGCGGAGCATATCTATGCCGCCTACGGTATGGTTCACCTCAAGGTGGAACTGCACGCCGTAAAGCCGCTTTTCATCGCACTCCATGGCCGCAACGGGGCATACCGGCGTTTTGGCCGTTATCTTAAATCCCTCCGGAACTTTTGAAATATAATCGCCATGGCTCATCCATGTTATGCCGTGGCCTTCGTCAAACAGCTTCGAGCCCGTAAGATAGTCCGTTTCCGTTTTGCCGTATTCGCGCGCAGCCGCCGTCTCCGCGGGGGACACGGTGCCGCCCAGCATATACGCCAATATCTGGCAGCCGTAGCATATGCCCAAAATTGGCGCGTTAAGGCCGAATATTTCATCGGATATATGCGGGGAGGTTTCAAGATACACACTGTTTGGCCCGCCGGTAAATATCAAGCCCGCGGGCTGCATGGCAGCGAGCTTTGCCATGTCTATTGTGTATGGGACTATTTCGCAGTATACGCCAAGATCGCGCACGCGGCGGGCGATCAGCTGATTATACTGACCGCCAAAGTCCACAACGATTATTTTCTCCATCCAATTACTCCTCGTTACGGAATACTATGCCGTTTTCGTCGGCCTTTTCGATTATTGCAAGGGAATGCAGGTTCACGCCCTCGCTCCTCAGGCGCGCGCCGCCGGGCTGGAAGCCCTTTTCAACCGCAACGCCCATGCCTATCAGCTGCGCGCCGGCCTGCTCTATTATATCCACCAAGCCATGCAGCGCTTCGCCGTTGGCAAGGAAATCGTCTATAATGAGTACCTTATCGTTGGGGCCGAGCCACTGCTTGCTCATCAGCAGCGTTACTTTCTTTTTATATGTATAGGAGAATATCTCGCTTTTGTACAGGCCGCCTTCAATATTGTCGCTCTTGGCCTTTTTGGCGAAAATCATGGGCACGCCGAATTCCTCGGCACAGATGGTGGCAAGCGCTATTCCGCTGGCCTCTACCGTAAGCACGGCGGTGATGCCGGTCAAATCAAAAAGCCGACCGAATTCCTTTGCCATTTCCCGCATAAGTTTAACGTCCACGCGGTGGTTCAAAAATCCGTCGACCTTAATAATGTTGCCGGGCAGGACTTTGCCCTCTTTCTTGATGCGCTCCTGAAGTACGTTCATAGTGGGGTATATCTCCTATCAAAAGTAATCAAAATAATTACTACTAATTATCGCCCAAAACCGCCATTAATTCAATAGGCAAATAGGCTAAATGTTTTTTTGACAAACAATAATGTTTTCTTTCTCCCCTTCACAATTATTTCAAATTAGCATTACAATGACTCCATTGCTTATTTTTCGGTTAAGACTATAATAGTATTGTAATCGACGGGAACAAAAGTTCCCGTGGGCAGGAGGTAACCCCTATGAACATAAACAAACTTACGCAAAGATCGCTTGAGGCGGTGCAGTCCGCCCAAAGCATAGCGGTATCGCATAACAATCAGCAGGTGGATCAGGAGCATTTGTGCGCGGCGCTCCTTGGTCAGGAGGATTCGCTCATAAAGAGCCTTATCGAGCGCATGGGTTCCGATGCGGAGGGCTTCGCGGGCGCGGTAGGCGCGGCGATAGCAAGGCTGCCGCAGGTAACCGGTTCCAGCCGCGAGGCGGATAGGATATACGTTACGCAGGATCTTGACAAGGCGCTGAACAAGGCCGAGGAAATAGCCATCCATATGAAGGACGAGTATGTTTCCGTGGAGCATTTGTTCCTTGGCATGATGGAGCAGCCGAACTCCGCCATGAGGGAATTGTTTTCCCGCTACAACATAAAAAAGAACGACTTCCTTAAAGCCCTTGAAGAAGTGCGCGGCGGCGCGAGGGTAACAACCGATAATCCAGAAGGCACATACGATGCGCTGAATAAATACGCGCAGGACCTTGTTGAACTTGCGCGCAGGCAGAAGCTCGATCCCGTTATCGGCCGTGATGACGAAGTGAGGAACGTTATACGCATACTGTCGCGCAAAACCAAGAACAATCCTGTGCTGATAGGTGAGCCGGGCGTTGGTAAAACGGCAATAGCCGAAGGCCTTGCGCAGAGGATAGTGCGCGGGGACGTACCGGCTAACCTGAAGGAGCGCAAAATATATTCGCTGGATATGGGCGCGCTGATAGCCGGCGCAAAGTTCCGCGGCGAATTTGAAGAAAGGCTGAAGGCCGTGCTTGGCGAGGTCAAGCGCAGCGAAGGCAAGATAATACTGTTTATCGATGAGCTGCACACAATAGTTGGCGCGGGCAAAACCGAAGGCAGCATGGATGCCGGCAATCTGCTCAAGCCCATGCTTGCGCGCGGCGAGCTGCACTGCATAGGCGCAACCACGCTTGACGAATACCGCAAGTACATCGAAAAAGATGCCGCCCTCTCCCGCCGTTTCCAGCCGGTAATGGTGGACGAGCCGAGCGTTGAGGATACAATATCCATACTGCGCGGCCTGAAGGAGCGCTACGAGGTTTACCACGGCGTTAAGATAAGCGACAACGCGCTTATAGCCGCGGCAACCCTTTCGCACAGATATATAAGCGACCGTTTCCTGCCGGACAAGGCGATAGACCTTGTGGATGAAGCATGTGCGCTGATAAGGACGGAAATGGACTCTATGCCCACGGAGCTTGACGAACTTTCCCGCAAGATAATGCAGCTTGAAATTGAAGAAGCGGCATTGAAAAAGGAATCCGACAAGCTGAGCGAGGAGCATCTGAAAGAGATACAGAAAACCCTTGCCGACGACCGCGAGAAATTCAAGCAGCTCAAGGCCAAATGGGACAAGGAAAAGGATTCCATCAAGAACGTGCAGCGCATACGCGGCGAGATAGAAGACCTTAATGCGCAGATGGAGCGCGCCGAACGCGAATATGACCTCAATAAGGCGGCCGAACTGAAATACGGCAAACTGCCGAAGCTGAAGGAAGAGCTTGACCATGCCGAAAAGGAAATGGAGAAGGGCAAAGCGAGCGGACTGCTGCGCGACCGCGTGACGGAAGACGAAATTGCCCGCATAGTTGCCCGCTGGACCGGCATACCGGTAGCAAGACTGATGGAGGGTGAACGCGAAAAGCTGCTGCGCCTTGAAGATATTCTGCATCAGCGCGTGATAGGTCAGGATGAGGCCGTAAAGACCGTATCCAACGCCATTCTGCGCACAAGGGCCGGCCTGAAGGATCCTTCAAAGCCCATAGGCAGTTTCCTGTTCCTCGGCCCCACTGGCGTGGGCAAGACGGAGCTCGCAAAAGCGCTTGCCGAGGCGCTGTTTGACGACGAGAACAACATGGTGCGTATAGACATGAGCGAATACATGGAGAAATACTCCGTGGCTCGCCTGATAGGCGCACCTCCGGGATACGTTGGCTATGATGAGGGCGGCCAGCTTACCGAGGCCGTGCGCAGGAAGCCTTACTGCGTTGTGCTGTTCGACGAGATTGAAAAGGCGCACCCGGATGTTTTCAACGTGCTGCTGCAGGTGCTTGACGACGGCCGCATGACCGATTCACAGGGCCGCACGGTGGACTTCAAGAATACCGTAATAGTAATGACCAGCAACCTCGGCAGCCAGTACATACTGGACGGCATAAAGGACGGCAAGATAACCGAGGAAGCACGCAATCAGGTAAACGCGCTGCTTAAGCAGAGCTTCCGCCCCGAGTTCCTTAACAGGATAGATGACATAGTGTTCTATAAGCCGCTTGATAAGCAGGAGATATTTGCCATAACCGAGCTTATGCTCAAGGATATCCGCCGTCGCCTTGCCGAACGCAGGCTGGACGTGCAGCTTACAGACGCCGCAAAGCACTATATTGCCGATGCCGGATACGATCCGCATTACGGCGCAAGGCCGCTCAAGAGACTGCTTCAGTCCAAGCTTGAAACGCTGCTTGCCCGCAAGATAATCGAATCCGACCCCGAACCCGGTACGGTTTACACCGTGGACTGCGTAAACGGGGAATTGGTGGTTAAATAATCTTATACAGCAAAAGACCGCATAGAAATATGCGGCCTTTTGTTGTTTTGGGCTATATGCCTGTTTGCTTAGCTGCGGAGCGGCTCCTCACGGCGGGTATCATCGCCGTGCCGATGCTCCGCATCGCCCTCCCCTGCGCTGTCTTGCGCGGCAAGCGTACCGGTCAGGTTCTTTTTAAGAGGCAGATAGCTCTCGTCGTAGCTGAACTTCATCTCTTAATCTCCCTTTCACTTTTCGCTCACCAATAGCATTTGCCCAAAGCGCATTTGATATGCTATGATAAAGAATGGTATTTTGCATAAAGAAAACGCGGCATCCCCGAAGGAACGCCGCGCATATGCACAGAAATCGCTTTTATTAGAAGCTGCGCTCAACCTTGCCGGAACGAAGGCAGCGAGTGCAAACATTCACCTTGCGCACAGTGCCGTTAACCACCGCGTGAACGGTCTGAATGTTGGGAGCCCAAGTGGTCCTGGTCTTTCTGTTGGAATGGCTTACCAGATTACCGCTCATAACGCCCTTCTTGCATATTTCGCAGTACTTACCCATGCATTACACCTCCTTACGACGGTAGCGTGCGTTTTTACTCAAACAGATAGTATTTTAGCACGGTGTTCAAGCTTTTGCAAGCAAAAAATAATTTATTTTATGCATTTGCATAAATAGTCAGTTTGACAAGGACATAAAGGCGGTGTTACAATCGGTTGTCCGCAAAAATAGCGGGCGCGCAAAGGAGGATATTTTACATATGACGGCTGAAAGAAAAGCAAAGTTGAAAGAGATTTTAATGGATCTGCTGTTCGATATAATAGGCGGCATTCTTTACGCCGCGGGAATATACAGCTTCGCCTCGCAGGCGGAGTTCGCCCCGGGCGGCATATCCGGCCTAGCCATAATAATAAACCACTTTACTCAGTGGCCCATCGGTATATGCACGCTGGTGCTAAACATTCCGATAGTTATAATATGCATAAGGACGCTGGGCAAAAAGTTTTTCTTCAAGTCTATCAAGACAATGGTCATAAGCACCGTTATAATAGACTTCGTATTCCCGCTGCTGCCCGTATATAAGGGCGATGCGCTCATGGCGGCGCTGTTCGCGGGCGCGCTTAGCGGCGCGGGGCTTGCGCTGGTATATTGGCGCGGCTCCTCCACCGGCGGCACGGATTTTCTTATAATGAGCCTTAGGAAAAAGTTCCCCCATCTTTCCATAGGCACCATATCCATATGCATTGACGGCATGGTAATACTGCTGGGCGGTATTGTATTCGGCAGGATAGACGCCGTGCTGCAGGGCATAGTTATGACAGCCGTAAGCACCACGGTGATAGACAAGATAACCGCCGGATTCATGACAGGTCAGGTAACTTTCATAGTGACCGGCAAGCCGAAAGAAATATCCGATGAGATAATGCATAACATAGGCCGCGGCGTAACGAGCATAAGGGGCACAGGCATGTTCTCGGGCTCCGACCGGACTATACTCATGTGCGCCTGTTCCCGCGCGGAGGCCTGCCACATCCGCGGCATAGCATACAGCGTGGATAAATCCGCACTGGTGCTGCTTTGCCCCTACGACACTGCATACGGGCTTGGATTCCAGCAGCTATCCGATTAAAGGAGGAAAAGATGGAACTTATACTTGCATCCGCTTCCCCACGGCGCAGGGAAATGCTTACCCTTATGGGGTATGACTTTACCGTTAAGCCAAGCCGGGCCGAAGAAAACATAGGTCATTGCGCACCGGGTGAATACGTAAGCCGCCTTGCGCGGATAAAGGCCGCAGCCGTTGCGGAGGAAAACCCGGGCTGCTGCGTGCTCGGCTCCGACACAATAGTTTACCTTGACGGCGAAATTTTGGGCAAACCGCGTGATGAAGAAGATGCTTTCCACATACTGTCCACGCTCAGCGGCCGCACGCACACCGTGTTCACGGGCGTTGCCATAATAGCCGGTGACAAGGAAACCATATTCTATGACAAGGCCGAAGTCACGTTCAAAACGCTCGAACCGGACGAAATACGCGACTATATAGCCACAGGCGAGCCTATGGACAAAGCCGGCGCATACGGCATACAGGGGCCGGCGACGGTGCTGGTAGAAAAGATAGACGGCTGCTACTTCACGGTAATAGGGCTGCCCAATCCAAAGGTATACGATGCGTTGAAGGCCATGGGCATACTGCCTAAATGGCGGCAGCATTAAGTTGCTCTATTTTTGCCGAAAAAGCACCGCCTTTGGCGAAGTGCTTGATCAAGGGCCGCGGAAATAGTATCATAAACTCACAGGCCGCAAACAAAAAAATGCGGAAGGTCGAATGGGCGCGGCAATATCCCGGCAGCATATGTCGGGATATTGTATTTATAAAAAAGTGCCTGTTTGTCTGTATAAATCGACCCTCTCAAAAAAATTTTAACTTTTTTGAAAAAAGGGGTTGCCAAATACGGAATCACGCGCTATAATAACACTCGTTCCGTTCCTCCTTAGCTCAGTCGGTAGAGCATGCGGCTGTTAACCGCAGTGTCGTTGGTTCGAGTCCAACAGGGGGAGCCAGTTAAAGCCGGAAGCGATTGCTTCCGGCTTTTGATTTATCCCGATACCGGAATCACCTTTTATCTGCCGTGTTCTTTCTCGCTTCGTAGTCCTCATCTATGCGCTTTTTCCACTCCGTGCCGAGCGCTGCGCTGCAACGCACGGTGGATACGGCTTCGCTCAGCACTTCGTAGTTCAGCTGCGTTCCCTGATGGTCGCTGTGGTAATTCACGGCCCTGTCCGCGCCTATGCCGAAGCGGCTTGCCGTTTCAACGGCGTCTATGTTCGCGCCCAAGAACAGGAACTCCCAGCCGTATTTCGCCTTCTGCCGCTCTATCATCTTCTTCACGGTTTCGCTGTCGTAACGGCGGCTGGCGTTCTCCATTCCGTCCGTAGTTATCACGAACAGAGTATGCTCCGGCACGTCCTCTTCCCGCGCGTACTTATGTATATTGCCTATGTGGTGTATCGCGCCGCCTATCGCGTCCAGCAGCGCCGTGCAGCCGCGCACATAGTATTCCCTGTCCGTCATCGGCTCCACGCGGCCAATGGGTACACGGTCGTGAATTACCTTGCTGAAGTTATCGAACAGCACGGTCGATATCAGCGCCTCCCCCGCCTCTTTCTTCTGCTTTTCTATCATTGAGTTGAAGCCGCCTATCGTATCCGCTTCCAGCCCGCTCATGGAGCCGCTGCGATCGAGTATGAATACTATCTCCGTCAGGTTCTTTTTCATTTTCTTTCCCTCCGCGTAAAAAATATGGCTGCTCGGTTCGTTCCCTCACCTTGCAGTCATATCTTACATCAATATTCGTTTGGCATGGTCGCTTGGCAGGCGACAAATAGCTTCTATCGCTTATCGTCCACGTCTATTATTTCTCCAATAAACATAATATGCGGCTGCCAACCGCCGTTGAAATCCGGAAACGCTTTTGGCGCGGAAGCATAATATTGCTGTATCTCCGGCGCGATATTTTCCTTGGCAAACTGGTGCTGATACAGCTTTTTACACAGGAAAGTCAAACTTGCTTCCTCATACGTTACGCTGTTTCCCATTGCGGCAGGAGTAAGCCCCGCCGCGGCAGCCTTATCGCCATCCCTGCCCGAATGCGAGCCCATATAGCGGAGCGCATTGCGGCAGGATTCCGGATAAAAGCTTACGGTGAACGTATCGTTTTCGGTAAGAAACTCGCTCGTATAGCGCGCAGGATGCACATATACCGTTACGATAGGGCATGTTTTGCCGTCGTGTCCCCATATGTTGCCAAGGCTGCCCCAGCCCAATGTGCAGCTATTGAAGCGTTCCATGGTTCCCGCCGTAACAAGTGCCCATTGTTCGCTGAACATTTCAAATACCCTATAGTCTTTTGCCTTGTAGTTCGTCATCATATTTACTCCTTTCCTGCCACTACGCCCCTATCAGGCTTTGGTCAAACGCGAACAACGCTTCGTTAATTTCAAACACGTTGTAGTTGCCGCGCTCCACGAAGTATTCAACTATTATATCGAACTTATTTGAATGTGACAGGGCAAATCCGGCCTTCATGAGCATTTCACGCATCTCATCAAGAGGAAGTTCAAGCGCTATGCAAAACGCTATCACGGTCGGTTTTGACGGCTTATACAGCCTGTCCGCACGTATCTTCGAAAACAGCTTGCGGTCTATGTTCGCTTTCTTATAGCATTGCGCGTCCGTCATGCCGCGTTCGTCTATTTTGCGCAGCAGCATTTCGGAAAAGCTTTCGTCCATTTGCCCCAGCGCTTCGTCAAGCGTGGCAGGCATTGTCGCCATCTTCGGCATGGAAAAGACGGACTCGCTCAATTCGGGCATGCTCAGCCTGCGCAGGCGCTCCGCCGCATCATCCGTATGCGCACCAACGTATTTATCGTCTATATAAGCAGCGATGTCCGCAAAGAGCTTATTACCAATTTGGTACGCATTTTTATCGAAAACGACAATATAAACCGTCATGTCGTTTTCAAGCAGAAATTCGCTTATAGTGTCCACCGCTACCCTTAACGCCTGATCCTTTGGATAGCCGTATATTCCTGATGATATCAGCGGGAACGCAACCGATGCGCAGCCGCGCTCCTTGGCCAGCGCAAGCGAGGTTTTGTAGCAGGATATAAGCTGCTCCCGCTCACCGTGCATTCCATCCTTCCAGCGCGGGCCAACGGCATGTATAACATATTTACAGAGAAGGTCATAGCCGCGCGTCACCTTTGCGCTGCCCGTCATGCAGCCGTGCAGCGTTATGCATTCTTTAAGCAGCTTCGGCCCAGCCGCGCGGTGTATGCAGCCATCAACGCCCCCGCCGCCGAGCAAGGTCATGTTAGCGGCATTCACAATGGCGTCCACGTTCATTTTCGTAATATCGTTTCTTACTATCTGCAGCGGCATCGTGTCCCCTCCTGTTCTTTCGCTATGCCAGTCGTATGATGCTTAATTTTATGATAGCGTAGCGCCGCCGCATTTGTCAATGCGGGTTCACTCCGCAAAAGACTTTTTATATACCGGCAGCACACGTTTCCAGAACACCAGTGCGTTTGCAATGAGCAGCACGCCGAAAAGACATCTTGCCGCCCACTCCGGGCAAAGAAGATCTATGCCGTTCATGTCCCCGCCGCCGAAAAAGCCGCAGAGAATACTGAGATACAGCGGATCAAGCAGTAAAAATGCAATCGTTATATAGTAAAGCGTTGCGCGGAGCAGTTTGCTCTTTGCGCAGCATATTTTGCCCGCAAGTGCGACCAAAGCATATCCGCCGCAAAACGTTGCCACAGCACCAGCAAGGCAGAATGCGCCAAGCTGTGCTTCGCTCATGCGCCCGGCATAAACATCTATCTGCACGCCTATGCCCATGAAGTTGATTTGCTTAAACACGCCCGCGAAAAGCGCATACAAAAGATGCGCCCCTTCGTGAACAAGATAATACACGACACCTGCCGCCAGTATCCCTATATATTGTCTCGCCCGTTTTGACATGATTATATCCTCATTATTTCGACTCATGAAGCCGCTTTAGCCTTTCAAGCACCGCCGGATTGTTTGCGGCAATGTGCCCAAGTGTGCTGCATCCGTCCATCTCCTGGCAATCGGCGCAGGTATCCATTCCCTTCTTCCTAACGCAGTTATGTACTGGGCATAACTTGTCGCAGAACGGCGTTTTTGCGCCCTCTATGCGGCAGCCGGTGCAGTTTATCATTTCAGGCGTTATCATTACGCCGTTCAGTTTTGTCCACAGGGCGGCGGTTTTCTCGCGCAGGGCGTTGTCGTTTGCAAGCGTTGCTATTCTGGCGTCGCACTTTTCGCAGTCCAGCCCGCAGCAGCCAATCAGTTTGTTCATATATATCCCTCCTTACGCCGCATTTAGTGTATTTCGTTTTCGCCGGGGCAAATGGATAAATTCATGAAGTCAAAATCTATCAGTTCACCATTAATTTTGAAAAAGCCCGGAAATGTGCATAGCTTGCGAAAGCCGAACCTTTCATACAGCGCTATGGCGCGCTTATTATCGCTGCGCACCTCAAGATTGACCTGTTCCACTCCGTTTTCCCTTGCAAAAGCAAGTATGCGTTCCATAAGGGCGAACGCAGCGCCGCAACCCCACCATGCCTTTTTCAGGCTTATCCCGAACTCCGCGCGGTGTCCCATGCGTCTTTGCTTGCGGTTAAGACTGGCGGTGCCTATTATCTCCCCGTTCGCCTTGGCAAGCAGCTGAATATTGTCTTGCGACTGCGCTTGCACACCAAGATACGCTTTCTCTGCTTCAATATCAAGCGGCACGCCCTCCGCGCCGAAGCTGAGATTGTCCGTCTCCCCACCCACTATTTTCAGATAATCCAGCAGCGCAGCCGCATCCTCCGCCTGTGCGCGGACTATTTCAAAGTTTGTGTGTTCCATTTGTATTTCGTTCCTTTCTTTAATCAAATCAATTTCTTGGTCATTCTGAAAGTATTTATCGGATTCCGAACAACCTTAGCTTCTTTCACGGTGCTTCACTTGTTCTCCGCAGCATTTGCCAATTGCTTCTTCGGAAGCGTTTTTATAAGAATCAGCGTATATGCGACTGTTATGGCTATCAGAACGGCTATATGGATCAGCTGCCCTTGCATGGCGACATCAGCATCATTAGCAAACGTACCAAGCGTGTTAATAGCAGAGTGAACGATGATACAGGGAAGCATGCTTCCGCCGCGATAAAAAATAGTTACAAGCATAAAGCCTACCGCAACCGCAAATACAATCTGGCACAGATTGCTTACCAAGCCCATGCCGCTGCCGTTGAAAAGGTTGATAATGTGCCCTATGCCGAAAGTTACGCTTGAAATAATTATTGCGGATTTCACATTATCCTTTGCAATAGAAGCAAACAGGAGCCCCCTGAAAATCACTTCCTCCAGAAATCCAACGCAGAGCATGCATACGATGCGGCAAACCGTTTCTGTCGGCGAATAGTTTACGGCAAAACCGTTCCAAAGATTTCCCGACGCCAATACCAAAAGCGGCACATAGTAAAGGAACCGCCATGCAGGAACCTGCGATCTGCAAAGCCCATAGCGCTTCTGCAATCCGTTCTTTCGTATAAAGCCGAGAAGAACGATCGTCTGCAATATGCAGAAAACTGCGCTTGCGGAGTATTCGATTCCTATTATTTCGTTCAGCGGATTCGCCAGGGACTGCAAAACACAATAAATAACTATCCATACAATTGCAAATGTCAGCTCGTTTTTCTCATATAACTTTTTCATTTTATCTCCTCCTGTATTATAATACCTCAACACACTTATCGCCGTAATTGGCAGCCTTTTGCAAGCGACTTCACCGTCTATTCCCGCGCGGGCTTATAGTCTATGCCCGCCTCCCGCGCCTGAGCACACAAGTCCTTTGTTTGAAGCTTATACTGCCTGCCATCCTTAATGCCGTTTTTCCCCAGCAGTATCAGCCTATATTCATGGTCATAGCTCTCCGCAAAATAAAAGTCCGCGCAGCGGCCCTCAGGACAATATACAATACTCCACATCGTCTTTTCATAGCTGCCGTCCGTTTTGGGATAGTTCTTCTGCGCTACACTCTCCAGCATGTCCCGCACCTGCGGCATACAGCGGGCCCGCTGTATGCCGCAAGGGTATCGTACCGCTCACGCGACTGCGCCGAGCCAACGCCCCTCTTTTCACAGTCGGTAAGATAATGGTTTGTGACCACTTTTGTTTCGCTAACCAGCATTTCTCCGTTAACATACTCCACAACAATGCTTTTGCCGTGCGCATCCGCAATGGACAGATGATGAGAAATGCCTATGGATGAATTCATGTCATACTGCTTCAGCAGCGCAACGGCTTCGTCCACGTCTGCCGCTTTATCCAGCAGCAGGCGAATGGCCGTGGTGGTGGTCAGGTTCACCTTGCCTGTCCGCTGGTACGTTTCCTCGTCATCCCCCGCCGTCAAGTCGGCCGCAACAAGCCCTTTGGCATTCATGCCGTCCAGCGGAACATAAATCGCCGCTATGCTCTGCATCCGTTCCGTCATCGATCCGTCCGGCGCATACTTATCGCCAAAACCTAAAAAATCTAGGCAGCAGGTAGATACCGACTCATATCCGTTTTTCGGGCTTGGTATGCACTATCATGGTTTCACATTCTGCCCAGTCATAGTTGCGTCCAAAGAAGTAAGTGCCGTTTTCATCCTGCGTATATATCGTGGAGCAGCCGAAACTTCCAGTCGTCACATTTCCATCCGCCTTGTAAAAGCCATGCGACAGGAACGAAACCAAATATTCCGCAACTTCGCCGTCGCTTGCGGCGCCGCCATTAGCAAGGAAATCATCAAACCCGTAGTCCCCCGCAAACTCCATTGCATAAAGCCCATCTTCAAGTTTTTCTATGCTGTTTGCAGCCTTTACGAACGGCCCGAACATCACCGCCGCTCCGGCGGCAATAATAATCAGCAATACCCCTATCGTTATGCCTATCCACTTCAAAGCACGCTTTGCCGTGCGTTTTTTCATATTATCCTCCTCATTCCGCAGCAACCTGTCGTTCGGTAGCCAAACGGTCAAAATAAAAGCAACTCGCGCTCAATCGGCCTCTATTCCCGCTTCCCAAAGCACATATTCATACCATTCCTCATCAGTCTGCCTAAATCCTACTGACAGGAACATGCGGGGCTTTGCGCATTAAAGGAATAGATATTTGCCGTAACCTTCGCCATTTCCTTTTCCTTTGCAAGCTTCAGCATATCAATAACGCAGCGCCGGCCGATATGCTTGTTCTGGTATTCTTTGCAAATCACAATGGCTATTTCCCCCGCTATCACGCAGGGAAACATCCCCTACCAGCACACCGTTGTATTCATAATAGCAATCGCCATGTGCGCAGAGATAATCATACATGCTGTGCAGCAGTTCCGTATCGTATGGCTTGTCCCTATTGTCCACCTGCTTACATACATCCAAATCCTGATACCAACGGCTGGTTGTTATTATCATCGTAGCACACCGCGGCAAACATTTTATCGCCAACCATGTACCGTAGCCAGTTCCACTCCGCTTTAAAGTCCTTCCTAACGCCTTTTTTCGCCAGCAAATATTCATCAAGCCAGCCGTATTTCATGCATTTATCCCCCTCAATCTTCCCGAGGCACGCCATACACCTTATAAAACTGCCTTATATGCCGCTCTATCAGCCCAATCACTTCATCCTCGCGTTCCGGCTCGCGGTCGCAAAGGTTTATCCAAACCGATATGGGCAGGCATAGCTGCGCCGCCATTATCTCTGAATCGTCATCAATAAGTCTCCCGTTCTTAATCATGAATTTCACAAGCCCCGTAAAATAGCGCACCACATCAGCATAATTTTGCTTTGTTTGCAGCGCGCTCAGCTCAGCGTTTTGGAACTGCTCTATCGTCAGCATCTTGCGGGATTTGCTGATCTGCGGGTCATGCAAAATATAGCGCACATGTCCAAGAACCATCTGCAGCGCTGCGTCCGGCGTAACGTCCTGCTTATCCTTTGTAAAGGCAGGATCGTCCCAATTCGCCCGCGCAAATATGGAGCGTTTTTCATACTGCTCTAAGCTATGCCGCACAAGTGCATCCAGTATTTCCTGCTTGCTTTTAAAGTGGCTGTACATGGATGCCTTACGTATGCCCACCGCGTTTGCTATCTGCGCAATGGAAGTGGCTTCATATCCCTGCACTGAGAATAAATCCAATGCCTTGTCCAAAATCGCTTTCTTGGTGCTGCCCTGCTCAACCATTCTGCTGCCCTCCTGCATGAAATAATACCGCTAAGATTATACCTACCGACCGATAGGTTGTCAAGAAAAAGTCATTCTCATCCGTAGAAGCATCGCTATAACCAGTCGTTCTCAGTGCTCCTCACATTTATCAGCTTTTTTATTGTCAAATGGACGTGAAGATCTGCATGTGGTATTATAAGTTTATGTAGGATAATCATCGGCAGGAAGGAACGGGCCTATTATGAACTTAAAAGAAATACTTGCACAAATGTGCCTCAGCGAACAGGCTGAGGCAACGCCGTTCAAAAGCGCGGAGGACGGCACGGATTACGCCGTATGGAAAATAAACGACGGCAATACCGCATACGTTCTGAAAAAGGCAAGCGAGCAAGAACTGTCTGTTTACAATACTTTTTTGGCGTCCGCCGAGCGCGCTGTTCCGCACCTTTACAAAAGCCTTAACTATTGCGGCGAACTGTTTTTACTTATGGAATACATAGAAGGGCACGACCTGCGGAAGTGCGACCGCGAATCGCTGACTGCGGTTCTTGACGCCTTGATTTATTTACAGAATATGTATTGGGAAAGACGTGAATGTCAGGCTGTCGATCTCACTTTTGAGGCAAGTCTGCCGAGGCAGCAAAACCGAGGCAAGTATTTGAATGATGCGGATTTAGAGCATGCCTATGCAGAGTATCTGAGGCTGTATTCAAGCGTCCCTCGGACGCTATGCCATGACGATCTTTTGCCGTTTAATGTACTGTGTGCAAACGGTCATGCAACTATAATCGATTGGGAATATGCCGCAATACTGCCCTATCCAACATCACTTGCCCGCCTTACCGCCCACGGCGAAGAAGACGAATCGGCCTTTTTCTATATGACGCAGGCAGACAAAGACTATGCCATAGAATATTACTTTGAGCATTTGTTAAAAGAAAATGGCATCGATTACAATGATTACCGCAGGACGCTGGATTATTTTCTGCTCTATGAGTATTGCGAATGGATTATGCTTGGCGTGAAGTACAACGAGACAGACTCCGAACGGTTTCAAAAGTACTACGCAAAAGCAAAGGAGCATATCAAATCGCTGGCATAGAAGCTAAATCCATGTGCGGTATCCAAGTATAAAGGCCGAACGGTTATTGGCTGCTAATAATTCAAGCTTAATACTGAACAAAAGGCCGCTTATCGCATTGATAACGGCCTTTTATTGTTATTATGATTTTATGCGTATATTGGTTTTAGTCCTTGAGCTGCTTACGGTATGCTTCAAGCTCGGACGGGGAGCAATATACGAAGTGCTCCGGCTCAACCTCCACCATCGAGGGCTTCTCAACGGAATAATCATGGTCCCTCTCAGGATCGTAATCCACGCGCTTGCGCGTGCGCTCCGTAATGGGATTGGGTTCGGGTATTGCGGAAAGCAAAGCCTTTGTATACGGATGCAGCGGGTTCTTATACAGATCGTCGCCATTTGCAACCTCAACCAGATGGCCATAGTACATAACGCCGATACGGTCGGAGAAATACTTGACAACGGAAAGGTTATGGGCTATGAAAAGTATGCTGAGACCCATCTCGTCCTTCAAATCGTTCAGCAGATTTATAACCTGCGCCTGCACGGAAACGTCCAGCGCGGAAACAGGCTCGTCTGCAATTACAAGCTTGGGTTTGGTGATTATCGCGCGGGCTATGCCTATGCGCTGGCGCTGACCACCCGAAAATTCGTGCGGATAGCGGGTGGCGTGTTCTTCCACAAGGCCAACCTTTTCCAGCATCTCAACCACCTGACGGTGAATTTCATCGCGATCCTTCTGTCCGCGCACCTTAAGACCTTCGCCCACGATTTCCTCTATGGTCATCTTTGGGTTAAGTGATTCTATGGGGTCCTGGAATATCATGGAGATATTCGATGTAAGATAGCTCCGCAAATCTTTTGTCATCTTGCCGGAGATATCCCTGCCGTCAAACAGAACCTCGCCGCCCGTGGGATCATACAGACGGATTATGGTGCGGCCCGTTGTGGTTTTTCCGCAGCCGGATTCGCCCACCAGGCCAAAGGTTTCCGCCCTGCGCACGGCAAAGCTTACGTCGTCAACAGCCTTGACAACCATTTTGTTTTTGCCGTGACCGGAGCTGAAGTGCTGACAGAGGTTTTTTACTTCAAGAATATATTCGTTTTCAGCCATTTTGCACTCCACTCCCTTTCATTCTTTCTATTCTGGCCCTAAGCACTTCGGGCATCTCTATGCCGTTTGCCTTGGCCTTGGGATGCAGCAGCCATGTTGCCGCAGCATGTGTATCGCTTATTCTGAACATAGGCGGCTCCTGCTCATAATCGATTCGCATGGCGAACTGATTTCTGGCGGCAAAAGCATCGCCCTTGGGCGGGAATATCATGTTTGGCGGCGTACCTGGAATCGCCAAAAGGCGTTCCTTGGTATGAAGATCCGGCATGGAGCTGAGCAGCGCCCATGTGTACGGATGGGCAGGTTCGAAGAATATCTCCTCGCTGGTGCCCGTTTCCACTATCTTGCCCGCATACATAACGTTCACGCGGTCCGCCATATTTGCCACAACGCCCAAATCGTGAGTTATGAATATAACGGACAGGTTGCGCTCCTTCTTGATATTGTTAATAAGCTCCAGTATCTTTGCCTGAACCGTAACGTCCAGCGCGGTGGTGGGCTCGTCACAAATCAGTATTTCCGGATTGCCGGCAAGCGCAATAGCTATAACTATACGCTGGCGCATACCGCCGGAGAACTGGAACGGATACTGCTCAAAGCGGCGCTCCGCATCGGGAATACCAACGGCTTTCATAAGCTCAAGCGCCTTTGCGCGGGCGTCGTGCTTGTTCATCTTGTCATTAAGCCGCAGCACCTCCGTTATCTGGTGGCCTATTTTCATTATGGGGTTCAATGCGGACAGCGGATCCTGAAATATGAGGCCTATCCTCTTGCCGCGGATGCGGTGGAATTCATCCTCATGCACCTTTGTAAGGTCCATTCCGTCATAAAGAATCTCGCCGGATTCTATTATGGCGTTATTCGCCAATATACCCATAATGGCCTTGATGCTGACGGACTTGCCCGAACCGGACTCGCCGACTATCGCCAGCGTTTCGCCCCTGTGAAGGTTGAAATCTATGCCGCGCACAGCCTGCACCAATCCGCCGTAAGCGCGGAAGTTGATGCGAAGGTCCTTCACGCTGAGAATTACTTCTTTGTTCATATATTCATTACCCATAGCTTTATTCCTCTCCGCGTTTTGTCGGGTCAAGGGCGTCCCTAAGACCATTGGCGAACAGGTTGAATGCAACCATCAGCAGCGAAATCAATACGGCCGGGAATATGACCTGATACGGATACTGCAGCAGCACGCTCTGTCCGTTGGAAAGCAGAATGCCTATGGAAGGCTCCGGAGGCGCTATGCCAAGGCCGATATAGGCCAGGAACGCTTCCGAGAAAATGGCGCCGGGAACGGCGATCATGGCACGAATGATCAGGGGGCCTACGCAGTTGGGCAGAATGTGGCGGAATATAAGCGTCTTGTCCGGCACGCCCATTGTGCGGGCAGCCAGCACGTATTCACGGCCCTTGAAGCGATAGAACTGGGCGCGGATAAGGCGAGATGTGCCTATCCAGCCCGTTACCGTCATTGCAAGTATTATGGAGAACATACCTGCGCCGAACACCAACATGAACAGAATGGTAACAACCACGTACGGCATGCCGTCCAAAACCTCTGCCAAATGCGTAAGGAATATATCTATCTTGCCTCCGCAATAGCCGGATATAGCGCCGTATACAACGCCTATCACAAGGTTTACCGCAACGGATACCGCGGCGATTATAAGCGATATGCGCGCGCCGCGGAAAAGCCTTGTAAGCAAGTCGCGTCCCAAATAGTCCGTGCCGAGCCAATGATATTCGCCGTCTGCCACACCGCTGTACTTATAATAGTCAACCTTTACGTCGCACATGGTAACGTTCTTAACGTCATGCTCGTTAAAAATCTCGATAATGCAGCCTTCAGGATATCTGTCGGTATCGTCAAGCTTATCCTTGCGGCGGTCTGTAAGCACGCGGGAACCATCGAATATGCCAAGCTTTTCAAGCCCGGGTATTTTTGGGGGCAGATTTTGCTGCGCAACATTCTGCTCAGTATAGGAATACCCTGTGATATTAGGCACTATTATGGCCATCAACACGATCAACAGTATTATTGCGCCGGAGATCATGGATACTCTGTTCTTGCTGAGCCTTATCATTGCATCCTTGAAGAAGCCGACGGGTTTAGTTTTAAACTTTTCGTCCTTTATATCTTCCTGATGCAGGGGTTCAAAATCGGCATCAGGCAAATTTTTAATATCGTCCGGCAGATTATTTCTATCATAAATCATGCTTTCTTACCTCCCACGCGCACACGGGGATCGATCAGGCCGTAGGACAGATCCACCAGCAATATGGTGACCAATGACGTCACCGAATAGAATATCAGGCATGCAACGGTAAGGAAATGGTCGCCGGCCATGATGGACTTTACCGTCAAGCCGCCCTGCCCGGGTATTGCGAAGATGTTTTCTATAACAAGAGAACCACCCATTATGCCCGTTATCATTGCGATAAGGGTATTGGAAATGGGAATAAGCGAATTACGGAAGGCATGGCGCACTATGGATTGAACCTTGGTCAGGCCCTTGGTGCGCGCAAGCAGCAGATATTCCGAAGAAATATTTTCTATCAGTTCACCGCGCAGATACCTTGCTATTGTAGCTATAGGGCTGAGAGCCAGCGCAATGATGGGCAGCACCAAAGAGTGGAGCTGCTGCGCAAGCGTGGCGGCGTTCGTGTCGTAAAGCGTCGGGAACCATTCCAGCTTAAATGCTAAGAAATACTGAAGGGCCGATGCAAAAACAAACGACGGTACTGATATGAATATTACCACGAAGAATGATATCACGTGGTCCACCCATGTGTTGCGCTTAAGCGCGGCTACCGTTCCGGCAATAAGCCCCAACGGTATTGATATGAAAAGAGACAGGAAATTGACCAAAATCGTGGGCGGAAGTCGGTTGATCAATATGCCGAATACCGGCAGGCCGGGACGAAGCTTTACGGAAACACCGAAATCAAGATCGGTAACTATATCCGAAATAAAATAAAAATACTGAACCGGCAAAGGATCGTTGAGATGGAACTTGTCTTCCAGCTGTTTCTGTATTTCAAGCGGCACCTCCGGATTTTCAAAAAGCGACATCGGCATCAGGCGCACCACGATAAAAGAAAGCGACATGATAAGGAAAAGCGTGATGAGCATTGCAGCGATGCGGGACATAATGTATCTAAACATAGGATTCTCCTAACTGCATGGGACTTCCCCGGATAAAGCCTTCGCTATTATCCGAATCGGGGGCATGCCGCCACATTAGGTAGCATGCCCCCGGAAGATGTGTGTTAAGTTAACGTTTGGCTGTTCAGGCGCTTAGTCGGTGACGATATCGCCGTAAGGTTCGCCCCAACCGAAGCCGGGAATATAGGTGTAAACGGGCAGAACCAGACGGTCGGAATGGAGCTCGTAAACAACATCCTGTACAACGGGGCACTGCACCACATGCTCAAGGTAGATCTCCTCAAGCTTCTGAGTTTCCTGCAGCAGGGTCTCGTAATCGCCGTTCTGGATTTCGCGGCAATATGCGAACTGGGCGTCAAACTCGTCGTTGAAGTAGTTGTTGGGCGCTCCGGAATAGCCGCTGGTGAAGTAGTAGAAGCCTTCGTAAGGATAGGTACGCGCAACGGCACGGGCCCAATCGTTGGGGGAAAGATCCCAACCGTCGTCGCCCTGCTTCTTGTACTCGGTGGTGGAGATGCCGCTGTAGTTCTTTATTTCCACGGTCACGCGGTTGTTAAAGACCTTGGGGAACTCCTCCTGGAGGAACTGAGCGGTCTTGTTCCAGTGTACCTCGCTGGGATCGTAAGCAATGATGATGTTGATAACGGTGTCAGCGGGAACGCCGCACTCTTCATAGGCCTTGTTCAGGTAATCAAGCGCAAGCTCGGGGTTGTAGCCGGTGGTGTGGCCTTCTGCGCTCCAGGAGGCAACCATTTCTTCCACGGCCTTGCCGTACTTGGATTCGCGGTAGACGCGGGCACCCTCGCTGAGTATACCGGCCTGGGCGCTTACGTACCAACCGGCGGGTTCCATATGGCCAAACAGGTTCTTGGCTATGGTCTCGCGGTCGATGGCGTGATAGATAGCCTTGCGGTAGTTGTCGCTGCCGCTGATGGGGTTATTGGGGTTCTTGCAGTTGATGTCCAGATGGAACACAGAGTTGGAGCCGTATTCCACAAGGCGCGGATCGTCGATGTAGGTTTCGAGGGTATCGGAATTGGGCGCGAATATATCCAGCTGCCCCTGCTCCCAAAGCTCAACGCGGGCATTCTGCTCGGGAACTACGCGATACTGTACCTCGTCATAGTTGAAGTAATCAGCCAGCCAATGGTCGGGGTTCTTAACATAGGTCTGCACGGAGTCATAGGTCCAATCAGAGAAGATGTAAGGACCGCAGCCCATGAAGTGGTCAAGGTCGGAACCGTAGGAAGTGGTCAAGCCGTCGGAGCTGAGGCATTCGTTCCACAGGGGTTCGTAGCAGGGTACGTTGTTCCTGTTGAAGAAGTGGTTCATAACCTGAGTAGCGGTGTTTACGTCAACGGTGGTTATCTGAATGGTGTAATCATCGATTTTCTTTATACCGACGTCTTCCCAATCGGTGGGTATGCCGCCTTCGGAATTCTGCATGGAATACTGCTCGGCATTCACGATGGTGATGGCGTTGCTGGCCAGGAAGGTGCTCATACGGGGCATCATCACGGGGTCAAGCTGCTGCTTAAAGGTGAACATAAAGGTGTCCGCATTGATGGGATCGCCATTGTTCCACTTTGCATCCTCACGGATCTTTATCTGCCAGTTGTAATCGTCGATCTGAATGGGCTCTTCAGCGGCGATGTCGCAGATCCAGATGTATCCGTTGCCTTCTTCGTTGGGATACTGACGATACAGATAGCTCATGCAATAGGTGGCAACGTTGCCAACGGGGCTATCGACATTGTCAAGGAAGTTGAGGCTCGAATGGTCGGAGCTGAGCACGGAATAATAGACCTTCTTACCATCAGCCGCGGGCTCTGTTACAGGAGCGTCGGTCGGGGTCGTGGTCTCCGCAGGTGTGCCGGCGTTGGGGTCGTCGGTCTGCACAGGATCCTGCGTGGTGTTGGAGGGAGTGCATGCAGCCAGCAGGCCAATTACGAATATCATGGCCAGAAGCAGTGCAATGGTTTTCTTCATGTCGGTTTTCTCTCCTTTTGTTCTTTTTTATTTTTTGCAGAAGCCCTTAGCGGCTTCAAATTTAAAGTCAAGTTTATTGGATTTTGCCTGCCTTAATTAAAGCATATATAGTAACGAAAGCAGCGCCGATATCGCAATGAGTATTGCTGCACATAGCATATATAAGGATACGTCATCATGATGTTTGCGGCTGTCGCGATATTCAATATAGTCATCTTTCAAGTCGTCTGCCGATTTATGTTCGTTGCGGAAAATCATTTTAAGAAGCTTTACGCCGTAAGAAAGGCTTGTAAACATGTGCATATTTGTCAGCTGATGCGCTATACCGACGAGCAAAAGCGCCATTCCGGCCGAAAATATCGCATTTATTATCCATACGAAAGCCGTTTGTTCCCTTCCCCTGCCGATAACGTAAGAAACCACGGTCCCCAGCACGCAAACAAACGCCAATTTAGGCCACGATTGCTTAAATTTGTTCAACATAGTCTGTTGAGGATAACTCACCGATGTTTCCTCCATCCGGTTTCGTGTATAAGGTTTGGATCCGTCCCTTGGACCCGTTCGGTAATATATTATGTACATTCATACATATATATCAGATAATATGCATAAGGACACTTTAATTATATGATATTTAAGCACATAAACACCGTCTTGTCAATACATTGTTTCTATGTATACAATTCCGTCTTAATTCGTCGATAGGGCTTGCTATACCACTAATATGGTAATAGAATATATAATATGAAGTTTTGCAGCAAAGGAGCTTCCCCATGCGTTTAACAATGAAAGGCGCCACAGCAAAAAATACCCGTTATGCCGATAAGCCAAACGAGGATCTTTTCTTCTTTGACGAGGCATCAGGTTTTGCCATGATACTTGACGGTGTAAGCCGCGACAGAGAAAACGGCATATACCCCAACCCCAGCCCCGCCTGCCGCGCCGACAACGCCTTTGCCGATGCCGCGCAGGCCGTACTTTTGAAAAAAAACGGTGCCGCACCGGCGGACCGACTTAAAGCGGCAGCATATGCCGGGAACATGGCCGTTGCCGCCGCCAACGAAGGCTTCCCCTCCCCATTCCTCCCGGGCACGGTCGGCGTGCTTGCACTTTTTGCCGAACACAAGCTGCATTATGCATATATAGGAGATTCTAACGGCATATTGATTTCAAACGGAACGCTATCGTATTTTACAACACCTCAAACCGCAGAGGTGCATCGCCGCCGCAAGGAGTTTACGTCCGACGAGATACGCGCCGTTATATGCAACAATCCTTCCCACCCCTGCGGCTACGGCGTATGGAACGGCAGATCGGGGAAACATCCTTAAAATATAATAAACGTATCACGACTGAACTCAAACAGCAATCAGGAGACGTTCAAAAGGAGTATGAAAAGATATGGGCCGAATTACAGGGGGAAGAGTTCATTTCAGGCAAAGGTTACAAGCACGGTACATGGTTCCGTAAGGCCAAAACATGGAATATATATTCTTCCCTGGCAGGCAAGAGCTATGACGATATAGAAAAACTGTATACGGAAGGTCGCCTGGAAGAAAAGGTCGCAAAGTTGTTTGAACAGCTTAAAGCCTTGAAGGAAGAAGGTGCGGATATTGATCAGATGCTCGCCGACCAGGCCGAGAGCATGCGTGAAGCCTGGACGGGAACCACCTCTGACAGTATCGCGGACAGCATACTTCAGGGATTCGCCGAAGGGAAACGCTCGGCGGCGGACTTTGCGGACAGTTTTGAGGAAATGTTGAACAATGCCGTGTTGCAGGGAATAAAGCTAAGGGCTTTGGAAGAACCGCTCCGCCAATGGTACGAAAAATTTGCCCAGGCCAGTGAAGGCGGTCTGACAGAGGATAAAATTGCCTCATTGAAGGCTGAATATGACAAAGTCATAGAAAATGCGGCCCGGCAGTTGGAAGAGGCCGAGAAAATTACCGGACTCGATATTTCCGGTGTAACGGGAACCAGCCGGCAGGCGACAGCTAAGGGCATAGCATCCATGAGCCAGGATAGTGCCAACGAACTTAATGGTAATTTTTATGCGTTGCTTATAATGGCGGATAAGACCTGCCAGGGAGTAAATTCGATTCAGTCAATGATTACGGAAGGATTGAGTGTTCTGGGTCGGATCGAGGAAAATACGTCCCATTGCAAGCGTCTGGAAAAGATTGAAAACGATATGGAAGGTACACGTCGTACGCTTCAGGAGATATTGAATAAGGGATTAATTTTAAGGAAAGCGGCATGATCGACAACTGTTACATAGACGGGATCAGTATCTGTAACCGTTTCGGGGTATGGGTGACCAAAGGCGGATACAACGGGCTGCTTGCCTTCCCGGCGATGAAGGAACCGGAACAGCAATCTATGATCCGAATGGACGTTATATAGA
>ERZ773148.866-NODE-866-length-25882-cov-9.237426_pt1 | contig 25882 bp, 22 predicted proteins | sample MGYA00580846_ERZ773148 | MGnify/ENA primary metagenome ERZ773148 (study PRJEB29015, sample SAMEA2737879) | human gut metagenome | biome: human gut; feature: human-associated habitat; material: faeces | place: China | collected 2012 ... | reverse complement strand
AGTGTCGCCCACGGCGGATTTTGTTGCATCACATGTTAAAATTTTTGCAGGGCCCCGCTGCGCGCCCCGCGCGGCCGGCCCTATGGGCCGGCCTGCCCGCCCCGTAGGGGCGGGTTCGTGCTGCCCCCTACGGGGGCAGCACGGCGCGGGGCGCAGGAAGCCGGGATGCTGCAGCAAATACCTTCGCGGAAAAACATGGGCCTTGCGGGTGGAGAAAGGCGGGCGCACTGCAGCGGGGAGGGCTGCCCGTAAGGGACAGCACGACTGAAGCGGAGGGGCGCCCGATGTATGGCCGGTGTCCATGCAAAGCGAAGGCTCCTTCTGCCGCTATTTTAGCACACCGGCGCCCAAATGAAAACCCCGCCCCGTGTAAGATAGTGCTTTCCTTTTGCGGGCGGGCGTGGTATAATGGAGCGTAAAGTGAGAAGCTATATCCATTTTTTCCGGCCGCACCCGCGGCAGGACTGATCCAACGACCGAAACGGAGGGATCTTATGCAGGAACGATTGAACCAATATCGTCCTATTCTTGCGGTGCTGATAGTGGCCTGCGGCCTGATGGCCGCCGTCACCTCCCGCTACGATATGACCCTGTTCTATATCTGCCTGGGGGCGTGGGCATTGCTCTCCCTTGGGTGCATCATCTGGATGACCGTTATCACCCGGCAGAACCGCCGCCGCTTTGGAAGATTGAAGGATTCGCTGGAGCACATCATGAGCGACGCCGTGCTGTCCCTGCCCATGCCGTCCCTCATCGTGCGGGAAAGCGGTGAGGTGGTGTGGAGCAATCCCCCCGCCAAGCAGGGGGTGTTCCCCGGGCAGGAGCTGTTTGGGCATAATATAGCGGAGCTGGTACCCGGACTGGATTGGCAGGCCGAAAGCAGCGCCGAAGGCCGGGATATCGTGATAGGGGAGCGGCACTACACCGTGTTCCTCATGCACTCCAGCTCCACCAAGGAGCCGCTGACCATCATCTGCCTGGTGGATGATAACGACCTGAAGCACTATACCCAGGAATACTTTGATTCCCGGCCCTATGTGCTTACCATGCTCATTGATAACTACTCCGAGCTGTTTACCGATGCCAAGGAAAACGAGCGCAGCCGCACCATGGGGCAGATCGAGCATATCATCGAGACCTTTGCCGAGGAAAACCACGGCCTGGTAAAAAAACTGGACCGCGACCGCTTCCTTGCGGTGGTGGAGGAGCGCTATATGAAGCGGGTCATTGAGGACCGCTTCCCCATTCTCAATGCCATCCGGGCAGTGGATACCGGCGACCGCAACAACGCGACCATGTCCATCGGTGTTTCGCCCATGGCGGCCAGCCTGCATGAGAGCGAGACCATCTCCCGCCAGGCGCTGGATATGGCCCTGGGCCGCGGCGGCGACCAGGTGGCGCTGCGGCAGAAGAACGGCTATGAGTTTTTTGGCGGCACCGGCCGCGGGGTGGAAAAGCGCAATAAGGTGCGCGCCCGTATTATGGCCAACGCCATTACCGAAGTGGCCACCACCTGCGATAATATCCTTATCATGGGCCACCGCTTTGCCGACTTGGACTGTCTGGGCGCGGCCATTGGCATGTACGCCGGCCTTTCCACACTGGGCAAGCCCTGTTCCATTGTGCTGGATACCGAAAAGAGCTTGGCGCAGCCGCTGTACCGCCATATGCTGCAGCAGGATAAACGCTACGAGGACGCCTTTGTTTCTCCGGCGCAGGGGCTGGATATGGTGAGCCGCAATACCTTGCTGGTGGTAGTGGATACCCACATCCCCTCCATTCTGGAAAGCCGGGAGATCTACGAAGCCTGCCGCAATGTTATCGTCATTGACCACCACCGCAAGATGGTGGAGCATATCGATAATGCCATCATCTTTTTCCACGAGCCATATGCCAGCTCCGCCAGCGAAATGGTGGCCGAACTGGTACAGTATTTCAAAGAAGGCAAGCTGCGCATCAGCGTGGCGGAGGCCGAGGCCCTGTTGGCCGGTATCATGCTGGATACCAAGAGCTTTATCCTGCGCACCGGCGTGCGGACCTTTGAAGCTGCGGCTTTCCTGCGCCGTATGGGCGCCGATACTGTGGCGGTCCGCAAGCTGTTCGCTTCCAGCATGGAAAGCTACCAGGAGCGCAGCCGCCTGGTGAGTGCCGCGGAGGTATACCGCGGCTGTGCCATCAGCTGCACCTCCGGCGCCAATGTGGAGGGCATCCGCGTGGTGGCCCCGCAGGCCGCCGATGACCTTTTGGGCATCAGCGGGGTGGATGCTTCCTTTGTACTGTACGAGCAGGATGGCGCTGTTAATATTTCGGCCCGCAGTATGGGTGCCGTCAATGTTCAGCTCATTTTGGAAGGGATGGGCGGCGGCGGCCACCAGACCATGGCGGGCGCGCAAATTAAAGACATCACACTGGAGGATTGCCGCCAGCAGCTGCTGGTCGCCATCGACCGGTATTATGAAGAAAACCCCAAGGGAGGAAAAGACGCATGAAAGTAGTACTGAAACAGGATGTAAAAGGAACCGGTAAAAAGGGCGAGCTGGTGGAGGTAGCCGATGGCTACGCCCGCAATTTTCTGCTGAAGAGAGGCCTGGCCATCCCCGCCGATGCTGGCGCCATGAACGAGCTGAAAAATCGCGAGGCCGCCAAGGCCTACCGTTTGGCCGAGGAGCAGAAGGCCGCCGAGGAGCAGAAGGCCGCCATTGACGGCAAGACCGTGAAGCTGACCGCCAAGGCCGGCGCCAACGGCAAGCTGTTCGGCTCCGTCACCGCCAAGGAGATTGCTGAGGGCATAGAAAAGCAGCTGGGCGTCACTTTGGAAAAGCGCAAGGTTGTGCTGAAGGACGATATCAAGGCCTTTGGCTCCTACACCATCGAGGTCAAGATCTATAACGGTGTTTCCGCCAATGTATTTGTGGTTGTCGGGGAAGAATAATCCCGGTTGACCGCAGCATCCGGGAGCGGGGCGCAGCCCCTTTCGGCGGAGCCGAAAGCTGCGCGCAAAGCGCGCAGAGCCCGCCGCAGGCGGGCGGGCTGCGCCCCGGCCCTGCCCTTTGCACTTCCCCTTCCCAGGAGTGCCCCCAAACCACCTACAGAAAAGGAGTGACCCCCATGCCCGCGGATTATATGACCACCGAGAGCCGTCTGCCCTTCAGCCTGGAGGCGGAGCAATCGGTGCTGGGCGCCGCCCTGCTGGACGCCGGCTGCGTGCCGGATCTGGTACGGCTGGTGCGCCCGGAGTTTTTCTACCGGGAGCAGCACCGCAAGATCTTTGAGGTAATCTCCGGAAAGTTCACCCTGGGTGAGCCCATCGATATCGTCACGGTGATGGAGGCCGCTGTGCGGGAGGAGATTTTCTCCACCCCGGAGGAGACCAAGGCCTACTTGGCCCAGTTGGCGCAGATGGTGCCCTCGGTGCGCAATTTGGAGGCCTACACCAATATCCTGCAAAGTAAGTACCACCTGCGGGCACTTATCACCACCTCCCGGGATATCATAGAGCAGGCGGAAGCCCCCACGGCCCAGCCGGAGGGGCTCCTGGAATATGCCGAGCAGCGGATCTATGATATCCGCAACGGCCACAATAACGATAGCCTGATCCCGGTTTCCCGCGTGGTGCTGGAGACCTTTGACCATCTGCAGCGCCTTTCCGGCGAAAACCGGGCCGATTACCTGGGGATTTCCACCGGCTACGGCGACCTGGACCGTACCATCACCGGCCTTAATAAATCCGACCTTATCCTGGTGGCGGCCCGCCCCGGCATGGGCAAAACGGCCTTCGCCCTCAATATCGCCGCCAATGTGGCGCTGCGGGGCAAAAAGACTGTCGCCATCTTCTCGCTGGAAATGAGCCGCGAGCAGCTGATGAACCGTCTCTTCGCATCGGAGGGCGGTATTGACAGCCGCCGACTCCTCACCGGTGAGCTTTCCACCGAGGACTGGGGCAAGGTAGCCGATCTTTCCCCCCTCTTTGGCGCGGCGCCCCTCTACATGGATGACACCGCCGGTATTACCGTGGCGGAGATGAAGGCCAAGCTGCGCCGTGTGCGGAATTTGGGCCTTGTCGTTATCGACTATCTGCAGCTGATGAGCACCGGCCGCCGCAGCGATAACCGTGTGCAGGAGGTCTCCGAGATTACGCGGAGCCTGAAAATTATGGCCAAGGAGCTGAATGTACCGGTCATCACGCTGTCGCAGCTTTCCCGTGGTCCGGAAAGCCGCAGCGACCACCGCCCCATGCTGTCCGATCTGCGTGAATCTGGCTCCATCGAGCAGGATGCCGATATCGTGCTGTTCCTGTACCGGGAAGCCTACTACGAAAAAGACCGGGACGACCAGTCGGAAGCCGAGTGCATTGTGGCCAAGAACCGCCACGGCGAGACCGGCTCCATCAACCTGCGGTGGGATGGCCGTTATACCCGGTTCTTCAGCGTGGATCGCAACCGCGAATGAGCACACCGCTGGAGCAAAAGGCACTTTTGGCCCTGCGCCAATATTCCCTGTTTACCCAGGGCGACAGGATCGCTGTCGGGGTCTCCGGCGGCGCGGATTCTGTCGCTCTTTTACGCTTTTTGGCTGTCCTGCGGGAGGAATACCGCTGGGAGCTGATCGTCTGCCACATTCACCACGGGCTGCGCGGCGCTGAAGCCGACCGGGACGAGCAGTTTGTGCGGGAGCTGGCCGGGCAGCTGGGACTGCCCTATGCTGTCCGCCATATTGATGTCGCCGCCCTGGCGCTGGAAAACCACCTTTCGGTGGAGGAAGCCGGCCGTGACGCCCGTTATGCCTTCTTTGCCGAAACGGCAGGGGAGGGGGGGCGCATCGCCACCGCCCACACCCTGGATGATACCATTGAAACGGTGCTGATGAACCTGATAAGGGGCACCGGTCTGCACGGGCTGTGCGGCATCCCCCGCATCCGGGGCAACATCGTCCGTCCTCTGCTGGATGTGACCCGCGCTGAGGTGGAGGAATACCTGGCCCTGCTGGGCCAGCCCTACTGCACCGATAGCACCAATCTTTCCGACGACTATACCCGCAACCGCGTTCGGCACGATGTTTTGCCGCGGCTTCGCGAATTGAACCCGAACTTTACCGGGGCCATGGCCCGCATGCTGCCCCAGCTGGCCGCCCAGTGGGGCCTCACCGAGCAGCTCGCCGAGAGCGCGGCGCAGCAGCTGCAGGGTGCCGCCGCAGGCGGCACCCTGGATCGGCAGGGCCTTTTGGCCTTGCCGGAGCCGGTCTGCGACCGGCTGCTGCTGCGCCTATTGGAGCAGCATGGCCTGCCCCGTTCGGCCGCTGTGCTGGCGCGCATGAAGGAGACCCTCCGCTCCGGCGGCAAGCTGGATATCGCAGAGCGGGCCTGGTACCTCATCGCCGAGGGCAGCTGGGCGCTCTTGAGTTACCAGCCGCCGGGGGGCATCCCGCCGGTTTTGGTGCCGTTCCCCTTGCCGCAAAAGGTTGTCATTCTGCCCTTTGGCCGGCAAAAACGGATAAAACTGACGCTTTGCAACAAAATAGTTGCGAAACAGTCCGAAAAATTTAACATTTCCCTCTTAAAAAATGTGGTGGATTGTGATAAGATAATAGGTAATTCGGTTCTGCGTACCCGCCGCCCCGGCGACCGCATCCGCACAGCCAAAACAGGGAAGCCGCTCCCGTTGGGAGAGGCTTGGGCCGCCGCCGGCATTCCGGCGTCGCTGCGCCCCGCTTTGGCGGTACTGGCGGATGATAACGGTGTGCTGTGGGCCGAGGGCCTCAGCAGCGATTCCCGCGCTGCTGTGACCGAAAAAACCGGACAATATGTGATAATTGAGTGCCAGGAGGAAAAAACACCATGAGAATGGATAAGGACATCTGCAAGGTAATGTTCAATGAGGTGGAGCTGCAGGGCGTATGCAAACGCCTGGGCGAGCAGATCACCAAGGACTATGAGGGCAAGGATCTTTTAATCGTCGGTATCCTCAATGGCGCCATCGTTTTCGTCACCGATCTCATGCGCCAGATCGACCGCCAGATCAATATCGATTTTATGTCCGTTTCCAGCTACGGCAGCGGCACCACCTCCTCCGGCAATATCCATGTGGCCAAGGATCTTAATTCCGATATCGCCGGCCGCAATGTCCTCATCGTGGAGGACATTCTGGATACCGGCAACACCCTGCACCAGCTCACCAAGATGCTCAAGGAGCGCAATCCCGCCTCCCTGAAGGTATGCGTGCTGCTGGATAAGCCCGCCCGCCGGGAGCAGGAGATCTACGCCGATTATGTCGGTTACACCATTCCCGATGCCTTTGTGGTGGGCTACGGTCTCGATTACGCCGAGGAATACCGCAATCTGCCCTACATCGGCGTCCTTTCCCCCAGCGTTTATTCCCACGAATAATCAAATCTGCCCAAGACAGGAGTGAAGTCATTGTCACCCAAAAAGAGAAACTGGATCGCCCCGGTAGTGCTCATTGCGCTGTTCTTCTACATGGCGGTCCGCATTTTCAGCATGAATACCGCCCAGCCCAAGGTGGAGTACCGCACCATCATCGATTACTTTAAGAATGAGCAGGTGGCGGAGTATGAGCTGGATTTTGGCACCGGCGAGCTGACCATGCAGCTCAATGATGAGAAAAAGACCACCATCACCTACAATGTGCCGAATCTCAGCCTGTTCCTGCAGGATACCCACGCCCTGGTAGATGAGTACAACGCCGAGCACCCCGATGCCCCCATCAAGCAGTATTATGATGCTGCCGAGGCGATGCCGTGGTGGTTTGATATGCTGCCGCTGCTGCTTACCGTTCTGCTCATGGGCGGCTTCTGGTATATCCTCATGAAGCGCTCTGGCGGCGGGGGCAACCCCATGGCCTTTGCCAAGCTGAAGCCCAAGCAGCAGGATCCCCACAACCGTGTTACCTTTGATGATGTGGCCGGCGCCGATGAGGAAAAGGAGGAACTGGAGGAGATCGTCCAGTTCCTCAGGGACCCCGGCAAGTTCAATGCGCTGGGCGCCCGTATTCCCAAGGGCGTTTTGCTCATGGGCCCTCCTGGAACCGGTAAGACCCTGCTGGCCAAAGCCGTCGCGGGCGAGGCCGGTGTGCCGTTCTTCTCCATCTCCGGCTCCGACTTTGTAGAGATGTTCGTCGGCGTGGGTGCTTCCCGTGTCCGCGATTTGTTTGAACAGGCCAAAAAGAGCGCGCCCAGCATTGTTTTCATCGATGAGATCGACGCCGTGGGCCGTCACCGCGGCTCCGGTTTGGGCGGCGGCCACGATGAGCGTGAGCAGACCCTGAACCAGCTGCTGGTGGAAATGGATGGCTTTGCGCCCAATCTAGGCGTTATCGTTATGGCGGCCACCAACCGCAAGGATATCCTGGACCCCGCTCTGCTGCGTCCCGGCCGCTTTGACCGCCATATCACCGTCAATTATCCCGATGTGAAGGGCCGCGAGGCGATCCTTCGCGTCCATACCCGCAACAAACCCATTGGCCCGGATGTGGACCTTGCCGTGATCGCCCGCTTTACCGGTGGCTTTACCGGCGCCGATCTCGAAAACCTGACCAATGAGGCTGCGCTGCTGGCCGCCCGCAAGAATCGCAAGGCCATCACCATGGAGGATATCCAGGAGGCCACCCTGAAGGTCGCCGTTGGCCCCGAAAAGCGCAGCCATGTCATCACCGATAAGGAGCGCCGCCTGACCGCTTACCACGAGTCCGGCCACGCCATCGTCACCTACTACTGCCCCCAGCAGGATAAGGTGCATCAGGTTTCCATCGTTCCCCGCGGCTGGGCGGGCGGCTTTACCCTGGCTCTGCCGGAGAAGGATGTGAGCTACCAGACCAAGAAGTGGATGGAGGAGGAAATCGCTGTACTGCTGGCCGGCCGCGTGGCCGAACAACTGGTGCTGGAGGATGTCTCCACCGGTGCCTCCAATGACATCGAGCGGGCCACCAAGATTGCCCGCGCCATGGTGTGCCGCTACGGCTTCAGCGAAAAGCTCGGCCCCATGATCTACGGCTCCGACCAGGAGGAGGTATTCCTGGGCCGCGACCTGGGCCACGCCCGTGATTATTCCGAGGAGGTTGCCGGCCAGATCGACGAGGAAGCCCGTCGCTTCATTGATGAGGGCTACAATAAGGCTGTTTCCCTGCTGGAAGAGCATATGGATCAGCTGCATGCCCTGGCCGAATTCCTAATGAAGTATGAAAAGATCGACGGCGATCTCTTCGCCGAGGTCATGAGCGGCGTCATCTCCTTTGGCGAGGCCGCCGAGCGCACCGAGCAGGAGCTGGCCTCCGCCCGCGAAAAGGCCGAGCGAGCCCGCCTGCAGAAGGAAGCCCAGCAGAAGGCCGCCGAGGAAAAGAAGGCCCAGCAGGGCTTCTCGGTGGACCCTTTGGATTTCCACCTGCCCCATGAGGAGCCCCCGGCCCCGCCGATGGAGGAACCCAAGGAGGACGAGGATAAGCAGGATCCTTCCGGCCCCGCAGACCTGTAATTTCATCGTTTTTTCCACCCCCGACAGAATCCAAGGTTCTGCCGGGGGATTTCCTTTCCGGGCTTCTGCAGCATCCCGGACGCCCGCAGGGCCGGCGGCCTTCGGCCGCCGTAGGCGGGGGCTGTGCCCCCGCCAGGCCCGCCCCTTTCGGGGCGGGCCGCCCTGCAGGCGGCTTTCCTTCTCCGCTAACTTGCGGCTTTCTCTCCGCGGGGTACCGCACAGGCCAAAAGCCCTCCCTCCCCGCCGGTCCGCGGCCCTGCGGCGGCCTGCGGCCGCCCAGCACCCCACCTGGCCAAAAAGAAAATTTGTTCGCACCGCTTGACCGGTGCCCAAAATGTTGGTACAATGTACTTGGTAAACTACGAGATATGGGGGAACTGCCATGGCAGCAAAAGCAAAAAAGGAATACGGCAATGAGAGTATTTCCACCCTGAAGGGCGCCGACCGCGTCCGGAAGCGCCCCGGCGTCATCTTTGGCTCCGATGGTCTGGAGGGCTGCGAACACTCGGTATTCGAGATCCTCTCCAATGCCATCGATGAAGCCCGGCAGGGCTACGGCAAAAAGATCATCACCACCCGCTATGCCGATGGCAGCGTGGAGGTACAGGATTTTGGCCGCGGCTGCCCGGTGGATTATAACCCCAAGGAACAGCGCTACAATTGGGAGCTGGTTTTCTGCGAGCTGTACGCCGGCGGCAAGTACGATGGCACCGGCGACGGCAATTACGAATATGCCCTGGGCCTTAATGGCCTGGGTTCCTGCGCCACCCAGTATTCCTCGGAATACATGGATGTGGAGGTGCTGCGGGACGGTAAGCGCTATAATCTCCATTTTGAAAAAGGCGAAAATATTGGCGGACTGAAAGCTGAGCCCTATACTGGCCGCCAGACCGGCACCCGCATCCGCTGGAAGCCCGATCTTGAGGTATTCACCGATATCGCCATCCCGCGGGAGTACTACACCGATGTCCTCAAGCGGCAGGCGGTGGTCAACCCCGGCGTGGAATTCCTGCTGCGGGACCAGCAGGAGAAGGGCTTTGCCGAGGAGACCTTCTGCTACCAGAACGGCATCCGGGATTACTGCGAGGAGCTGGCGGGGGAGAACCCCCTCACCCCCGTGCAGTACTGGACAGGGGAGCGCACCGGCCGCGACCGCGAGGATAAGGAGGATTACCGGGTCAAGCTGGGGGTCGCCCTCTGCTTCTCCAACCGGGTCAATATCACCGAGTACTACCACAATTCCAGCTTCCTGGAGCACGGCGGCTCCCCGGAGCGTGCCGTTAAGGTAGCGCTGGTCAATCAGATCGACGCCTGGCTCAAAAATAACAATAAATACCTCAAGAATGAAAGCAAGATCAGCTTCCAGGATGTGCAGGACTGTCTGGTGCTGGTGTCCTCCAGCTTCTCTACCCAAACCTCCTACGAAAACCAGACCAAAAAATCCATCACCAATCAGTTCATCTACGAGTGCATGACCGAGTTTCTCAAGCACCAGATGGAGGTCTATTTCATCGAAAATCCCGATGACGCTGCTAAGATCGGCGAGCAGGTGCTCATCAACAAGCGCAGCCGCGAAAATGCCGAAAAGACCCGCCTCAACCTCAAGAAAAAGCTGGCCGGCAGCATCGATCTGGCCAACCGGGTGGAAAAATTCGTGGACTGCCGCAGCCGGGATACCTCCCGCCGGGAAATCTACATCGTGGAGGGTGATTCGGCCCTGGGCAGCTGCAAAATGGGCCGCGACAGTGAATATCAGGCCATCATGCCGGTCCGCGGCAAGATCCTCAACTGCCTCAAGGCCGATTATGTCCGCATCTTTAAGAGCGATATCATCACCGATGTACTGAAGGTGCTGGGCTGCGGCGTGGAGGTCTCCGCCAAGACCAATAAGGAGCTCAATTCCTTCTCGCTGGAAAACCTGCGCTGGAATAAAATCGTCATCTGCACCGATGCCGATGTGGATGGCTTCCAGATCCGCACGCTGATTCTTACCATGCTGTACCGTCTTACTCCCACCCTCATCAATGAGGGCTATGTCTACATCGCGGAATCCCCGCTTTACGAGATCACCGCGAAAAACGATACCTACTTTGCTTACAGCGATGCCGAAAAGGCCAAGATCTGCCGTGACCTGGATGCCGCCAAGACCAAGTATTCTCTCCAGCGCAGCAAGGGACTGGGCGAAAACGAGGCCGAAATGATGTGGCTGACCACCATGAACCCCGAAACCCGCAGGCTCATCCGGGTCACCCCCGCCGATGTGGAGGAGACCGCCAGGATGTTCGATCTGCTGCTGGGCGATAATTTGCAGGGCCGCAAGGATTACATTGCCGAAAACGGCAGCATGTACCTGGAGCTGGCCGATATCTCTTAAATCCCCCGAAAAGAAGGCGAAACAATGCAGGGCAAAACAGCGGAGATCATCTGTGTGGGCACTGAGCTGCTGATGGGCAGCACCCTGAATACCAATGCCACCGAGATCGCGGCGGCCCTGGCCGGAATTGGGCTCAACCTCTACCACAGCAGTGTGGTAGGGGATAACCCCGCGCGCCTGGCCGAGGCGGTAAAGCTGGCGCTTTCCCGGTCGGATATCGTCATCACCACCGGCGGGCTTGGCCCCACCTACGATGACCTGACCAAGGAAACCGTGGCCGCCTGCCTGGGCAAAAAACTGGTGCTCTACCCAGAGTGTCTGCGGGAGATCAAAGAATACTTTGCCCGCGCGCACCGAAAAATGGCCCCCACCAATGAAAAGCAGGCCTGGCTGCCGGAAGGCTGCACCGTTCTGCGCAATCCCAATGGCACCGCCCCCGGCTGCCTGATGGAAACGGACGGCAAAAAGGTGGCGGTACTGCCCGGCCCGCCCCGGGAAATGCACCCCATGCTGCAAAATGAGCTGCTGCCGCGCCTAATGCAAAAGGACCAGCGCCTGGTGAGCCACGAGCTGCATTTTTACGGCATCGGGGAATCGGAGCTGGAGTATAAGCTGCACGACCTGATGGCGAAAAGCAAAAACCCCACCATAGCTCCCTACGCCGGCACCGGCGAAGTCAAGCTGCGTGTCACGGCCTCTCTGCCGGAGGGCGAGGACGCCGAGGCGCTGCTTCAGCCCGCGATAAAGAAAATACTGGCCGCGGCAGGGGACTACTGCTACGGCATCGATGTGCCTGACCTGCAAACCGCTGCGGTACAGGCCCTGCGGCAAAAGGGGCTGACCGTCGCTTCCGCGGAAAGCTGCACCGGCGGCCTGGTGGCAGCCCGGCTCACCGAGGTCCCCGGGGCCTCCGCTGTCTTTGGCTGCGGCATTGTAAGCTACAACAACACCGTAAAAGCCGAGGTGCTGGGTGTTGATCCGGCTATCATTGAGCAGCACACCGCCGTGAGTGCCGAGACCGCCGCTGCCATGGCGGAAGCCGTTCGCAAAAAATCGGGAGCGGATATCGGCATTGGGGTGACTGGTAATGCCGGCCCCTCTGCCAGTGAGGGTCAGCCGGTCGGGCTGGTCTTTGTGGCAGTGGCCAGCGAAAAATACAGCCATGTCAGCCGCCTTTTCATCGACCGCCACGATGCCGACGCCCGGAATCTGATCCGGCATTTCGCGGCGCTCAAGGCTCTCTCGCTCATCCTGCGTGCGGCAGGGTATTACAAGGAGTAATTTTTGGCCGGTGCAGGATCCTGGCCATGGCCCGCCGGGCAGCCCGCCTTCGGCGGACTCAGCGGACTTCGCCCGCTGGTTCCGGCTGCGCCGGAACGCCCGGCGGGCCCGGCCCAGCCCCCTGCACATACCATAACATATTGTATAATCAAGCTGTGATGTAACAAATAGACGAAAGGGAGGAAATAACTTGCCACCCAAAAAGAAAAAGGAACCGCAAATTGACCGCCGCGTGGTAAAGGGCGGCCATATCGAAGGCGCCGGGCAGATCGTCTCGCAGCCCATTACCGAAACGCTGCGGGAAAACTATATGCCCTATGCCATGAGCGTCATCGTCTCCCGCGCTATCCCGGAGATCGATGGCTTTAAGCCCGCGCACCGCAAGCTTTTATACACTATGTATAAAATGGGCCTGCTTTCCGGCGGCCGTATTAAATCCGCCAATGTGGTGGGCCAAACCATGCGGCTCAATCCCCATGGCGATGCCGCCATCTACGATACCATGGTGCGCCTGGCCCGCGGCAATGAGGCCCTGCTGGTCCCCTTTGTGGATAGCAAGGGCAACTTCGGCAAGGCCTACTCCCGCGATATGGCCTACGCCGCCTCCCGTTATACCGAGGTCAAGCTGGAAAAGATCTGCACCCAGCTCTTCGCTGATATTGATAAGGATACCGTCGATTTTGTGGATAACTACGACAGCACGGTAAAGGAGCCCACGCTGCTGCCGGTCACCTTCCCTTCGGTGCTGGTGAATAACAATACCGGTATCGCCGTCGGCATGGCCAGCAATATCTGCTCCTTCAATCTGGCCGAGGTCTGCGAAACGACGGCGGCGCTGATCCGCGACCCGGAGCACAATATCGCCGATACCCTCATCGCTCCCGATTTCCCCGGCGGCGGCATCCTGCTGTACGATAAGGCCGAGCTAGATAAAATCTATTCCACCGGCCGGGGCAGCGTGCGGGTACGCAGCCGCTATCATTACGATAAATCCAACAACTGCCTCGAAATCACGCAGATCCCTCCCACTGCCACGGTGGAAGCCATTATGGATAAGATCGTGGATCTCATCAAGCTGGGCAAGATTCGGGAAATCAGCGATATGCGCGATGAAACCGATCTTGGCGGCCTCAAGCTCACCATCGACTGCAAGCGGGGCACCGATCCCGAAAAGCTGATGCAGAAGCTGTTCCGCATGACGCCGCTGGAGGATAGCTTCAGCTGCAATTTCAATGTTCTCATCGCCGGCTCGCCCCGGGTGCTGGGCGTTCGGGAGCTGCTGGAGGAATGGACCGCCTTCCGCCGGGAATGTGTCCGCCGGGGCATCTATTTCGATCTGCAGCGCAAAAAGGAAAAGCTGCACCTCTTACAGGGGCTGAAAAAGATTCTGCTGGATATCGATAAGGCCGTCAAGATCGTGCGGGAAACCGAGGAGGAGGTTGAGGTCATCCCCAACCTGATGATCGGCTTCGGCATCGATGAAGTCCAGGCCGAATATGTGGCGGAAATCAAATTGCGCCACCTCAACCGGGAGTATATCCTCAAGCGCACCGAGGAGATCGAAAGCCTGACCGGTGAGATCGCCGAGATGGAGGATACCCTCAAGAGCCCTCGCAAGGTGGATACCATCATCGTCAATCAGCTGCGCGCCATCGCCAAGGAATACGGCGCCCCCCGTAAAACTGAGGTACTGTACGAGGTGGAACAGACCGAGGAGGAACCGGTGGAGGAAGTACCGGATTATCCGGTGCGGGTGTTCTTCACGCGGGAGGGCTACTTCAAGAAGATCACCCCCCAGTCGCTGCGCATGAGCGGGGAGCAGAAGCTCAAGGAGGGCGATGCCATCACCCAGGAGATGGATACCACCAATGCCGCCGAGCTGATGTTCTTTACCAACCTGGGCCAGGTATATAAATCCCGCGTAGCAGAATTTGAGGATACTAAGGCCAGCGTGATGGGCGACTATGTGGCCAGTAAGCTGGGCATGGATACCGGCGAAGTGCCGGTCTATATGGCCCTGTTCACCAAATATGAGGGCTATATGCTGTTCATCTTCGAAAACGGCAAGGCCGCCAAGGTGGATATGGCCAGCTACGAGACCAAGACCCGCCGCAAAAAACTCACCGGGGCCTTCAGCACCAAATCTCCGTTGGTATATGCCGCCTACCTGCCGCAGGATACCGAGCTGTTGCTGCGCTCTTCAGCCTCCCGCATGCTCATCTTCCATACCGCTATGATCCTTTCCAAGGCCGCCCGGGATACCCAGGGCGTGCAGGTCATGACCCTTTCCAAGAAGGGGGCCCGCGTGGTGGAGGCCGCGCCCTACCAGCCCGGCATGGTGCCCAATGATCACCGCCTGCGCACCAAAAATCTGCCGGCTACCGGCGGCATTGTGCGGGACCTGGAAGTAGGGGAACAGCTCCAGCTTTGATTTTCTGAATTCCTGCCGGGAGCGGGCTCGCTCCCGCGGCAGCCCCCACCCCGGTTTTACGCAGCCGGCGGCTGCGGCCCCGCAGGGACCCGCCCTCCGGGCGGGCCTGGCCGGGCTCCGCCCGGCCTACGGCGCCTGCGGCGCCGCCCTGCGGGGCCCATCCGGCCGGCTGCATAAAAGCCGCTCCGGCGGGCCATACTACCAGTGAGAAATTCCCGGAGGGCGTTTGCGTGGCCGGGCGTTTCCCACACGCCCGGTCGGGAACAAGGCGCCACGGTGCTTTTTCTCCTCCGGGTCTTGTTTTTGCCCAAAAAAGGCTTGCATATCGCCGCGGTTTGTGGTATCATTTTGTAGTCGAATGATGCCCTGTACCGGACAGGGTGCAATTATTGGAGGTAAAAAGATGTCCACTCTCGCTATTATCGGCGCGGTCGCCATGATCGTGATCAGCATTCTTATTATCGTTGTGGTATCCCTGCAGGAGGGCAAGGGCGATGGTATCACCGCTCTGGCCGGCGTCAGCGCTTTCCTCAATGACAGCAATGACCGTTCTGCCAATGCCAAGCTTTCCAAGCTGACCAAGATCCTGGCTATCATTTTTGTTGTGATCACCCTGCTGGTTTACATCCTGCAGTAACAGTCGATCACCCACCGAAGAAGGACGCTGTTTGCAGATGCAGACGGCGTCTTGATTTTTATGGAGAAGAAGGGCCCGCGGAAAAATGCCGCCCATCTCCCAAGTTCTTAAAATAACCAACCGGGATGGTAGATTTGTTCACAATTTACCCGCTATAATGGTTGCAGAATCCGCGAAAGGAGGGTGATGCCCCGTGAAACGAACCGTTTGGATGATGGCTGCTGTCGGCATCGTCCTGCTTGGCTTTGCCGCCTGCGGCAGCGCCGCCCCGGAATCTCCCGATGAAAACACGCTTTTTGCCGCCAATGGTCCCGCCCTTACCGTAGTGGAAAAGCAGCCCGACCAATATACCACCGACCCGGAGGACAAAACAGTTCCGCCGGAGCAGTCCCCCGACCTGCTGACCATGAACTCCCAGGAGGAGGAGGGCTTTGCCCTGTTTTACCCCCTGCTCAGCGAGACCCAGTTCCGCTGCCTGATGGATGAGGATGGTGTGGATTTCATCCCCAATCGGCTGGTCTCCTGCGAGGAGGGCGGCCTGGCCTATTACAGCACCGCCGCCGGCGACTTGGTGTACTGCACCGCTGATTTTTCCACAGTGAAAGCTGTCCTCTGCCAGCAGCGTGTCGGCCTTATCATAGATGCCCGTTGGTTGGATGCCGACCATCTGCTGTTCCTGCAGGGAAATGAGAATGAACAGGCCGTTTATCTGTTCCGCCCGGCGGAGGATATGGTGGAGCTGTTGTATCAGTCCCCGGAGGGCCGCCAGATCCTTGGCATCGAGCTGGATGAAAACGGCCAGCCGGTGTGTATCCTCTCCGCCCTGCCGCAGCTGGAGGAGCCCGACCCGACCCCTGCTCCTGAGGAAAACGGGACGGATAATACCAATTCCGGTACCAAATCCGATGAATCCTCCGGGGAGAACCCCGCTTCCAATGCGAAGGACTGGAGCAGTAGCCTGTGGGATGATGAAGAGGACAGCGAAAAATCCGAGTTGGGTGATGCCAATGCCGGGGAGGAGTCGGCGATTCCCACCGAAAAAGTAGAGCTGGATATGACCGCGGCCTCTCCGGAGCCGTAATTTCCCGAAAAATCCCGGCTTGCCGAATCCATTTGGCAGGCCGGATATTTGTATTTACAGCCGGTGCAGGGGCCTGGCCCGGTGCTCGCTGCCCTTGGCAAACCCTGTGCAGAAGCCGAGTGGGCCCGCTGGGCCGGCGGCTCCGCCGCCGTAGGCGGGGCTGCGCCCCGCCTCTGCCCGCCCTGCCGGGCGGGCGCCCAGCGGGCCCTTCCTCCCGGCAGCCCCCGCCTGCTGCCGACCCCATTTTTACAGACCCGAAAGGAGATCTCTACCATGTCATTCTTCTCCCGCCTTATCGTCGCCCTCCGCAAACCGGTCGTTATGGCCGTCAAAAAGCCCACCCCCCTTACCTACATCGGAGCCGGGCGGCTGCGCCAGGCGGCGGAGCTGCTGCGGCAGACCGGCAGCAGCCGGGTGCTGGTGATGACCACCCCCGGCATGATGCGCCGCGGCCAGCTGGATCAAACCCTTTCGGAGCTCAAAGAAAACGGGATGGATGCGGTGGTTTTTGACCGTGTCAGCCCCGACCCCACCTTTGGTGTGGTGGAAGAGGCCGTAAGCTGTGCCGCCGGCTGTGATGCCATCTTGGCGGTGGGCGGCGGCTCGGTGCTGGATGCCGCCAAAACCGCGGCAGCAGCCATTGCCAACCATAAGCCCGCCGAAAAGCTGGTCGGCACCCTAAAGGTGAAAAAGCAGCCGATGCCGCTCATTGCGGTTCCCACCACGGCCGGCACCGGCAGCGAGACCACCATCGCCGCCGTCATCAGTGGGACCGCGACCCACCGCAAGCGCCAGATCCTCGATCCCAAGCTCGTGCCCTTTGCCGCCATCCTCGATCCGGAGCTGACGGTCGGCCTGCCGCAGGGGAATACCATCCACACCGCAATGGATGCTCTGACCCACGCCCTGGAGGCCTATGTTTCCACCTACGCCACCCCGGAGACCGACCGCTATGCCGAAATGGCCGCCAAAATGATCTACGAGGCGCTGCCGGTGGTGCGGGAAGAGCCCAAAAATGTGGAAATGCGGGAGCAGCTGCTGGTGGCTTCCTTCCTGGCCGGTATGGCCTTTACCCGGACCTATGTGGGCTATGTTCATGCCTTTGCCCACAGCATCGGCGGGCGGTATGGGGTGGCCCACGGCCTGGCCAATGCGGTTCTGCTGCCCCACATCATGGAGTACTACCTGCCCGCCAGTGCCCCCCGTCTGGCCCGCATGGCGCAAATTTGCGGCATCAGCGGCGATTCCGATGAAAGCACCCGTGCCCGCGCCTTTGTGGAAAGCATTGCCGCGATGAATCAGACCGGCGGTGTGCCGGAACGGCTGGCGGAATTCCCGCGTGCGGAGATAGACGCGGTGATAAAAGAGGCATTCCAGGAGTGCCACGGCACCTACCCGGTGCCCCGCTACTACACTCGCCCGGCAGCACGTGCGCTGCTGGAGCAGGTTTGCGCGGAATAAAAAATCTCGAAAAAGCGGAGGAGCCGGTAAGGGCTTCTCCGCTGCTTTTTAGTATAGGGATTCTTCGTTTTCAGCAAATAACTTGTCATTCACGGCAAAAAGATCCTGGCCATTCAGAATACCGTACAGAATGATGGCATCCCGCCGGTTTTTGGTATAAAGACGGGCAAAGCCGCCTGCGTTTTTTGGTGCAATTTATCGAAAAAAAGAGGGCCTACTATGCTTTCGGTTAATTGTTTTCGAAGATTTCCCGCAGTATGCTATCCCACCGTGGAGGATATCCGCAAGGCGCTGCGGGAAAAAGCCCTTTCCGGCAATTCCACGCTGAAAAAAATACCAATAGCGTTCTGATGGATGTGTCGCTTAAGATAAGAAATGCGGACGATGAATGGATCCCGGCCGATCCGAATGACTTCCCCGAAGATGGCGTGGAGGTTCTGCTGCCCTATCCCGAGGGCACCAACCGGACCTATACCTTTGTCATTACCCATATGATCACTTTGGGCGAGCACGCCGGTAAAATTGAAGTGCTGAACTACCGGGCCGAAGCCGATGGCCTTCGGGTACACTTTACCAGTATGTCGCCCATTTGCGTCGCCTATCAGGCCGGGTCCTCCTCCGCCGTCACCATTACTGTGGGGGATACCACCTCTCAGAGCGGCAGTAATCCCGCCACCGGTGCCGCCGGCGGCCAAACGCTGCCCGTTCTCCTTTGGGGCGGGGCGCTGGTGATGGCGCTGGCCGTCCCAAAGAAAAGAAAGTAATATGATCCAACCGTAAAAAGGACCCGTCACAGGAAAAGCTCCTGCGGCGGGTCTTTTGGCATGGATTTATTTCATAAAAAATACAAGGGGAAAACACACAGTAAAGCCCAGCTTTTGTATAAATCACGCCCAGTATTTCCCTATATTGTAAACCTTTCGTAAATAAAAGTGAAATATTAACCTTTGGACTGCAAAAAAGGGGCGATTTTGCCGTATTAGTGAAAGGACTTTTTCTCACCGGCAAAAACTCTTTTCGTGTCGGTTCTCTCCCCGACCAAACAAATCGAGAGCCTTTCTGCCCCACCGGTCAAACAGGGGCGCCGGTCTAGCTTTATCCCTTTTCAGCAGACCTCATCGGGCAATTTGGGGGTCTGCCCAGCGGGAACCTGCCTCCCACCAGCACCTTGAAAATTGAATATCTCGGAACACGCAGGGATTCCTGCGGCTCTCGTCCTTCGGCGGCCAGCGAAGGAGCATAGAAAAACACCCCCGTTTGGGCGGGGGTGTGGGGAACTGTTACTTTGCGTAGATCATGCCAATGAGTCCGTTCAGCCAGCGCGCGGGCAATATTTTGGTGAGGAAAACAGCACCCTTGTAGGCAAAACCGATGGTATAAAGCGGCTTGCGGCTGTTCTTCAGGGCCACATTGGCAATAAACCGCCCGGCCGCGGCCGGATCCATGCCGGCTTGCTCGTCCTTTTCCATGCCGGCCACGCTGCGGCTGATGCGTCCGCCGTAAATATCATCTCCGATGATGTTTTTCTGGCGGGCGGCGGTAAAGCCGGTTTTGATATCGCCCGGCATGACGGCGGCCACCGTGATGCCAAAGGGCTTCACCTCATTGGAAAGGGCCATGGTGTAGCTGTTTACGGCGGCCTTTCCGGCGGAATAGTAGGTCTGGAAGGGAATGGGCACCGGTGCCGCCACCGAGCTGAGATTGACGATGCGGCCGTGGCCCTGCTCCCGCATCAGCGGCAGGATGGCCCGGTTCATGCGCACCATGCCAAAAAAGTTGACATCGAAAAGGCGTTGGACATCGCTTGTTTCGGTAAATTCCACCGCGCCGGAGATGCCAAAGCCCGCGTTGTTGATGAGGATATCGATGCGGCCGTTTTCGGCCAGCACCTGGGCCACGGCGGCTTTTATCTGCTCCTCATCGGTGATATCGCATCTCAGGTGGGTAATGCCCTCTACTTCACTGTCCCGGCGGCTCAGCTCGTAGACCTTGCAGCCGCGGTCCCGCAGGGCGGCCGCGGTGCACAGCCCTATGCCGCTGCTGCCCCCGGTGATAATGACTACTTTACTCATACTTTTTCCCCCAGCACGCTGCCAATGATCTCGACCGCTTCATCGATGAGCGGTTCGGTAAGGGTGGCCATGTAGCTGGTGCGCAGCAGGCACTCGGCAGGGGGGGTAGCGGGCGGCAGCACCGGGTTGACATAGACCCCGGCATCATACAGCTGGCGGGCGGCGGTCAGGGTGTTTTCCACGGTGTAGGTATACAGCGGGATGATGGGGGTGGTGGATTCAATGATCTTGACCTTCTTTTTCCGCAGGCCGTCCCGGGCATAGGCCGAAAGGGCATTAAGACGATCCACGATCTCGGGGTGGGCCTCCAGGTAGCGGAGCGCCGCCAGGGCGGTGGCGCAGGAAGCCGGTGTAATGGAAGCCGAGAAGATGAACGGCCGGGAAGCATGGCGGACATATTCGGCGACCTCGTGGGAGGAGGCCATGTAGCCGCCCAGGCTGGCCAGCGACTTGCTGAAGGTGCCCATGTAGATATCTACTTCATCTTCCAGGCCAAAGTGGCTGGCCGTGCCCCGGCCGCCTTCGCCCAGTACGCCAAGACCGTGGGCGTCATCCACCATGACCCGGGCGCCGTACTGCTTGGCCAGCCGTACAATTTCCGGCAGCTTGGCAATATCGCCGCCCATGCTGAACACACCATCGGTGACGATAAGGCAGCCGGCATTTTCTGGCACCTTTTGCAGCTGGCGCTCCAGATCCTCCATATCGGCGTGGTCAAAGCGCAGCATCTTGCCGTAGCTCAATTTGCAGCCATCGTAGATGCTGGCATGGTTTTCCTTATCGCAGATGACAACATCGCCCCGGCCGACAATGGCGCTGATGATGCCCAGATTGGACTGGAAGCCGGTGGAAAAGGTGACGACGGCCTCCTTGCGCAGAAATTTGGCGAGCTCCGCTTCCAGCTCCAAATGCATTTCCAGCGTACCATTGAGGAAACGGGAGCCGGAGCAGCCGGTGCCGTACTGCTCAAACGCTTTGATCCCGGCTTCGATGACCTCCGGGCAGGTGGTAAGGCCCAGATAGTTATTGGAGCCCAGCATGATGCGGCGGCGGCCCTCCATGACGACCTCCGGGGCCTGGCGGCTTTCCAGCGCGTGGAAATAGGGATAGATGCCTTTTTCCTTGAGCTCGCTGGCTAGGGACGGTTTGCGGCATTTTTCAAACAGATCGATCATTCTTCATGTTCCTCCTCATGTTCCAGTGCCGAGAGGAAGGCATCCAGCACGGCGGCGGTGGTATCCAATTGCTGCGGGGTAAAACGGCTGCTGAGCTGGCCCAGCAGCCGCTCGATGCGGCCGGGGGCCTCCAGCGTTTTGCGGCGGTAGTCATCCCCCACCTGCAGGCGGCATTCCCTTTTATCGCGCGGGGAGGGGATCTTTTCGATCACACCCTTTTGGGCCAGCTCATTGACCCGGTAGGTGGCGCTGGGCTGGGAAATGCCCATCTCCCCGGCGAACTGGGTGAGGGTGGGGCGCTCCAGCAGGTAGATGACATCGGCAGCGATGGCATCGGCAGCGGAGAGCCGACCGGTGCGGTGCAGCAGCCGCCGGTAGACGGTCAGACGCATCCGGTGATAGAGGGCCAAAAAGTGTTTGGCAGGCTCCACGGGTGAGGCCTCCTTCCCAATAAACATAAAATATTTTATATAAATATTTCGATATAATTGTAGCGCAGGAGAGGGGAGAGGTCAAGTGAATTTTGGGTGAAGGGGGCAAGAATGTTGTCGCCTAACGGCGGGGCGGAGTCACCGGAAGGTGACGGTTTGCACCGCTCGCCGCGGAGACCTTCCTTTTGCTCCTGCAAAAGGAAGCAAAAGAATTTTGGAATAAGTTTGTGGTCGCCTGTCGGCGGCGCGTAGCTTTATACAAAGCATAGTAAGTACGCCTCGCCGGCGTGGCGTTCCTTTTGTGCGTACGCGTCGTCGCGGGCTGCGCTCCATGTCGGGTCACCCCGCTTACGCTTGGGGTAACCCTCCAACGCTCCGCCGCTCCTCCTTTCCCCGGCGGGACGCAAGGCCCGCTGGGGAAAGGAGGACGCACCGCAGCAGGGAGGGCTGCCCGAAGCATAGCGAAGGGTCAGCACGACTCAAGCGGAGGTTGCGTCCGACGCGACGACGCTTATAAGGTGTCGCAGACGCATTTTATGTAGGGACAGCGTTACCTCTAAAGTATTTGCTTAATTTGCACCTTAGTCCCCCTCCTCAGAGGAGGGGACAGGGGTGGTGGTTCGCCCTTCCGCGCTCCAGCGCGGGGGCGATAAAAATGCGCCGCAGGCACCGCTGGAGCGTATCTGTGCGCAGTACGGACGATGCTTCGCATCGTTCGTATCCAGCACTGCAAGCGACAAAAAGGGGTTTGTCAAGGGGGAATCTCCCCCTTGACCCTGTTTTACTTCCTTTTGCAGGAGCAAAAGGAAGGCCCTGGCGGCGAGCCGTACAGACCGTCACCCCCCGGTGACTCCGCGACGCCGCTAGGCGACTACAAATTTTCCCCAAAAGTTCTTTTGCCGACTTTTATCCAAAGAAAAGCCGCCCACGCCGGCGGGCGGAGAAGAAAGCAAAATTCCCTGCATGGCACAGGCCACACAGGGAATTTTTAAGGGGGAAGTAATGAAGAAAGCAATGAAAAAAGTAAGGAAGAAGTCGATGCTCAAGAAAGAAGGATGCGGTCGTTGGCAAATTCTTCGGCGGTGGAGAGGGTGAAGGCGTGCAGCAGGTCATCGACCGTCAGGCGCTTTTTCTCCTCGCCGCTGACATCAAATACGATCTTGCCGGCGTTCATCATGATGAGCCGGTTGCCGTGGGCAATGGCATCCTTCATATTGTGGGTGACCATCAGGGTGGTGAGGTTGCCCTCCGCCACAAAGCGGTCGGAAAGCTCCAGCACCTTGGCGGCGGTTTTGGGGTCCAGGGCGGCGGTGTGCTCATCCAGCAGCAGCACCTTGGGCTTTTTCATAACGGCCATAAGCAGGGTAAGCGCCTGCCGCTGGCCGCCGGAAAGCAGGCCGACCTTGGAGGAAAGACGATCCTCCAGCCCCAGGTCCAGCTCCGAGAGGAGCCGGCGGAAATTTTCACGGTCGGCGGGGGAGATGGCCCAGCTGAGCCCGCGGCGTTCGCCGCGGCGGGCCGCCAGCGCCATATTTTCCTCAATCCACATATCGGCGGCGGTGCCCATCATGGGGTCCTGGAACACGCGGCCCAAAAAGCGGGCGCGCTTTTCCTCCGAAAGATCGGTGATATCCTCGCCATCGATGGTGATGGTGCCGCTATCCACCGGGAAGGTGCCGGCAATGGTATTGAGCAGGGTGGATTTCCCCGCGCCGTTGCCGCCGATGACGGTGACAAAATCGCCGTCATTCAAGGTGAGGGAGAGCCCATCCAGCGCGATCTTTTGATTGACGGTACCGGCGTGGAAGGTCTTGTGGATATTCTCGAGCTTCAGCATACGGAGGCACCTCCTTTTTTGGTGTGATGATGGGCAGACCATTTTTTGCGCAGATAGGGGATGGCCAGGAATACGGTGACCACCACGGCCGAGAAGAGCTTGAGATCGGTGGTGGAAAGCCCGGCCCAGATGACGATGGCCAGGATGAAGTAATAGGCCACAGCACCCAGCGCGGTGGTAAGAAGGCGCAGGGCGAAGTTTTTGCGCTTGCCGAGCAGGGCCTTGCCGATGACGACGGCGGCCAGGCCGATGACGATGGCGCCGCGGCCCATGTTGATATCGGAATTGCCCTGGTACTGGGCCAGCAGTGCGCCGGAAAGACCGACGAGACCATTGGAGATCATCAAACCGAGAACCTTCATGCGGTTGGTGGAAATGCCCTGGGCCCGGGCCATGTGCTCATTATTGCCGGTGGCCCGGATGGCGCAGCCCAGCTGGGTGCCGAAGAACCAGTACAGCAGCGCCACGATGGCGATGACAAAGATGCCGCTGACCAAAATGGCGGCGGGTACCTTGGCGCTGGAAAGCAGCAGCTGGTACTGGGTGCGGCTGACGGTGAGATTGCTCTTGCCGCCCATGATGTGCATATTGATGGAGTAGAGGGCCAGCTGGGTGAGGATACCGGAAAGGATGGCCGGAATGCCCAGTACGGTATGCAAAAGCCCGGTGCAAAGACCGGCAAGCGCCCCGGCCAGCACCGCGCAAAGCAGTGCCAGCAGGGGGTTCATGCCGCCGATGATGCACACGGCGGCAACGGCGCCGCCGGTGCAAAGGCTGTTATCTACCGTGAGGTCGGCGTAATCCAAGATCTTGTAGGTGATGGCCACGCCGATGGCCATGATGCCCCAAATAAGCCCCTGTGCCAGGGCGCCGGGCAGGGAATTGAGCAGCGTGAGCGGATTCATGGTTTGACCTCTTCAATCGTTAGAATTTGCGGGAACGGGGGAAGATCACTTCAGCTCTTCCGGGATGGTGATGCCGAGTTCGGCAGCGTTCTCCTCATTGATGACGAGGGACAGGTTGCTGACATCAAAGAAGAAAATGGGGGTAGTGGCGGGATCGGCACCGTTGACAAGGATATTGAAGGCCTGCTCGCCGGCTGCACGGCCCAGCTCGTAGTAGCTGATGGCGTAGGTGGCCAGGAAGCCGCTTTCGCACATGCCGCCCTCGCCGCAGATGACGGGCTTGCCGGCGGCGGTGGTGATGTTGCTCATGGTGGGGACATTGGCGGCGATGAGGTTATCGGTGGGCTCATAGAAGGCATCGACCTCATTGCAGGCGGCGGTGACAACGGTCTGGATCTCATTGGTATCGGCGACGGAGTAGATCTTGACGGCAAAGCCTTCGGCCTCAAAGGCGGTCTTGGCTTCCTCGGCCTGGATGGCGGAGTTTTCCTCGCCGGAATTGATGACGATGCCGACGGTCTTAACCTCGGGGCAGAGGGTCTTCATCAGATCGACCTGTACGGTGACGGGGTTCATATCGGAAGCACCGGTGACATTGGCGCCGGGGGCTTCATTGCTGGCTACCAGGCCGATGGAAACATAATCGGTCACGCTGGTGCCGACGATCGGGATATCGGAGGTGGCCTCACGGGCGGCCTTTACAGCATTGGTGGCATTGGCCATGATGAGATCGACCTTGGAGGAAACGAACTGATTGACAATGGTGGTGCAGTTGGTCTGCTCGCCCTGGGCGTTCTGGACATTGAACTGAACCTTATCGCCCAGCTTTTCGGTGAGGAACTCCTTAAAGCCGCGGGTGGCTTCATCCATGGCGGGGTGTTCGGCCAGCTGGACAATGCCGATCTGGAACACCTTTTCATCGGGATTGGAAGGGGTGGAGGGTTTATTGCCGCAGGCGGCGAGGCCGGCGACCATGAGACAGGCGGCAGCTGCCGCTAAAAACTTTTTGCACTTCATAGTGATTGCTCCTTATCTTTTACTTTTGATTATTGATGTGATCTATCTGAAATCCCCCGCGGCCGGCCGTGCCATAGGGGGAAGCTCAGCAAAAACAGAAAGCCCCTGCTTTTCCAGACTGCTCCGGAAAATACAGGGACGATAAAGGCTTTTATCGCGGTACCACTCTGCTTCGGGCGCTCCTTACGGGGGGCCCCTCCTTGGGCAGCTAACACTGTCCGCACGATGTAACGGTCGAACCCGGCGCAGCCTACTGTCCCTGAAAGGATGTTCGGTGCGCGGCTACCGAAAGGTACTTCATCCGCCGTACTCATCATTGCCTCGCAGCATCCGGCAACTCTCTGGAGATTTTGGGGCGGGTTACTTTTTTTCGGTCAACGCCTGTGTTTTTGTGTTGTCTGTACTTTAGCACTTCTACTTGCGAAAGTCAATAGGATTTTTAGCGGAAATTTTACTTTTGGCGATGTGGGGGGAATTTTGGCGGGCTGGGAGATTCTTTTGGGCGATATGCACGAAAACGGAAATTTGATTTGGGCTAAATGACATTGAACAGGGCGGGATGGTTGAATTGCGGGGGCGATAGGGGTACAATAAGGGTGGAAATTTGGCACAGGCTGAAAGACCCTGTGCAGACCGACAGGATGGGATACGCGGAACTCATATCTTTCCGCAGGACAAATACCGGCTGGATTATACTC
>ERZ773148.810-NODE-810-length-27043-cov-8.919075_pt1 | contig 27043 bp, 19 predicted proteins | sample MGYA00580846_ERZ773148 | MGnify/ENA primary metagenome ERZ773148 (study PRJEB29015, sample SAMEA2737879) | human gut metagenome | biome: human gut; feature: human-associated habitat; material: faeces | place: China | collected 2012 ... | reverse complement strand
CCAAGCTTACCGGCCTGGGCCACGATCTGGGCCTCCATCTCGTGGTACTTGGCGTTCAGCACATTGTGGGGGATGCCCTCCCGTTTGAGCATCTTGCTGAGGATTTCGCTCTTTTCGATGGAGATGGTGCCCACCAGCACAGGCTGACCCTTGGCGTGGCACTGTTTCACCTGCTCCACGATGGCCCGGAACTTGCCTGCCTCGGTCTTGTAGACCACATCAGGATGGTCAATTCGAATAACGGGGCGGTTGGTGGGAATCTCCACCACATCCAGATTGTAAATGGCTTCAAATTCCTCCTGCTCCGTCAGGGCGGTGCCGGTCATGCCGGAGAGCTTGTCATAGAGCCGGAAGAAATTCTGGAAGGTGACGGTGGCCAGGGTCTTGCTCTCACTGGCCACGGTGACGCCTTCCTTGGCCTCGATTGCCTGGTGCAGGCCCTCGTTGTACCGGCGGCCGATCATCAGACGGCCGGTGAACTCGTCCACGATGATGACCTGACCGTCCTTGACCACATAGTCGATATCCCGCTGCATCACGCCGTAAGCCTTGATGGCCTGATCGATGTGGTGGGCAAGGGTCATGTTCTCGGCGGCGGCAAGGTTTTCTACCTTAAAATAGGCCTCGGCCTTTTTGATGCCGGCGGCGGTCAGGGTACAGGTCTTGTGCTTTTCGTCCACAACGTAATCGCCATCGGCCTGCTCATCGGTGGAGATCTTATCCTCCAGCTCCACCACCACGCTCTTGTGCAGGGTGCGCACAAAGCGGTCTACCTGCGTGTACAGGCTGGAGGAGTCCTCGCCGCGGCCGGAGATGATCAGGGGGGTGCGGGCTTCATCGATCAGGATGGAGTCCACCTCGTCCACGATGGCGTAGGCGTGGCCGCGCTGTACCATGTTGGCCTTGTAGGTCACCATGTTGTCGCGCAGGTAGTCAAAGCCGAACTCATTGTTGGTGCCGTAGGTGATATCGGCATTGTAGGCGGCCCGGCGGGCGTCGCCGTCCATGCCCTGTACGATCAGGCCAACAGTCAACCCCAGCCAGCGGTAGAGCTTGCCCATCCACTCGCTGTCGCGCTTGGCCAGATAGTCGTTGACGGTAACGATGTGCACCCCTTCGCCGGTCAGGGCGTTCAGGTAGGCGGGCAGGGTAGCCACAAGGGTCTTGCCCTCACCGGTCTGCATCTCGGCAATATCGCCGCGGTGCAGGGCAATGCCGCCGGTCACCTGCACAGGGAAGTGTTTCATGCCCAGCACGCGCCATGCGGCCTCGCGGCAGACGGCAAAGGCATCCGGCAGAATGTCGTCCAGCGTTTTGCCCTCGGCCAGCTGCTGCTTGAAAGCGGCAGTCTGCGCCTGTAAGTCGGCATCGGACATGGCCTGATACTTGGGCTCCAGCGCCAGCACCTGTTTGGTGATGGGGTTCACCTTTTTCAGCTCCCGGTCAGAGAAGCTGCCAAAAAGTTTTTCAACAAGGGACATAGGTCACACCTCATAAATCTTAAAAATCGGGCTGTGATGCGCCCGGAATCGCGCATAACAATACAAGTATATGATACACCAAAGCGACAGACACGTCAAATCTGCAAGGCTATTTTAGCCTGTTTTTACATGAACTTTCTGTAAAAAGATGCTGCAAGCCGTTCACAGACCCCCGATCTCCCGGAAGCACACTTTATTTTCGCCCTATCGCTTTTGGGGAAATCGTGGTAGAATAGGGCTATCATTGATAGGGAGGGCTGTACTTATGCTCAAACGGCTGCGCACCGCGCACCCCATTCTTTATTGTATCCTGTCCGAGGTGCTGTTCCTTGGCAGCATGGTCGTGTTCAGCCTGCTGGCTACCATCGGGCTGGCAGCGGCAGGCGCGGATTTTGACACCATGGACGGCTATCTGCTGGGTTCTGTGCAGGAGGCTGTGGGGTTGGTGGTGGCGCTTTTGCTGCTGGCCTGCACCGGCAGGCTGGACCTGTTGCACCGGCGCGGCTGCGGCTTTCTGAACGGAATGCTGGTGGGCATGTACCCGCTGTTTTTCATCGGGTATACGACCGTTGGGACGCTGGCCTTTGGCCGCCCGGACACGCCGCTGCTGCCGCTGCCCCGCATCCTGACCTTTATGCTGAACATGATCCTTGTGGGCGTGGCTGAGGAGCTGGTGTTCCGGGGCATCATTGCTCAGACCCTGCTGGAGCGCTACGGCACCGCCCGCGCCGGGGTGTGGAAGGCCTGCCTTGTGTCCGGCGTGCTGTTCGGCGCGGCGCACCTGAGCAACCTGCTCGGCTCGGCACCCTTTGGCGTGCTGATGCAGTGTGTGTTTGCAGCCTCGCTGGGCGTGATGCTGGCCGCCATCTACTTCCGCACCGGCAATCTGTGGGTGACGGTGTTCCTGCACAGCGCCATGGACATTGCCGCCATGCTTATCGGCGGGCTGTACGGCACCACCAGCGTGGCCGAGAGCGTGAGCGGCTACGATGCCTCGCGGCTGCTTTCGGTGGCGGTGTACCTGATCCCCACCGTGTTTCTGCTGCGCAAAAAGAAGCTGCCGGAGGTGCAGCTGTACTGGGGCGGCATTGTAAAAAATTAAGGCTTGCGGACAAAAATCTTCTTGCAATCTGCTGTGCAATCTGGTATACTGTATCTGTTACCGTGGCACGGGGCTGGGAGTATGCCCGCTTTTGGGAGAACCGTTTCCCGCCGCTGTGCCATAGGCAGATAAATTACTTGAAAGAGGTACTGTATTATGAATAAGCAGGAAGTTATGGCCAAAGTCGCTCTGACCGAGAAGGACACTGGCTCCCCCGAGGTTCAGGTCGCTCTGCTGACCGCTCACATCAACGAGCTGAACGAGCACCTGAAGAAGAACCCTAACGATCACCACAGCCGCCGCGGTCTGCTGAAGATGGTTGGCCGTCGCCGCAATCTGCTGGCTTATCTCCAGAAGAAGGACATCGAGCGTTACCGTGCTCTGATCGCAACTCTGGGTCTGCGTAAGTAATTTTAACGGAGGGCAGGTACCGCAAAGGTACCTGCCCTTTGCTTTATGTATAGCTCCATGTATCCCATGCGCACAAAATAGCGGTGGCAGCGTATTGCAGCAGTAAATCGAACGCCCGTGCCTGCGGGCAGGGACGCTGGATTTATTGCTATAATGCGCACGCCACGGCTTTTTGGATAGAACGATCCGAAAAACAAGGAGGCAGAAACAATGGCAATCGAATTTGGTTCCCGCAAAGAGACCTTTGACAACTTCAAGGTCTACGAAACCATGCTGGCCGGCCGCCCGTTCAAGGTTGAAATGGGCAAGATGTGTGGCCTGTCCAATGCCAGCGCACTGATCCGCTACGGCGAGACCTGCGTGATGTGCAACGTGGTCATGAGCCCCAAGCCCCGCGAGGGTGTGGATTTCTTCCCGCTGAACGTGGAGTACGAGGAAAAGCTCTACGCCGCAGGCCGCATTCCCGGCAGCTTTATGCGCCGTGAGGGCCGCCCCGGTGAGCGCGCTATCCTGACCAGCCGCGTGGTGGACCGCCCCATGCGCCCGCTGTTCCCCAAGGAGATGCGCAACGACGTGTGCATCACCATGACCGTCATGAGCCTTGACCCGGATTGCAGCCCCGAGATCGCCGGTATGATCGGCGCTTCTCTGGTGACCGCCGTGTCCGACATCCCCTGGAACGGCCCCATCGGCGGCGTGCAGGTGGGTCTGGTTGACGGCGAGATCGTGCTGAACCCCACCCAGGAGCAGCGCAAGGTGAGCGACCTTGCTCTGACCGTTGCCGCCACTATGGATAAGATCGTGATGATCGAGGCCGGCGCCAACGAGGTGGACGAGGACACTATGCTGACCGCCATCAAGACCGCACACGTTGAGATCAAGAAGATCATCGAGTTCATCAACAAGATCGTGGCCGAGCGCGGCAAGCCGAAGATCGACTTCCAGGTGGTGGGTCTGGACATGGACGTGTTCCACACCATCCAGAACAAGTACTTGGACGACTTCAAGGCTGCTATGGACACCGACGACAAGAACGTGCGTGACGCAGCCCTGCTGCCCATCATGGACAAGATCGCCGAGGAATACCCCGACCTGTCCGCCGCCGATCTGGATCTGGTAAGCTACAAGATGCAGAAGTTCGTGGTGCGCCGCTGGCTGCTGGATGAGGGCAAGCGCGTGGACGGCCGCGGCATCAACGAGATCCGCCCGCTGGCCGCAGAGGTGGGCATCCTGCCCCGCGTGCACGGCTCCGGTATGTTCACCCGTGGCCAGACGCAGGTGCTTACCACCTGCACGCTGGGCGGCACCAAGGACAACCAGCTGATGGACGATCTGACCGACGAGCAGACCAAGCGCTATATCCACCACTATAACTTCCCGCCGTACTCTGTGGGCGAGGCACGCGCACCGCGCAGCCCCGGCCGCCGCGAGATCGGCCACGGCGCATTGGCCGAGCGTGCTCTGGTGCCGGTGCTGCCCTCTCTGGAGGAGTTCCCCTACACCATCCGCTGCGTGTCCGAGGTGCTCAGCTCTAACGGCTCCACCTCTCAGGCTTCCATCTGCGGCTCTACGCTGGCACTGATGGACGCAGGCGTGCCCATCAAGGCTCCGGTTGCCGGTATCTCCTGCGGCCTGATCACCGAGGGCGAGCGCTGGATGACCATGCTGGACATTCAGGGCGTGGAGGACTTCCACGGCGATATGGACTTTAAGGTTGGCGGCACCCGCAAGGGCATTACCGCCATCCAGATGGACATCAAGATCGACGGCCTGACCTACGACATCATTGCTGAGGCCTTCGAGAAGTGCCGCAAGGGTCGGCTGTATATTCTGGACGAGATCATCAAGCCCGTGATCGCACAGCCCCGTCAGGAGCTGAGCCGCTGGGCACCCAAGATGTTCAGCATGATGATCCCCACCGACAAGATCAAGGACGTGATCGGTAAGGGCGGCAAGGTCATTCAGGACATCTGCGCTACCTGCAACTGCAAGATCGACGTGCAGGAGGACGGCCATGTGTTCGTCTCTGCCGTGGATCAGGAGGACGCAAAGCGCGCCATCTTTACCATCAAGACCATTGTGGAGGACCCCGAGATCGGTGCCATCTACAAGGGCAAGGTGACCCGCCTGATGAACTTTGGTGCCTTTGTGGAGATCGCCCCGGGCAAGGAAGGCCTTGTGCATATCTCCAAGCTGGACACCAAGCGCGTGGAGCGGGTAGAGGACGTGGTTGCCGTGGGCGATGCCATCGTGGTCAAGGTGACCGACATCGACCAGCAGGGCCGCATCAACCTGAGCCGCCGCGACGCCATTCTGGCACTGGAGGCCAAAAAGGCCGCCCAGCAGCAGTAAAAACATAATACAGATTGCGTAAAATGAGAGCCGCTGTACAAAAAGTACAGCGGCTCTTTTGCGTGTACCCCCTCAGGCTCACTGCGTTCGCCAGCTCCACCCAAAAAGCTCCCCCTTCGGGGAAGCTGGCATCGAGCAAAGCGAGATGCCTGAGAGGGTTCGTGCCCAAACCCCACCCGTGAAAAGGCAATTCTGGAAAATCCGCAGATTTTCCAGAATTGCAAATTAAAAAATATATTTTCCGCTGATTATGCGCAGAGCAACGCGGAGCGCATTCAAAATCGTGCTGCACCCGGCAGGGGAAAGGGCACAAAAAATGCTCCCCCTTGCGGGGGAGCAAATTCGGTACACAACGCCACGCTGTGCCGAAAAGAAAGGAGCGCAAAGTCAGTTTTCCTTTTTGCCCTGACGGTTCAGCACCCAGCCTGCGGCAAACAGCAGCACGCCGCTGCAGGCCAGCACCGGCACGGGCCAGTTCAACTGGCCGGTCTGGGGCAGAACAGGCTTATCGGGGTTGGAAGGGGAGACCGGGTTATCCGGATTCTCGGGGCTTACCGGGTTGTCCGGGCTGTCGGGACTTACCGGGTTATCCGGTGTGCCGGGGCTCACCGGCGTATCCGGGGTGTCCGGCTGCTCCGGGAGATCGGGGGTGTCCGGTGTGTCGGGCGTATCCGGCGGCGTGTCAGGCACATCCGGGGTGTCGGGGGTGTCCGGCGTTTCCGGGATGGTAGCGCCTACCTTGGGGGTGGCGTCCACATCGTAGATCCAGTTGTCGCCATCGGGCATGGGAATGGACACAAGGAAGGGTTTGATGGCCTCGTAGCCGTGGGATGCCTCGGTCTGCACCACCAAGTACAGACCCTGCGGCAGCTTGGTAATGTTGGCATAGCCCTCTTCGTTCACGTCCTGCTGGGCGGCAATGGCGGGCACAGCAGGCAGATACTTTACCAGCTGGTCTGCCAGCGTGCTGTCGGAAAGATCGCCCAGCACGACACCGCAGCCCGTAAAATCGCCGGTATAGTCAAAGTACAGGTTGCCGTTGGTGCGCTTGACGGAGGCCACCTGATACAGGGTAAGTTCGCCGCCGCGCAGGGGCACATCGTTGTGGGTGTCGTACAGACGGACGTGGAGCGAGCCCAGACGCCCCAGTACAATGTTGGCACTGGTGGCAAACGCCGGCAGGGCGCAGCATACCACAAGGCACATAGCCAGCAGCACAGCCGCCAGACGATGACGCAGATCAATGCTTTTCATGTTCTTCACCTCTCGTTTTCTTGGGTTTGCGTGTAGAAATCAGCATACCGATCAGTAAGATCAGCAGCATGGGCAGCGCCATAATGGGCGCAACAATAATGGGTTCAATTTTAAGCGCTTCGGCGGTAACGCGGAGGTGCTTGTACTGATCCGGGGTCTCTACGCGGCGGCCGCGCACCAGCAGGCGGTGGGTGTTGATGCCGTAGGGGGTGCAGGTCATCAAGGTGACGTAGTCCTTGCCTTCGGCGATCTTCAACTCATCGGTCTCGGTGGGCAGCACGATGGAGATTTTGTCCACCTCGTAGGTGAGCACCCGGTCCAGCACGGTGATGGTAAAGGTATCGCCCACTTCCAGCTGGTCAAGGTTGGTAAACAGCTTTGCGCTGGGCAGGCCGCGGTGCGCCGAGATGACCGCGTGGGTGGACGCGCCGCCCACCGGCAGGCTGGTGCCCTCCAAATGGCCTGCGGCGATCTGCAATACGCTGTCGCTGGTGCCGTGGTAGATGGGCAGCTCCACGCCTATTTTGGCGATGGTGATGTAACCCATAATGCCCGTGCCGGTAATATCCAGCGTGTCGGCGTAGCCAGTAAGCTGATCCGGGCGGTAGAGCGCGTACTCGTTGGCGGCTACCTGTGCGTTAAAGGCATCGGCGGCATCAAAGTATCCGCTGTAATCCGCATCGGTCATGTTGTCCACGTCCTGCGCGTAGCTTGCCACCGCGCGGGACTGGTTGCGCTGGTTGACGTAATCGCTGATGGTGGGGTATAACATCACGGATAGACCCACGAAAAAGACGAGGATCAATATAATGGTGCTTTTGTTCTTTTTCATGGGCTACTCCCTAACGTTATAGTTTCAGGACCAGAGCAGGGGGCTTTGCAGCCCCGCTCTGTGCTGGGGAAAAGGAGAGCTTAGCGGTTCTCCATGCGCTTTTTGGTGATGAGCAGGATGGCTGCAGCAACCATCAGGCCGCCGCCGATCACATAGAAGATGGTGGTGCCGATGCCGCCGGTGCCGGGCAGGGTAGTACCGATATTATTGACAACATTCGTAGTCAGAGAGCCAGCGGTTTTATCAACATCAAAGGTGATCTCACCAATCACCTTGTTGCCGCTCAAAGAAGTCAGAACAGTATCACGAGGATCGGATTCCCAAGTGATAGTATGATTAGCGTTGACAGTAAAGGTGATGGGGCTGATGGTGTTGTAGTGGGCGGGGGTTACAGTCTCAGTCAGCGTGTACTCGCCGTCATCCAGACCAGACAGCGTAAACTGAGTCAAGGTAGTGTTAACGTCCATAGTCTTGACAACATCCGTGCCGTTCTTGGTCTTTTTGGTCAGAGTGAACTGTGCACCATCCAGAGGATGACCAGCCTGATCGACTTTGTTCACAACCACCTTGTAGGTAAAGACGATGACGTTATCCCAAGGGGTTGTGCCCGTGCCGTTATCGCGCGGGTTGTTGGAGTACTCCAACTGTGCCTTGTTGACGTTGCCGTGTGCGCCCAGAACCGCGTTATCGTTCAGCTGAGACTTGTAGGTAACGGTAATGGTAGAATTAGCAGCAACACCGGGAACATCTTTCAGATTATTAAATACGATTTCAAATGTGCATTCGGTGTCAGACAAAGTACCACTTGTTTTGGTAGCAACAGTGTAATAGGTATCCGGGATTGGCTTACCGTTTTCATCGCCAACAAAAACTTTCACAGAGCTGGGGTCAAAGGTCAGACCCTTTTCTTCCACATCGTGGAAAGCGTAGTAATACTTGCTATAGGAATCATAGTCTTCGGGAACAGTGCCCTGCAGGCGGAAGGGAATGTAATCGTCGATATCATAGTCGGCAGAATCCTGCCAGAGGGAAACATTGCCGGTAGTATCGTTGGTGTCCTTCAGCTTTTTCTCAAATTCGGGAACATCATTGCTCTTCGGAGTGATGGTAACAGTGCCAACAACTTTAACGAGGTAAGTGGTATAAGGCTCAGAGCCAGACAGAGAGCCATCCTGGTCCTTGATCAGGTAGTAACCGCCAACAACTTCAACAGAACCGCCGTTTACAATGGTCTTTACAGGATTGGTCAGGGTGACATATTTTTCGATGACGGCAAGCTTATCACGGTCGCTTGCGCTGGAAGCAACACCGGAAAGTTCGTCCAGAATAGTCTGGTCAACAGCTTCGCCAGCCGTACCACCTTTGCCGTTAGTACCCCACTTGATGTTGGTGAGCATGGACGGTTGGAGTGCATCATAATCACCGGTAAAGATCTGGTAGATCTCGTAGGTGTGACCGTTTTTAGGTGCGGTGATCGTGTACAGGGTAACAGCAGCAGTGCTGGTAGAGCTGCTGCCATCTGCAAACGCCGGGATCGCCATGGCGCAAACCATAGCAACTGCCAGCAGCGCAGCCATGAGTTTCTTCATTGCTTTTTTCATGGAAAAAGCTCCTTTCTTTTTTCTGCCCCTTGCCGCCCCCCTGCATTTTGTGCAGGGGGGGAGGGGTGTGGTTTTGTTCGGATTATCGCGTAAACTTTGCGCTGGGCGGGCGGGGTTTAAGCTCCGGGCGTCCGGCAGGGAAGTGCAGTTTAGTCATCTGCCCTCCCTTCGCGTCTGCGCTTGCGGTGGATAAAGCTGTATGCCAGCGCAGACAGCATCATTGTGCCGCCCACGGCTGTGTACGGGAGTGTACCGGACCCGCCGGTAGAGGGAAGCTCGTAGTCGGCGTTGTCGGTCTCGGTGTTGGTAAAGGTGAGGGTGTTGCCCACCGTTACGCCAGCCGGCTGATCGTAGACTACGGTAAAGCGGGAAGAGTTGCCGTCCTTCTCTTCGATATAGAAGGTGTAGTCATTCAGGTATTCGTCTGCAATGGGTACGGTGGCTGTCCAGTTCTCGCTCTTCCGCAAGGTGACGGTGTTTTGATTCGGGTAAAGTTTTGCAGTGCTCTTGTCAGCACCGGTCTTATAGCAGTACAGATTTACCTCTACTTCATCCAGCTTTGCCTGCGCCGCTGTCAGGGTGTTGTTATCCTTATCGCGCCAGTGCTTGATGATGGTCAGGCTGTTGGCGGTGTTGGGCACAAACAGCTCGCTGGCTTTACCATTGGCGCAGAAGAGAAGGTTTTCAGCGTCTTGTGCGGGAACTTCTGCAGTACCACCGTGGGTGCCTACGGCGGCGCTATAGGCTTCGGCTTCGTTAGAGCCGCTAGCCTGATAGATAAAGTAATACGGAGCGGATGCCTTGCTGTAGCCTGCGGGTGCTTTTGTCTCCGTAAGCCGGTACAAAGTGTTTTCCTGCAGGCCGTCCGTTGATGCAAAGTAGAAGGTCAGCGTGCCGTTGGCATCTACCCCAGCTTCGTGTTGGACGGAATCCCAACCACCGGTGCCGGAATTGAAACGATCCAGCGCGAAGGTTGCACCCGTCAGGGCGTTTGAATAGTTGCGCTTATCCACCTTGTAGACAGTCAGCTTAGCCTGATGCACCATGGAGGACGCACCAACCTTTTCAAGCTCGAAGTCTTTGATTGAAGCACTTCCGCCGGAAATTTTTGCTTCGTTGCTCAGGCTGATATTGGAGGTAGCGTCGGTAACATATTCATATTCCAGCACAAGCGGTGTTGAATCCGGCAGGGTAAAGGTGGTGGTGTAGGTGGGGTAACCGCTGCCATTTGTACCCAACACCGGCAGGGTATAGCTGTACTCGTTTTTGGATATTTCTTGCTTGGTATCTGCATTATACAGTTTTACGCTGAAAATATCCAACGATGCCTGAACGCTTGCGTGCTGCACGGTAAGAATATCGGTCAGGGTGACCGTGGTGCTGCTGGAATCAAGGTCTTTGGCAGCGGGGTTAATGGTCAGGGTATACTTTACGCGGCTGTCTTTTTTATTTTTGATCTGCAAGGCATCCTTTTTAAGCACATCAACCTTTTGGGTGACCTTTACATCGACCTCGGACTGTTTATTTTCTTCCTTCCACTTGATCTTGTTGGTGTAGAGGAATTCATCAAACTTGACGTTGCTCCAACGGGGATCTGTCAGCTCGGCCTGATAGCACAGCACCAGATCGGTATAGCCCTCAGCCTTGAGTTTAGCAAAGTCGAGCTTATCCAGCCCATCAATGTGGAACGTAATGGTCTGCCCATCCTCTGAACCCTCGGCGGGGGTGTTGATCTCAAGCTTGCTCTTGTCTGCGAAGTAGTCCTTAATATTCATTGTACCAGTACCATCCTTCAGGGACGGGCTGGATTTGGGAGTACCGCTCTTGTAGCCGTTAGTGAACACGATGACAGCCGAGGGGGTGTTGGTGGTGCGGTAAGTGAGACCCTTGGGAAGCGTATCGGTCAGGGTGATCGTTGCGGGCAGGGTATCGCTTACAGAAGAGAAATCCAGAAGGATCTGATACTGGAGTACCTTGTTCTGGAAATCGGAATAATTGGGGGTAAGCGTACCGCCGGAGGATTGATCCGGAGCGCCGCACCAGTAGATAATATTGCTGACAGGGTCAGTTTTATTTACCAGCTTGACGCCCTTGGACATCTTAAGGCCGGTACTGGGCTTCTGGTAATTGTAACTGACAGAGTTTCCGTTAAGCTGATTGGAGATAATGATGCGGTCGCCTTCCGACAGATCGCTTATATCTACCTGCGTGCTGTAGTTCAGCGTCAGCTGGCTGAGGGCAAGGGGGCATTTTGTGGTGTCAAGCTCGATCTTGAAGGAGCTTACCGGCGTGGTAGAATCAGTAGAAGAGACAGGATTTTGCCACCACTCATTCGAATAGTACGTTATTTTAAACGTGATATCCGGCCTCTGTGTGAGGGCATTATAATTCAGTGTGTATTCCTGCTCCCCACTGGTGTAGGTGAGAGTAAGGTTTTGCTCGATCTGCTTTTGCAGCTCGCTGGCGATGCCATAGTGGATATTTTTGCCATTGAACCAGTAGCCACTGATATTATCCTTGATCTCATACGTTCCCTTGCCGGGGACTGCAGCGGTGATCGTCCAAGGTGCTGCCAGAAGGTTCGGGTGGTCAGCGTCCTTCGGGGCAAGCTTGCCGGATGCAGTTTTTTGCGGGCTGAAACTCTGACCGCCCTGACCGCCGCCAGAGGGATTGAACGTCTTTTCGTCGGTAAACTTGTTGCCGCCGGGCTCCTTGCTGTACTCGGCCTTGTTTTTCACCGAGGTGACGCCTGCCGGGAGAGTGGTCTGATACTTGAACTGATACAGCTTTGCATCACTGCCAGCAGGGAAGGTGTAGCTAAAGGTGGATTTGCCAGCCGTATTATTGACGGTATCAATCTTACGATTAGACCAAGTGTAACCATTGTGCTCCAGTTGCACATACAGTTCGACATCGCCTTTAATCGTTGCACCGTTATCAAGGGTATCTGTTACAGTGTAGCCGTTCAGGTCAGAGCCGGTAGGGTTCTTTACAGTAACGATCCAGTCGATGCAGTTGTTTGCGGAATCGTATGCGCCCTGTTCCTTTGCAATAAGACTGTCCAGCTTAACGGTACGATCGGCTTGTTTGTTGCCGTTATCGGTAGTTGCGGTGTTTTTGAGCTCTGAGTAACCGGTACGGGTGGTAAGAACATCGTAGGTCAGCTCATAGTATTCACCAGCTTCAAGCTTGTCAAGATTTTCGATCTGGAAGGTCTTGGCGTAGCCGCTGTACTTGCTATCGGTGTTCAGTGTAAAATCCGGTTTGCAGGTGACGGATTCAGAAGTACCGTCTTTTTTGTACTTTTTCAGAGTAAAGGAGTTCTCGTTGTACTCAGCCTGAATGTCACCATTTTCAACCTTCAGGCCGTCCCAGATCTGAACCTTATCATCCCAGCCATGCTCCGAGCTTACCTTGACCGTATAGCTGATCTTGGTCTTGCCATCGGAAGTTTCTTGGATCGTGCCGTCATTATCCGAAGGCTGGCTCTTCTCGATCTTGATATCCTGATACTTTTCCAGCGTGATCTCCGTGCTGCTGCCGGGGAAGTGGAACGTTTTATTCTCGGTAGCAGACTCCTTGCTGTACGTCCAATCGTAACTGAACTGACCGCTAAAGGTTTCCGCCGGGTTGAAATAAGAAGAGTTAGTATCAAAGACAAGCGTAGTGGTGCCGTTCTTGTGAAAATACTGTGTGCCTACTTTGTGGCCAGCACGATCATAAATCTCTGTGTCTGTTTCTGCCTTCGGGCACAGTTCGGCAGGCAGCTTATAGGTCAGAACGTTCTTGCCATCTACTTTTTCCAGCACACCGCCGGCAATCTGATAGTCGAAGGTAAAATAGACGGACTGATCAGCCTTGACCGTAAAATCATCAGTCTGTTCGGTGTTGTCGATCTTAAAGGTATATTTGGTAATGCCGCCCTTTTTCATACCTGTGGAGGTTGTCTCGCCCTCAGGCGTTTCCACAAAGTAATCAAGGTAGGTCGGTTCTTCCGTCGTCATCAGCGTGGGCGCACGGTTCGGGCGGCTAGGCAGCTGGCCGCCGTATGTGTCGGCGTATTGAGCGGCGGCAACATCCACCACACCCACGACCTCGGTGTTGAACAGTGTTACCTCAGCCACCTTGCCGTCCACGTCGCCGGAAATAACGGTCAGCGTGTCGGCGTCGCTGTTCACACTGCTCACGATGCCCACGGTCTCCACGGGCAAAGCGTCGGTCACGGTGGTGGTCTGCGGCTCAGCAGCGGGGGATACCACGCTGGGGGCAAGGGTGTCCGCGCCGGACACGGAGGTCACGGTGCTGGGTGCAGCGGTGTCAGCGCTGTCCACCGGCTTTTCGGCGGGCTGCTCCGTCTGCGGGTCAACGGGCTCGGGGGTAAGCACAGTGTCCTGCGTGCCGGAGGTGGCTGCGGTATCCTGTGCGCCGGTGCTGTCGTCAGCACTGGGGGCTGCATCCAGCGCAGAAACGCCGGAGCCCTCGAGGTCTGCGCTGTTTTCAAACTCTGTATCCACGCTGAACAGGTCGTCCAGATCCGGCTCTGCACTGTCGGCGCTGCTGTCCACAGCCACGGTGCGGGTGACGTACTTATTATAAATAACGATGTCGCCGGGCTGGGCGGCGCTGCCGTCCTCTTCCAGCAGCCAGTCCATGCCGCTCATGGAGCTGCGCAGGGCAAGCACGCTGGCCTCCTGCGGGATGGCGCTTTGGGGAATCTCGGCGTACTTCAGGCAGTAGGCAAGGAACATCACGTCCCACTCGCCGTAGGCATTGCCATAGGACTGACCGTAGCGGGAGTAGTAGCGCAGGGTCACGCCGTCCGCCGGGTCGATCTCGAAGTTTTTCTCGCTCTGCTCGTAGCCCAACTGGGTCTTTGCCACGCTGAGCAGATCCTCGTTCCACTCGCCGGTGATCACGGCTTCGGCGTTGGCGGCCTGCCACTCCTCGGGGGTCTCAAGGTCGGCAGAGGTATCGCTCAGGCAGCTTACGGTGTGGTGATGCTCCGGCAGGGGGCACACCAGCACTTCCTCGTAGCAGGCATCGGTGTGGTGGTGGTAGATGGGCTCTACGGTGTCCACCACCGGCTCCAGCGCCACAGGCTCTGCCACCGCCATGGCCACCAGCTCGGCGGTCTGGGTGGGCTCTACCACCTGCTCCACAAGCTCGCCCTCTTCCAGGCCGCAGGTCAGCTCGTACTCGGTGGTGTAGCAGCTTTCATCGTGGGTATGCTCAAATTTTTCACAGATCAGGGTGCCGTCCTCGGGGTCGTAGCAGTCATCATCGTGGACGTGCTCTTCCTCCATGCAGGTCAGGGTCTGCACTTCGGTGTAGCAGTCATCGGTGTGCTCGTGGGGCACAAACTCGATCTGCGGCTCCAGCTCCAGCGGCATGATCTCTTCCTCGGCGCTGCTCTGGGCAGCACTGGCGGCGGCAGCTTCGGCAGCGGCAACTTCGTCCGCATTTTCAAGCTCGCCTTCCGTGTAGCCGCAGGTGAGCACCTTGGTGTAGCAATCTGCGGTGTGGATGTGCTCCTCCTCGCCGCACTGGTACTGCGCGGTCATCGAGATGCCCACGCCATGCAGCTGCCAGTTGACGAACAGGGTGGTGATCATGGCAAGTGCCAGCACAAATGCGGTGTAGCGCCGCAGGGTGTGCCGGTTCTCACGGAACCGCTCCATGTACGTTTTAAGAATGTCGTTCATAACGAAATACCTCCTCCCGGGGTCAATGGATCAACGAGAAGCTGGACAAGGGCCATATCCTCAAAAAAACCCTGCCCACGATCTGGCTTTTTTCAACGCAGCCTATCACGCTGCTGCGGCTGTCGATGGAGGTGGCACGGTGGTCGCCCAGCACGAAGTAACGGTTTTCCGGCACCTGATAGGGGAACCGGATGTCGCATTCGCCCACGGTCAGCGCGTCCACATAGGGTTCGTCCAGCGCCACGCCGTTTACCGAGACCACGCCGTTCACGTCCATATCGATCACATCACCGGGCTGCCCGATGATGCGCTTGAGCAGCAGCTTGTTCTGCCAGTAAAACCCGCATAACTCACCGTTTTCAATGTGGTTGGATTTTACCAGCAGGATAATGTCTTTATCATTTAATGTAGGGTACATGCTGTCGCCGGAGACCTGAAGCACCGGCAGAAACAGCGTAGCCAGCAGCACAGCTGCTGCGGCCACCACCACCAAAATATAGATCGTACTGCGCAGCACCCGCTGGTAGCGGCTCTGGTACGCAAGACGCTCACGTTCTGCGGCCACTTCCTCGGTGGAAGGGATGGAAGCGAACCGGATATCGCGTTTTTTCATGTTTCCTCCGAAGGCAGACCGTCAGTGCTGCGGTATTGATCCAGCAGCTCGTTGGCCTTGTGGTCAAATGCCTGCCAGCGCTGCTGCACCTCCTGCTCGGCGCGCTCTACCATGGCCTTGCAGTCGGCCTCGGTCTGGGTGCGTTTTTGCGCGGCGGCGGCGGTCATGGCGTCGCATTCCTGCTGCGCCTGCGCTTTCAGGCTGTCGGCGTCTGCCTGTGCCTGCTCCAGAATGCGTTTGGCCTCGCTGCGCGCCTGCGAAAGGGTATTGGCGGCGGTGGCGTTGGTGTCCGCAAGACTGGCCTGCACTGAGTGCAGATAGTCATCGGCGGCGGCCTGCGCGGCGGCGAACACGTTGTTCAGCTCCAGCGCGGCCTGCGCGATGGAACCGGCGCTTTCCAGCCGGAGCTGCCGGTCCTGCAGCTGCGCGGTAAGCGCGGCGTTCTGCGCCTTGAGCTGGTCCTCGCTCTGCTTCAGCGCATAGATGATCTCTATCAGTTCAGCGCGGTGCATCCGCCGCAGTTCACGATCTGCCATTTGCGTACAAACTCCCGAATGTAAAGATAATGAAATTTTTTTCGAAAATACCGAAAAAACTTAAAGAAAATGCCTGAAAACTCACTTGTTGCCACGCAACTTGCGCAGCTGGAGAGACCTTTTATAAACTATCTTATTCTAGCACATTCCATGTAACAACAATATAACGAATCAGACACAAAATCAAGAGATAAAGCCGAAAAAATATCGCATTTTTTTGCTTTTTATATAGAAAAAGCCCAAAAAACGGCCACTGACCCCCCAAAAGCTTAAAAAGTTTGTTCACAATTCTGGAACGTGAAGTGCTGCGCGGTAATGCACTGAATTACAGCGTGTACGAAAAACGGGAGCCGCACTTTTCGAAAAAAGCGCGGCTCCCGGATCTGAACTTTGGGGTGATGCTTTTACTTGCCGAAGCTGCCCAGCAGGCTGTTCAGCGATACAAAGGACTGGTAGATGACGTTAACGTTGTTGATGATGGAGCTTGCACCGGAGAAGATGCGGGCAATGTAGTTGAACACCTTGCCGATGTCCAGGAAGGACTGATAAGCGTTGCTGGCGCCGCCGTCCAGATAGGTCATCTCCTCGGCTTCGATAGCGGAATAGCTGGCGGGCATTTTCATGGTAGAAGTAGTCATGGTAAAATCCCTTTCTTCAATGGTGTCATTGCGTTTACAGCAGTGTTCAGAACATGGTGGCGACCAGCAGGGTAGTAAGCAGGGCACCGGCCACAAGGGCAGGGCCTACATACTTCTGCCACTGGGCGGCAGGCTGGGTGGTGGGCTGCGGCACGGTAGAAGTACCGGCCTTGGCAGTCCAGTGGGCGTAGATGGTGGCGTCGGAGGTGAACACGGTGGAGGTGGTCACCTTGCTGCCGCCCACCGGCTCGGTGTACCAGCCGTCAAAGGTGTAGCCCGTCATGGTAGGCTGCTCGGGCGTGCTCTCCAGTTTGCCGGACAGGTTCGTGTAGGTTACCACGGTGGAGCAGATGCCGCCTTGGGCATCCATACCAATGGCGTACACGTTCTCTTCCTTTTTGCTCCCTGAAGTTTTGTCGGCGGCAAATGCAGCCGGCAGTGCGCAGCACAGCAGCGTGAACAGGCAAAGCCCGACCACCAGCGTTTTCAGGAATTTTTTCATGAGATCCCTCGCTTTCCTTCACAAAGATGGAGACACTGCCCCGCCCGGGGACAGCCCGGACATCGGCGTAGTTTCTTCAACTTATTTTTATCACATCCAGTGTACCAGAACCGCAACAAAAAATACAGTCTTTTGAGAAAATAATAAGAAAAATCAGGAAAAAAATAAATTTCACCTTTGCAATATGAATCTTGTGCCCCCTGCGGACTGTGTTTTTTGAAAAACGCGTCCCGCAAAACTTGCCTTTCGTAAAAACATGGAAGAATATGGAAAACGCAGGGGCCCGGCCGCAAAGCCCAAAAACCGACCCAAACCGCCGCAAGTGCGGCAGACAGCGCACAGAAAAAGCTGCAAAAATGCGGCGCACCTCTTGTGGAACAGCGGAAAATATGCTATACTGTTTTGCATGATGCGCCATCGCCAAGCGGTAAGGCAGGGGACTTTGACTCCCCCATCGTAGGTTCGACTCCTGCTGGCGCAACCAGAAGAAGGCCGCTGCACAGGAAACTGTGCAGCGGCCTTCTTTATTTTTTGTTCTCCGGTAGCTTGAAGTAGCCGCGGTATTCGTCCGAGTAGATCTTGCTGCCCATACGGCTCACACCGCCGTACAGGTGGGTGCGCATCAGCGGCTCAATGGCGTCCAGATCCTTCTCACGCAGGATGCGCAGCATCTCGGCGTGCTCGCTGACGACGCTGGACACGTTGCGTGCACCCACGATGTCCAGACGGATAAAGCGGGAATAGTCTGCCTGCGGACGGGTCATCTGCTCCCAAAGGTACTCCTTGCTGGTCTTGTGGAACCAGTACTCGTGCATGGCAAGGTCGCAGCTGAGGAAGTGGTTGAAATCAAAGTTCTCCGGGTCGCTGCGCCCTGCAGCGGCTTCCAGCAGCATATTATAAAGGTGTTCTACCGCAAGGATCTCCATGGGTGAGCAGCTCTGCACAAAGTCCCGGAACACCATGCCCTCCACCGCAACACGCTGGAAGATGAGCTGGTCCACCACGCCGGTGTCGATGGCGGTAACAATGGTGCCCTTGCAGGGAATGATCTGCACAAAGCGGTTCTGCTCCAGCCGCTGCAAAACGCTGCGGATAGGAGTGCGGGAAACGCCGAACCGCTTGCACAGCTGGTTTTCGCTCAGCGCTTCCCCGGGCAGGATCTTCAGTGCGCAGATCTCGTCCTCGAGAATATGATAGAGCTCATCAGTGTGCTGTAATGTAGCCATAGTTGTTCTCCATTTATCCGGTAAATATAAGCTTATTATCATTGTACCGTTCCGGCGACAGAATGTCAATGCTTGAATAGAAGTTTATGACAGCTCTTGTATACAGGAACTTACAATCGGGCAAAACACGGATCTTGTAGTGACGAAACTGGTATATTAGATGAAAACGCCAGAAAAAAGTTGAATAAATGCTGAAAAAAAGGTGAATATTGTGCCAAATGCACAAAGAAACCTCAATAAGTTCAGTGAATATTGCTCTTATGGAAATATGTATTTTTTGTTACGATAGCAGCACGAAGTAAATGCTGTATACAGGCTGACCGGCAAAGAGACAAGCACGAGGCAGTTTCCCGGCGGCCTGACACAAGTTGGAGGACAATCGTATGAAAAAGATCTCTCGTCGCAGCTTTCTGAAGGTATCCGGCGCAGTGGCCGCAGCAGGTGCAATGGCAGCCTGCGGTGGTTCTGCCTCTTCCACCACCACCGCAGCACCTGCAGCCAGCTCCGCAGCCAGCTCTGCAGCCGGCGGTGATGACAAGTTTGCCTCTCTGGGCAGCTTTACCATGACCGTGGGTCATGCACAGCCCGAAGGCAACCCCCGCTTTGTCTCCATGGAAAAGTTTGCCGAGGATGTGGCTGCTGCCACCAACGGCCATGTGAAGATCGAGGTTTACGGCAACGGCCAGCTGGGCACCGAGAAGGAGATGCTGGAGCAGGTGGTCGCAGGTACCATTCAGGGTATGCGCGGCGGCCAGTTCGACTTCAGCCCCCGCCTGCTGATGTTCACCCTGCCTTTCCTGACCAACACCCGTGCACAGGTCACCGCTCTGCTGCAGAGCGAGCTGGCACAGAAGGTGTGCGCTGAGGCCGAGGGCGAGACCGGCACCGTCATCATCAACCTGTGCGATGCAGGTGGCTACCGTCAGTTCTCCAACTCCAAGCACCCTATCAAGGCTCCGGCAGACCTGAAGGGCCTGAAGATGCGCACCAACGGCATGAAAACCATCGACATGACCTTCCAGGCCATGGGCGCTACCACCACCACCATCCCGTACTCTGACCTGTACATGGGCCTGAAGACCAGCGTTGCAGACGGTCAGGAGAACCCTTGGGTCAACGTGGAAGGCATGAAGTTCTACGAGGTGCAGAAGTACTTCACCGAAGTGAACTACCAGTTCCATCCGGATCCCTTCTATGTGAACGCTGCATGGTGGAACGCTCTGCCCGAGGAGTTCCGCGATGTCATCACCGAGTGCGCTACCGCTATGGGCGAGTACAACGACCAGCTGATCGACCAGAACTCCAGTGCTGCAAAGCAGACCATCGTGGACTACGGCTGCGAGGTGTACGAGCCCTCCGCAGATGAGCTGAAGGCTTTCCAGCAGGCTGTGCAGTCTGTGTACGACAAGTGCATCAGCGAGGGCATCTGCACCGCAGACGAGCTGAAGGAGATGCAGGATATCGTTGCAAAGGCATAACCGCTTGCGCGTATATCGTTTTTATTGAGGCACGGGGGCAGCCTTCGGGCTGCCCTTTCTCAATGATAAACCACCCACAACATTACAGGAAAGGGGCTGAGCACAATAGAAGCGCTCAAAAAATTCGGGAAAAAGCTGTTTGACCTGTACTTTTTCATCGGGATCGTCGCTATGGCACTGCTTGCCGCGCTGGTCATTTTTACGGTCATTGCACGCTACTGCTTCTCCCTGAGCTGGAAGCAGCTGGCAGAGTTCAACACCACCCTGTTTGCCTTTACCACCTTCTGGGGCATGGGCATCAACGTCATCAAGGATGAGCACGTCATGATCGACATCATCTACGACGGTGTCAAGCCCGCCCGCAAGCGCTGGCTGGCCATCGTCAACTATCTCATCGTACTGGCCGTGGATCTGGTATTCACCTATCAGGGCTTCAAGTATGTTGGCGTTGCAGGCAAGCAGATCAGTCAGGGCATGGAGATCCCCATGATGTATATGTACGGCATCATGCCGGTTTGCGGCATCATTTGCGCCATCTGCGTCGTGATCAAGATCATCACCCTGTATAAGGCCGACATTTCCTTCTTTGCGCCCAAGAACAAGGCGCTGACCAAGGAAGACGCATAAGGGAAAGGAGAGAAAATACTTATGGCAATGCTCATCCTTCTGGTGCTGCTGATCTTCTTTGCTGCGCTGGGCGTGCCGCTGGCCTTTGCAATCGGCGCTTCCTGCGTGAGCTATATTCTGATCTACGCACCCAACTTTATCACCATGCTGCCGCAGCGCGTGTGGAACGGCGCTTACAGCGAGCTGATGATAGCCATGCCGCTGTTTATGCTGGCCGGTGAGCTGATGAATACCGGCGGTATCACCCAGCGCATCATCAACTTCTGCATGGAGCTGCTGCGCCCGGTGCGCGGCGGTTTGGGCGAAGTGAACATCGTGGCCTCCATGATCTTCGGCGGCATCTCCGGTTCCTCTGTGGCAGATACCTCTGCTCTGGGCTCCATCCTGATTCCCGCCATGGAAAAGGAGGGCTACCCTCCGGAGGCCTCTGCGGGCATCACCGTTGCTTCCTCCACCATGGGCATGATCATCCCGCCCTCTACCCCCATGATCGTTTACTCCATGATCTCCGGCGCATCCGTGGGTGCTCTGTTCATGGCAGGTGCCGTGCCCGGCATCCTGATCGGTCTGACCCAGCTGGTCCTCGTGTACATCATCAGCGCAAAGAAGGGCTGGCACCCGGCAAAGGCCAAGTTTGACGCAAAGCGCGCCGCCAAGAGCCTGCTGAGCGGCATTCCCGCCCTGATCATGCCGGTGTTCATTATCATCTGCGTTTCCTTTGGCGTCTGCACCGCCTCCGAGAGCGCAGGTGTCGCTGTGCTGTACTCCATTCTGGTGGGCTTCTTCGTTTACAAGGAGCTGACCTGGAAGGGTGTCTGGGAGGCACTGAAAAAGACCCTGATCTCCTCCTCCTCCATCATGCTCATCATCGGCTTTACCACCATCTTCACATGGGTGCTCACCATGCAGAAGGTGCCGCAGACCGTGGGCGCATTCTTCATGTCCCTCAACCTGCCCGCGTGGGCCATTGCGCTGATCTTTGATGTGCTGATCCTGCTGATCGGTACCTTCATCGACGTCAGCCCCGCCATCCTGCTGCTGACTCCCATCCTGCTGCCGGTCATGCAGCAGTACGGCTTCTCTCCGCTGCAGTTCGGCGCTATGATGATTACCGGCCTTGCCATCGGTCTGGTCACGCCTCCCGTTGGCATGTGCCTGAACGCCTGCAACAAGATCAACCGTATGCCCATCATCGAGATCTTCAAGGGTGCTGCACCTTATGTCATCTGCAACGTCATCGTGCTGATCTCTATCAGCCTGTGGGGCCCGCTGACCACCGCCCTGCCGCAGCTGCTGGGTTACAGCATTTTCTGAACATAGGTCTGTACGCAGCCGCACCCGCTGCAAAGCGGGTGCGGTTTATAATAGGAACCCGAGAAAAAAGAGAAGGTGTAAGAATTGACTCTGAAGGAAAAGATGAAAAAGGGCCCGGTTTTCGGTATGGCGTGCTTTACCGGCACGACCTGCGTGATCGAAAACATTGCCATGTCCGGTCTGGATTTTATCTATCTGGATCTGGAGCACACCAACTATATGCTGGATGAAGCATTCGAAAAGCAGATCATGGCGGCAAAACTGCATGATATTTCGGTGCTGGTGCGCATGGCAGACGACAACGAGGTAGCCATCCGCAAGGTGCTGGAATGGGGCGCAGACGGCGTTGTGATCCCCCACTGCAAGACGGCCGAAATGGCACGCCGCAGCGTGGAGGGCGCAAAGTTTGCACCGCTGGGCCGCCGCGGCGGCGAGACCAACGTGCGTGCTGCCGGTTTTGGCTACCACAACTTTGACTGGAACGCCTACATCGAGCAGCAGAACCGGGATACGCTGGTCATCCCTATGGACGAGGACTTTGAGTTTACCGACAACATCGACGAGATCCTTGACGTGCCCGGCATTGATGCCGTCAACTTCGGACCCATCGACTACGCTGTTTCCAAGCAGCTGAAGATCGGCTACTCCATGGGCGAGGAGGTCCACGAGGCCTACAAGACGCTGGTGGCAAAGTGCCGCGCCAAGGGTCTGGGCGTTCTGGGCCCGGTGGTGCCTCCCACGCAGGAGAACCTGAAGCAGGCTATTGCAGACGGCTACAACATGATCATTCTCGGCAATGATATGTGGCACTTCCAGAAGGCTTTGAAGGAACTGGTGAACGATCAGGTTGCACCGGTGCGCAAGGAACTGCTGGGCGAGTAACCGCTGACCACTGAAAAAAGCTGAAAGGCACATACCCCCGCAGACGCGGCAGGGTATGTGCCTTTTTGTGTATCGGCTTGCTTTGCCGCACAAAAGGCGGTAAACTGGGTACAGACAAAATGCCCGAAAAGGAGAAACGACATGGCATATACAAAGGCTGACCTCAAGCACGACCTTGTAGCAATGGGGCTGACAGGCAACGAGACCATCCTGATCCATTCCTCCATGAAGTCCATCGGCCCGGTGGAGGGCGGCGCAGACACGGTTCTGGACGCATTGATGGAGTTTTTTGCGGAGGGCTTGCTGCTGCTGCCCACCCACACATGGCGGTTCATCAACGAGGAGAACCGGGTGTTCGATGTGCGCCGCAGCCCGTGCTGTGTGGGTATTCTGCCGGAGCTGTTCCGGCAGCGCCCCGGGGTGGTGCGCTCGCTGCACCCCACCCACAGCATGGCGGCCTACGGCAAGGGGGCGGCTGCGTATCTGGAAGGAGAGCTGGACGCCAACACCCCCTGCACTCCCGGCGGCTGCTACGACCGGCTGCGGGCAGTCCACGGCAAAGTGCTGCTACTGGGGGTCACCCACGCCCGCAACACCTTTATCCATAGCGTGGAGGAGGTGCTGAACGTGCCGAACCGCCTGACCGACAAGCCCCTGCAGCTGACCGTGGTGGACGAAGCCGGGGCGCAGCACACCGTCTATATGCGCTGCCACTACAACGCACAGCAGCCGCATATCTCGGAGGATTTCGTCAAGCTGGAGCAGGCATATCTGGACTGCGGCGCAGCCCGGAACACAAAATTTGGCGATGCAAAGTGTATCCTGTGCGACGCCGAGGGGCTTTTCCGGGTCACCCGCCATGTTCTTGCCCCGAACCCCGAAGCTTTTGTCACCGAGCCGATCATCCCGCCGGAGCGCTGGCAGGGGAAAATTTTATAATGCAATGCCGGGCAGCCTGCAGCTGCCCGGCATTTTTTACTTTTTGCTCAGCAGAAGCGGATACGGTACTCCCGGGGGGTGCAGTGCTTGATCTCCCGAAAAGTCTTGATAAAGTAGCTGGCATCGGAAAAACCGCATTCCAGCCCCACCTCGCCGGTCTTGAGCCGGGTGGAGCGCAGCAGCTCGGCGGCTTTTTCCACCCGGAACTGCTTGACGTACTGGATGGGTGTGATGCCCAGAAACTGCCGGAAGCTGCGCAGACAGGCACTTTCGCTCAGGGCAACGCAGTCGGCCAGTTTTTCCACGGTCAGCTCCTCAGCGTAGTGCTCCTCTACATAGCGGAGCATCTGCTTCATCCGCTCCGAGGCAATCTGCTCCTGCTCCGATACCTTTACTTTGCCGCTGACGCATTGGGTAATGAGCAGCCGCAGGGCGGCAGTAAGGTGGTAGCGCACCCGGTTCTCGTAGTCGAAAGGCTCGTCCGCCACGCCCTTCCACGCCTCCCGCAGGCAGAGCAGCACCTGCCGTTGCCATGGCACGGCCTCGTCCAGCAAAAAGAAGGGCGGTGTGCCGGGCTGCAAGAGCGGGCGGATGAGTTTTTGCCAGAATACGGTGTCCATGCCGCCGACAAGCCGGGGCTGAAATACGCCGGAGTGCAGCAGTGCCCTGCCCTCGGCAGGCTCTACCGCGTGCAGCGCCCCGGAGTTGATAAACACCCCCTGCCCGGTCTGCAAAGTCAGCCGGGTCTTGTTCACATCCACATGGATAGGTCCCAGCGCCGCCAGAATAAACTCGAACTCCTCGTGCCAGTGCCACGCCACCGAAAAACAGGAAAGATCCTCGGCGTAGCAGGCGATAGGGAACAGCGGGCTGCCGTGCTGGGCCTGCTCCCGCCCGGCGGCATCGGCCACCACGGCAGTAGCGCTGGACAGCCCCACCCGGCCGCTGGTATAAGAGGCACAGCTTGTCTGATATGCCATATTCACCAAATCCTTTCCGCAATACTTTGAATGTTTTTTATCAATGCCGATTTTGTTGCATATACTATGCGGTTCTGTTCTATAATTTGCGATTGTTTTGTGGTATTATCCTATCAGAGCTTCCAAGCTCAGTATAGCACCAAGGCAGCGGGGACGCAAGCTGTGCAAGCGTTCCCTGCCGGGCAAAACTGCTATTCTCCCGCCGTCTATCCAAAGAGGATCGGACGGCAAGTGTAATATAAACCGCTTCATCAAGGAGGTATTCCTATGCTTCGTATCGAGTATTTTGATAAGGAACGTTTCATGCGCCAGCTTTCTGCCAGCCACGGCAGCGTGCTGCTGCATCTGGACAACGGCAAGACCTGCGACCTGAAAAAGGACACTACCGCACGCTCCATGCTGCAGATGATGGACACTGCCCCCCAAAAGGGCTTTGACCTCACCGTGACCGACCCTGCCGACGTGACCGGCTTCCTGCGCTATATGCTGGAGGCAGGCCGCACCGAGCGTGTGGCCGGCTGAGTAATGCCAATCTCTTATCCCAATAAGTGTCACAGCAAATGCAAAACGCCCGCCCCGGTCATGCCGGGGCGGGCGTTTTGTCTGTTTTACCGGAAGGCTTGCGCGGGCGGGCAGTCTGTGGTAAGCTGAAAGCAGAAAAAACAAGATGGAGGGAACGACTATGAACCTGAAGGAAGCATTCCGCTACCAGAACAAGCTCCAGGCTCTGCTGGACGAGGCGCAGGGCATTCTGGACTGCGATGCCAACGTGACCAAGGTGGCCAACACCTATCTGCGCCATAAGGTGATGCCCGAGGCCGAGGACGAGACCGTTATGGACGTGGCACAGACCGAATATGCAGAGCAGATCACCGACGTTGCCCGGTTCATGCTCTATCTGATGGAGGAGAAGAGCCGCCTGTTTGCTGCCATCCGCAAGGCAAAGGATGCGCTGGACATGGATATGGACAGCGAGGTCAGCCTGAATGCCGCGCGGCAGAGCATTGCCCGTACCTTCAAACGGATGAACGACCTGCGCAGCTCTGAGCAGCTGCTCTCCGGCGGGGGCACCGGCTACCGTTTCAACGCCGAGGGAAACCAGATCTCCTACTGCTGCGATGTGAAGCGGGTGACCACCATCAACTACGACCGCAAGGTCATCCATGCGGCGCTGAGCAAGCTGAACCGGCAGGCAGACGAAACCTCCAATCGGCTGGACCTCTGCCTTGTGACCTCCAAGGTAGACTACACTGTCCCCTTTGATGTGAACGCCAGCTTTGCCGAGGCATTTGAGACCTATCTGGAAAATGTCCAAAACTAAATAAACGTTCCACCGACTATTTTGGGTGCGGCAAGCGCCGGGTGCACAGCTGCCGGTTCAGGTGCAGATGAACTATAACGCTGCACATTTCCGCAAGGAAGTTTTGGTACGGCTCACCTTACGAGCCAGCTATTATGAAAAAATCTTGCGTTCGGCTTTTCCGCCACCGCCAGACGCTTTTTCGCCGAAACCGTCCCTTGCTCCTTCCCGCATTCCTGCTTTTGCGCTTACGTCTCCATGGGCAGGCAGGCAAGCCACCCTTCATGAATTTGCCCCGCAGACTGCTGCGGGCACACACTTTCTGCGTGCCGGGTGGGCGCTCTGCGCCCCTTTGCACGCGGAGTAAAATGGCAGCTGCCCCTGCGCTTGCCGTATCCAAAATAGCCGGTGAAAAAACCAAAACCGGAGGAATGCTCTATGAAAAAATGCAACCTGTTTTATCTCAGCGGACTGTTGTTTTTTTCTTGCTGCGGTGCTGAATCTTGTTAACGGTGAGAATCACTCCACGGCGGTGGTATGGCTCTGCCTTGGCTCCGCCTTTTTGTGTCTGGGGTATTCGCAGCAGAAAAAATAAAGCATTCCTGCAGCCCCGGCGGTGGAAAAATCTGGCCGGGGCTGCAATTCTTTGCGGGGCTCGTTCGTATTCCAGACAGAACGACCAAATTTCGACAAAAACGAGGTAGGATCATGTCAACCAAACCAATCGATTCCACTGCCGCGACCCGCTTTGACCTGAGCGCAGCGGCTCTTCATATCCTTGCCATGGCGCTGATGCTGATGGACCACCTGTGGGCGACGTTGCTGCCCGCGCAGGAATGGCTGACCTGTGCCGGGCGGGTGGCGTTTCCCATCTTTGCCTTTATGGCGGTGGAGGGCTACTTCCACACCCACGACCTGAAAAAATACACCCTGCGTCTGCTGTTGTTTGCCCTGCTTTCGGAAATCCCCTTCGATTTGATGTACGGCGGTACATGGTTCTACCCGGTGCACCAGAACGTCATCTGGACGCTGCTTTTGGGCATTCTGGGCATCCACTTGATGGAAACGGTGCGCAAAAAGCAAAAAACAGGACTGTACCTGCTGGTATCCGCCCTTGTGGTGGTGGCGGGCGCGGTGCTGGGCACACTGGGCATGGTGGACTACTACGGTGCAGGGGTGCTGACTGTGTTCATCTTCTACTTTTTTCACGGGCACGGGCGCAAGTGGTGGTGTCTGCTGGGGCAGCTGGTAGCGCTGTACTGGGTCAACGTGG
>ERZ773148.809-NODE-809-length-27091-cov-4.359336_pt1 | contig 27091 bp, 24 predicted proteins | sample MGYA00580846_ERZ773148 | MGnify/ENA primary metagenome ERZ773148 (study PRJEB29015, sample SAMEA2737879) | human gut metagenome | biome: human gut; feature: human-associated habitat; material: faeces | place: China | collected 2012 ... | reverse complement strand
GTGGAGATCGAGCCGCTGTTCAAGGATTTCGTGGATTTTGATACCTTCTCCAAGAGTGATTTCCGGGCCGTAAAGATCAAGGAATGTGAAGCCGTGAGGAAGTCCAAAAAGCTCTTAAAGTTCGTTCTGGACGACGGAACCGGCACAGACCGGGTCATTTTGAGCGGTATTCACGACTATTATGAGCCGGAGGAGCTGGTGGGCAAGACCTGCATTGCTATCACGAATCTCCCGCCTCGCCCGATGATGGGTATCGCCTCTGAGGGTATGCTCATCTCCGCCGTGCATCACGAAAACGGCGAGGAGCGTCTGCACCTGCTGATGGTCGATCCCCACATCCCCGCCGGCGCAAAGCTCTATTGATCGACCGGAAATTGGCGGTGCTTACGCCACAACTTACGCCAATTTACTCCGAGCTTACGCCCGAAATGCGTAAAGAAACGTTCCTGTGATTTAAGCCCGCTGATTTCGGTCAGCGGGCTTTTCAGTATTTTTCAGCGGATGAAATTGACAAATTTTTGTACATCTGTTAAAATAAGTAAACACTACACCAAGTATTCGGATAATCCTGGCGAACAAATCTTCGGAAAGGCGGAGCGAACCGATTGGAAGATAAACGTATCACCAAAACGAAACGCAATATCAAAGCGACGCTGACAGCCCTTTTGCAGGAAATGCCATTTGAGAAAATCTCCGTTGCGGAGATCTGCCGCCGCGGGGATATCAGCCGGATCACCTTTTACGCGCACTATGAGGATAAGTATGCTCTCGCCGAGGAGATATTTTCCGATCATATGCAGGAAGCCCAAGACAAATACCACACGCTGCAGGCGGAGAATAATCCGAAAAACAACGGCTTCATCGGCTATCAGAATCTTCTGGATGCCATTTTGAGCCTGTATTACGATAACTACGCCTTCTTTTCTCATACAACATCAAAGGGAAATCCCTATCTTTTTTCTTCGTACTTTAACCGGATGTATACCAGCGTGGATGACTATCTCCGCCGTCATACTTACCTGAAACCGCGTTTCCCGTTCCACCAGACGGCGGCGCTCATATGCAACGGCCTGTTCGGCGTTATCAACAGCTGCGTAGCGGATCACCTCTCGGAGGCAGAAACGCGCGCTGTGGTCCGCGATATATACGTCGTTCTTTTGAGCTCGGATATGTTTGAAAAATAAGAGGGGAAAGGAATACTTTCATGGCGCTGTTAACGCAAAAGGCGATCCTCTCGACCTTTGAAGAGATGCTGGAGGAACTGCCGTTTGACAAGATCACCGTATCGGCTCTCGTCCGGCGGTGCGGCGTGAGCTCCAACACCTTTTACTATCATTATCAGGATATCTACGATCTTTTGGACGTATGGATGAGTACGCGGCTCGGCATGCTGAAGAAGTCCGTCCCCGAAAGCAAGGGCTGGAAGGAAGAGGTGCGCGTATTTCTCAAATACTGCCAGAGCCATCCAAAGCTCGTCACGAATCTTCTCTCCTCCACCTCCCGCAGTCATCTGGAGCAGTACATTTTTACGGAATCGGACATTTTCTTTTACGATTATGTTCGGGAACGAACCGCCGGTATGCCGCTTTCGGAAGAATCGATCCGGTACATTGCGCAGTTCTACCGTTACTCTTTTATCGGCTTCTTCCTGAAATTTACCTGGGAGAAGATGCAGACCGATGTGGATGAAAGCGTGGACCGGCTTGAGAAAGTATTCAACGCCTTTATTGACAGCGCCGCGGCGCAAATGGAAAGAGACCCGCTGTAAAAAACAGCCGGTCTCTTTTACGCTTTTATGAAAAAAAGTTTTTGCGCATAAACGCGAAAATATCACAAATGGGGCACTTTTCCGGATGTGTTAGAAATTACGACAACGGCGTTTGTTTGTCCATGGAAAAGCCAGTACGATTCGATATAATGAAAACACTAGGCGTCGATTAACAAGAGCACACACGTCGGACAGCCAGTCTTTTCGGTGCTTTTTGCCCTTTTGTCCTTGGCGGGCGACAGCCCGCCTGCGTCCAAAAGAACAAAAATCCCTCGAAAATCCAAGGCTGTCCGATGCGAAGCAGTTCTGCCGGAGCAGAAATGCTCGCAGACAAGGAAAAGGCCGCAGAGAATACTTTGTGTATTCTCAAGGGCTTTGACGCAGTATGAGGGCATTTCCGCCCGGCAGAACCGCGTGTGCCCTTGTCAATCGACGCAAGAAAAATCCTATAAAGGAGCGTGTTTTTAATGAGCGTATCGACGACCGTGAAGAAGTACGGCATCGAACAGGCGATCAAATTCATGTACAAGGACCCCGAGAAGAATCTGCCCAAGCTGATGGACTGGGCGGACACGTTCTGCAAGGGACGCTTCCCGGGCCAGCGCGCCGCGATCCGCCGCGCCATCGAGGATCCGACGTATCCGTACTATGACTTCGTCCGCCACATGATGAATGAAGTCGATCACGATGTTCTCACGACGATCGTGGTGAATTTCTTCATCAACGCCAACATGGTCGGCTGCGAAAAGCAGGAAAAGCTCCGCGAGGAGCATAACTGCAACATCCCCTGGGCGATCCTTCTTGATCCCACCAGCGCCTGCAATCTCCACTGTACCGGCTGCTGGGCTGCGGAATACGGCAACAAGCTCAATCTCACCTTTGACGAGATCGACGACATCATCCGTCAGGGCAAAGACATGGGCGTTTACATGTACATCTACACCGGCGGCGAACCTCTCGTCCGCAAGGCGGATCTCATCAAGCTCTGTGAAAAGCACGACGACTGCATCTTCCTCGCCTTTACGAACGGCACGCTCATCGACGAAATGTTCGCCGACGATATGCTGCGCGTGAAGAACTTTGTCCCGGCCATCTCTCTCGAGGGTTTTGAGGAAGCGACCGATTCCCGCCGCGGCGACGGCGTTTACGGCAAGGCGACGCACGCGATGAACCTTCTGCGCGAGCGCAAGCTGCTCTACGGTATTTCCTCGTGCTATACGAGAGCGAACTTTGAGTCCATCACCTCGGAAGAGTACTACGACAGCCTCATCCGGATGGGCGCGTACTTCATTTGGTACTTCCACTACATGCCCGTCGGCAACGACGCTTCGCCTGAGCTTCTCCCGACGCCGGAGCAGCGCACCGAGGTGTACCGCCGCATCCGCCGCTACCGCGCCGAGAAGCCGCTCTTCGCGATGGACTTCCAGAATGACGCCGAGTTCGTCGGCGGCTGCATCGCTGGCGGACGCACCTATCTGCACATCAACGCCAACGGCGACGTGGATCCCTGCGTGTTCATCCACTATTCCGACTCGAACATCCGCGAGAAAACGCTGCTCGAGACGATGAAATCCCCGCTCTTCATGGCCTACCACGATGGACAGCCGTTCAACGACAACATGCTCCGGCCCTGCCCGATGCTCGAAAACCCGGAGAAGCTGCGCGCTATGGTAAAGTCCTCCGGCGCGCATTCCACGGATTTGCAGTCCCCGGAGACTGTCGATCACCTCTGCGCCAAGTGCGACCGGTATGCCGCCGAGTGGAAGCCCACAGCGGATAAGCTCTGGGCGGAAAACCATGCGGAGCATGACGCAAAGTAAATCGGAAACCCTGTATAAGGATGCGGTAAACTGCCGCATCCGTGTACGTATATTTATGATTCCCAAGAAAGGTGAATGGTCATGGAAAAGAAATCTCTGAAAACCTATAAAACATGGGCGATCATGCTCGCCGTTGTTACCATGGTACTCGGTCTCGTCATGATATTCTGGCCGGGCATTTCGGCGGTCGCGATCTGCTATCTGATGGGCGCGGTCTGCATCGCCGCCGGTATCTATGAGATCATCCGGTATTTTGATCTCGGTCTCATCGGCGTACTGTTCCGGTACGACCTGTTTCTCGGCATTATGAGCGTGCTTGCCGGCGTGCTGCTGCTTCTGCACCCGAACGGAGCACTCGTCATCCTGCCGGTCATTCTCGGCTTTTATATCATTCTTGCGAGCGTGTTCTCTATCCAGATCTCGACGGAAGCCCGTCATTTCGGCTTCTCCGGCTGGTGGGGCGCGCTGCTGCTCGGCATCGCGGGCGCGGTGCTCGGCGTGCTGATGATCTTAGATCCCTTCAAAGGAGCAAAGGCGCTGATGGTGTTCACCGGCATTTCGCTGCTTGTGACGGGCATTGAGAGTATCTACGCCATCGTCTGCATTTCCAAGGTGTTCCGCTCTTCCGGACACCAGCAGATCATCGATGCCACGTGGCACGATGTCTGATCCAGGTTTATAATACGGCAAAAGGCGCCGGCTGATTTTCAGCCGGCGTCTTTTCATGCGGGAATGTCTTATTCAAGCGTGAGGAACAGTGCCATTTTGAAGCGCTTGTCCGCGCGGACATAGTGTTTGCCGCCGCGGGCAAAGCGGAAATTCTCACCGGCGTGGATGACGTGTTCTTTACCTTCGTAGCCGATGACGCCCTCGCCGTCAAGAGCGAAGATCAGCGCGTCGCCGGGAGCGGCGTGCTCGCTGAGACCCGTACCGGCGTCAAACGCCATGAGCGCGAATTTCATTGTTTTGCTGCTGGTAACGTCCATGTTGACGATCTTTCCGTCCTGATAGGGGACAAGCTCGCCGAGACGGAAAACCTCCCCAATTTTGACTGCCTGATTCATTGACTGATTCCTCCCAATATTGATTTCAAGATAAACGGCGGATGTGTCTGTGCGCATCCCGACCGGGACATCTGCGGGCGTTACAAGAGCGTCCAGCGCGTGAAGCGTCCGCGTCTGACTGCCGGGCAGACCGACTTCGAGCGTCCCTTCGGCGACAATGAGCAGCTTGGGGGAAAAGTAGATCTCCGCGCTGATATCGGTACCCGCGGCGAGCGAATAGCATACGACGTCCGTTTCGCCGCTGCATATCGCTTCCGATACAGTGCAGCCGGGAATCGGCGCGTTTTTCTCCGCAAGGGAGAACACACAGCCGGGGGAATACTCCATGGCGGTCTCCTTTCGCTTATTTTGTATAGTATATCACAATGCTCGGCGTCTTTCCATCTTTTTCAACGGCTGCGCCGAAATCCGGGAAAAAGGTTGAAAAGTGACCTTTTCGGGGGTAAGATAAAGCCATTACAGGAATCTATGGGAGGAATAGCTTGAAATTCTTTCATTTGTCCGATCTGCATCTTGGAAGGCGCATGTATGAGTTTTCCCTGATCGATGACCAGAAATTCATACTTGAAGAGCTCCTCTGCCTGGCGGCGGAGGAGTATCCCGACGCCGTTGTGATCGCAGGTGATATATACGACCGCGCTGTGCCGAGCGCCGAGGCGGTCGAGCTTTTCGATTCTTTCCTTACCGAGCTGGCCGGGCGGCGCATTCCGGTGCTCGCCATCGCCGGCAACCACGATTCGCCGGAGCGCATCGCGTTCGGCGCGGGGCTCATGGCGCCGAGCGGCGTGTATCTCTCGCCGGTCTATAATGGGCGCGTGGAGCCGGTGACACTCTCGGACGCCTATGGCGAGGTGCGGTTTTATCTGCTCCCGTTCATCAAGCCCGCGAACGTCCGCCGCTTTTATCCGGACGCAGTCATCGAGAGCTATACCGACGCGCTCCGCTGCGCCGTGGAGCATATGGATATCGACCCGTCGACGCGGAACGTGCTCGTAACGCATCAGTTCGTCACCGGCGGCGTGCGCTCGGAGTCAGAGGATATCACGGTAGGCGGCACGGACAACCTGGATGCCGCAGTGTTCGACGGCTTTGACTATGTTGCGCTCGGCCATCTCCACGGCGCGCAGAGCATCGGGCGCGAAACGCTCCGCTATTCCGGCACGCCGCTCAAATACTCTTTCTCGGAAAAGGATCAGGAGAAGAGCATAACGGTCGTGGAGCTGGGAGAGAAGGGAAGCGTATCGATCTCGACGCTGCCGCTCACACCGCAGCGCGATATGCGCGAAGTGCGCGGCACCTATGACGAGCTGACGCTCCGCGGAAATTACGCCGGAACGAATACCGACGATTACATCCACGCTGTCCTCACGGACGAAAACGATATTCCGAACGCTCTTGCACGGCTGCGCAGCATATATCCTAACCTGATGAAGCTCGATTACGATAACCTGCGCACGCGCTCCTCCGCCGTTATTGCCGCGGAGGAACGCCACCGGACGATGACCGGCGCGGAGCTTTTTGCCGAGCTGTATGAAAAGCAGAACGGGCAGAAGATGAGCGATGAGCAGAACGCTTATGCCGAGAGCGTTTTTGCCGTGCTTCGGGAGGAGGGAACGCTGTGAGACCGCTGCATTTGACGCTCAGCGCATTCGGCGCGTATGCGGGCAAAACGGAGCTCGATCTCCGGCGGCTCGGGGAGCGGGGGTTATACCTCATCACGGGCGATACCGGCGCGGGTAAGACAACGATTTTTGACGCCATTGCCTTTGCGCTTTTCGGCATGCCGAGCGGCGACGGACGCGAAAGCTCCATGCTTCGTTCCAAATTCGCCGCGCCGGAAACGCCGACGGAGGTAGAGCTTACCTTCTCCAACGCCGGAAAGACCTATATCGTCCGGCGCAACCCGGAGTATGAGCGCCCCAAGTCCCGCGGCGCCGGAACAACGAAAGAGCTTGCGCGCGCGGAGCTCACAATGCCGGACGGCCGTGTCATCACGCGCCGCACGGAGGTGGACGCAGCGATCCGCGATACACTCGGCGTGGACCGCTCACAGTTCTGCCAGATCGCCATGATCGCGCAGGGCGAGTTCCGAAAGCTCCTGCTGGCGGACACAAAAGACCGCCGGGAGATCTTCCGCAATATATTCAAGACCGGACTGTATACGCGCTTTCAGGAGCGCGTAAAGGGCGATTTTCTCGCGCTCAGCCGCAAACGGGAGGAAGCGCGAAAGGCGTTCGATCAATACGCTTCAGGTATCCGTTTTCCGGAATGCCGGGAGCTTCCGCCGGAGAATGAGTTGTCGGCCTTTCTTGCGGAAATTCTCGCGGAGGATCGCGCGGCGGATGGCGCGCTTCGAGACGCGCTTGAAAAAACCGAGAAGGAGATCGATGCTTTGACCACCGCCGCGGCAAAGGCGGAAGAGGACAGAAAGAATCGATGCGCGCTTAACGAGGCGGGAGCATCGCGTGCTGTGGCGGAAGAATCGGTGAAAAAATCGCGCCTTGCGCTGGAGACGGAGAACGGGCGGCAGCCGGAGCTTGACGCGCTGGATAAAACGCTCTCGGAGTTGGAAGAAGAACTCAAAAGGCACGCCGATCTCTGCGCGAAGGAAACAGAGACCGCTGCGGCGAAAAAAGCGGCGGACGACGCAGCGGAGCGCCTTTCCGCGCTTGAAGCAGCGCGCAGGGAACTGCAGGAACAACTTTCCCGGGAGCGGGAGGAATACTATGCGCTGACCTCATCGGCGGAAAGGCTTGTGACCCTCCGGCAGGAGAAAGCCAGTCTGGACCAATTTCTGGAAGAGATCGGAAGATACGAGATCGCGCTTCAGACCCTTTCGGAGAAGGAAGCAGCGGTGGACGATGCGCTGGCGGCCTATACGGAAGCACGCAGTGTCGAGGAACGGCTTTCCGGAAGGGCGCAGGAGCTGCGCCGGAGATTCAACGATGAGCAGGCGGGCGTGTTGGCGTCCTCGCTTCGTGATGGCGAGCCGTGTCCCGTCTGCGGCGCGCTGACGCACCCTTGTTTCTGGCCCGCACCCCGCGCAGTGCGCGCCCGACGCACCGGACGAGAAAGCAGTAAAAGATGCGGAAAAAAAGGCCAGAGCCGCGCAGAAGAACGTAAACGAAGCGAGCGCCGCCTCCGGCAGCGCGAAAACCGCCTGCGAAACGGCCCGGACAGAAGCGGAGAAGCAGAAGGAAAAACTGTTCGGCGCCAACAAAGGCTTCATTGATCTTGTATCCGAAAAGACGATTGCCGCGCGCCGGTGCTCGGATAAGGACAGCGAGATCGTGCGGGAAAAGAAAAATGCTGCACGCTATGAAGCGCTCGCCGAACAGATCCCGGCAGAGGAAAAAAAGCTCTCTGCCATGGATGCTTCGCTTTCTGGGGCGCAGAAGGAAAACGCGGCGGCACAGAGCGCACTCTCGGCGCTTCGGGCGGCAGTGGATGATCTCCGCGCCGGCATAAAGTATGAAAGCGCGGCGGACGCCGAAAAGGAGAAAACACGCGCGCTCGCGCGGCAGACGGAGATCCTCGCAGCGCGGGAAAACGCAGAGAAAGCGCTCCGTACTGCCGAACAGCAGCTGTCTGCGGAAAAGGGGCGGGTAGAGCAGCTGGAAAAGCTCCTGGCCAATGCACCCTCATCCGATCCGGCTGAACTTGCGGAAGGAAAAGAGCGGCTCACAGCGCAGAAAAAGAAATACTGCAAAAGCGGCTTGCACTCAACAGCCGCATCACGGCAAACGAGGGCGCGAAAGCCGGTATAGACGAAAAAACCGCCGAGATCAGCGAACTCAACGCACGCTGGATATGGATGAAACCGCTGGCCGACACTGCGAACGGTGCGCTTTCCGGGAAAGAACGCGTTTCGCTGGAAACGTATGCGCAGATGACGTACTTTGACCGCATCCTTGCGCGCGCCAACGCGCACCTGATGCGGATGTCCGGCGGGAAATACGATCTCAAGCGCCGAGAGAGCGCGGCAAAGCTCAACACACAGAGCGGATTGGAGCTTGACGTGATCGACCACTACAACGGCAGCGAGCGCAGCGTAAAATCACTCTCCGGCGGCGAAACGTTTCTCGCCTCACTCTCGCTCGCGCTCGGCCTTTCGGAGGAGATCCAGTCGAGCGCCGGCGGCGTGCAGATGGACACGCTCTTCGTAGATGAGGGCTTCGGCTCGCTCGACGAGGAAACGCTCCGGCAGGCCATGCGCGCGCTGCGTGAGCTCTCCGAGGGCGACCGGCTCATCGGCATCATATCCCACGTTTCCGAGCTCCGCCGCGAGATCGACCGGCAGATCGTCGTCAAACGCTCGAAGGACGGCGCGAGCCGCGCGGAGATCATAACCGAATAAAACAAAGGAGAAAAGGATCCATGAAAGTTCTCATCATCAACGGCAGCCCCCGCGCAAACGGCAATACGGACATCGCGCTGCGCGAAATGGAAAAGGTCTTCGCCGAAGAGGGTGTGGAGACGAAGCGGCTGAACATCGGCACGCAGATGATTCACGGCTGCGTTGCCTGCAATGCATGCCACCGCACAGGAAAATGCGGCTTTGACGATGTGGTGAACCGCGCCGCCGATATTCTCCGCGACTGCGACGGGCTCGTTGTCGGCACGCCGGTGTACTACGCCTCCGCGAACGGCACGGTCGTGTCGTTTTTGGACCGGCTTTTCTACTCGGCACCGTACGATCTCACGATGAAGGTCGGCGCCTCGGTCACCGTGGCGCGCCGCGGCGGGACGAGCGCAACGTTTGACGAGCTCAACAAATACTTCACCATCAGCGGCATGCCGGTCGTATCGAGCCAGTACTGGAACAGTGTCCACGGCTGTCAGCCGGGCGAGGCGGCGCAGGACGCCGAAGGTCTCCAGACGATGCGAACTCTTGCGCGGAACATGACGTTCCTGATGAAAAGCATCGCTCTCGGAAAGGCAAAATACGGTCTTCCGGAGGAGGAAGAGCGCGTTGGAACGAATTTTATTCGTTAACTCTTTGGAAATATATAAAATATTGTATTGATTTTTCTCCTGCGTGACGATATGATAAAACGAAAACCGGCTCCACCGGCCGGCGAAGAGGAAAGGACAGGCGTTTTGCCTTTTTCTATGGAAACGATCACATCCCGGAAAAATTCCCGCGTGCAGGCGCTGCGCGCGCTCGGCAGAAACAAGGCATATCGCCGCGAGCAGGGGCTTTTCCTCTGCGACGGGGAAAAGCTGCTCTCCGAGGCGCTCGCAAACGGCGCGGATATCGCGGAGATATACCTGCGCGGCGCAAAGCCGGCAGGGAATATGCCGGAGGTTCCGGTGTATTCGCTCTCCGAGGATGTGTTCGACTATGCCTCTCCGCTGGAGCACAGCCCAGGCCCGCTTTTCACCGTTCGCGCAAAGCCGCTTCCGGAGAGAGTCCGGCCCGATCGGGTCATCGTTTTGGAAAACGTGCAGGACCCCGGCAACGTGGGTACAGTCCTTCGCACCGCGGCGGCGCTCGGCACGGAGCTCGTCGTACTTCTCGGCGATTGCGCCGATCCCTACAACCCGAAAACCGTCCGTGCTGCCATGGGGGCGCTTTTCCGCCAGCGGCTCTGGGAGACCGATCTTGCCACGCTCTGCGCGAAGCTCCGCGAATGGGAGCTTCCGCTCTGCGGCGCGGCACTCCGGTCAGAGAGCGTTGATGTAAAATGCGTTTCGCTCCGCCGCGCGGCCATCGCCGTCGGCAATGAGGGACGGGGGCTCACCGACGCGCTTCTGGAAAAGTGTGATACGAAGATCATTCTCCCCATGACGCCCGGCAGCGAGTCGCTCAACGCGGCGGTCGCGGCCTCCATCCTTATGTGGGAGATGTGGACACAGCGCGGATAATCTGAGGAAGGGAGAAGGGAAATGTCGCAGCTTCGGTACTGGGTATGGCTTGCCTCCGTGGACGGTGTGCGCACGATCTCGCTCTGCCGAGTTCTGGAGCACTTCGGCGGGGCGATGGAAGCCTATTTTGCGCCCGAAGAGCGGCTTTCGGAGATCGAGGATCTTTCACCGCAGGAGCGGCGCGCTCTCTCTGACCGGAGCCTTGAGCGCACCGAACAGATTCTTGCTCTCTGTCAGGAGAAGAACATCCGCATTCTCACGCTGCACGATGCCGCTTATCCCGACCGTCTGCGGCAGATCGCTGATCCGCCGCTCGTATTATACGTCCGCGGGAATCTCCCGTTTCTCGATGAGCTGCCTACGATCGCAATCGTGGGCACGCGAAAGGCGAGCGCCTACGGGATCAATGTGGCGACCCGCCTTGGGCAGGAGATTACTTCTTACGGCGGCTGCGTTGTTACCGGCATGGCGCTCGGCGTGGACGGCGCTGCTGCCCGGGGCGCGCTGCTCGCGGGCAAGCCGTGCGTCGGTGTGCTGGGTACGGCGATCGACGTCAATTATCCCGTGGCCAATTCGCTGCTTATCGACGATGTAGCATCTGCCGGGGCTGTCATCAGCGAGTTTCCTCCGCTCTATCCGACGAAGCCGGAAAACTTTCCCCGCCGCAACCGCATTATCAGCGGCCTTTCCTGCGGCGCGTGCATCGTGGAAGCGCCGGTGCGCAGCGGCGCGCTCATCACCGCCAATCTCGCACTGGAGCAGGGGCGCGATGTGTTCGCCGTTCCGGGTAATATCGACAGCCCGAACAGCACCGGGACCAACGCGCTCATCCGCGACGGCGCCAAGGCGATCACCGGCGCACAGGATATCCTTTCGGAGTATGAAGGGCTCTATCCCGGCCGCATCCAATACGATACGGAGCTGTATTCCCCGCCGAAAAGAGCGGAAAAGGTATCGGTTTCGGCAAAAACAGAGATTGACAAGCCGCAGACGATACCGTATAGTGACCTCGAAAGCCGTCTGACGGAGTACACGGAGGACCACCGGGCACTTCTGCGCTGCATTTCGCGGGGCGAGACCCATGTGGACGAAATGGCGGCTTCGACCGGCTTTTCCGCGGCAAAGGTACTCGCGTGCATGACGGTGCTCACCATCCGCGGCGCAGTGAAACCCCTGCCGGGAAAACGATATTCTTTGAACCTGAAGTAAGGACGATAGTATATTATGGCGCAAGCAAAAAAGGATCTTGTCATTGTGGAGTCTCCCGCCAAGGCACGGACGATCGAAAAGTACCTCGGCGGCGACTATAAAGTTATTGCATCCATGGGCCACCTCCGCGACTTGCCGAAGAGCAAGCTCGGCGTGGACATCGAACACGGCTTTACGCCGGAGTATATTCCGGTCGCCGCGCGGTCGGACGTTATCAACGAGCTGAAAAAGCGTTCCAAAGAGGCCGGAACGGTGTATCTCGCCACCGACCCGGACCGCGAGGGCGAAGCGATCAGCTGGCATCTCAAGGAGCTTCTGAAGATCCCCGACGAGAAGGCCCGCCGAGTCACCTTCAATGAGATCACCAAAAAGGTCGTGCAGGAGAGCATTGCCAACCCGCGCGATATCGATCAGGATCTGGTGGACGCGCAGCAGGCGCGCCGCATTCTGGACCGCATCGTCGGCTATAAGCTCAGCCCGCTCCTCTGGCGCAAGGTGCGCCGGGGTCTCTCTGCGGGCCGCGTGCAGTCCGTTGCCATCCGCATGGTCGTGGACCGGGAAAACGAGATCCGGGCGTTCCAGCCGGAGGAATACTGGTATCTGGATGCGTATCTCGACCGCGCCGGGAAGAAGGGCGGCTTTGTCGCCCGCTATTACGGCACGGCAGACAAGAAAAAAGAGCTTCACAGTGAAAAAGAAGTGGAGGACGTCATCGCCGCCGTGGAAAAGGCGGCGTGGGAGATCGGCTCCGTCAAGCGCGGCGAGCGCCAGCGCAGCCCGTCGCCCCCGTTCATCACCTCCACGCTGCAGCAGGAGGCGAGCCGCCGTCTGGGGCTCACGCCGCGGCGCACGATGAGCATTGCACAGCAGCTCTACGAAGGCGTGGATATCACCGGCGAAGGCACGGTCGGTCTTATCACCTATATGCGTACCGACTCTCTGCGCCTTTCCGAGGAAGCCATGGCCGCCGCGGGCAGCTTTATCCGCAGCTTTTACGGCGAGGAGTACTATTACGGCAAACCCCGCCGCTATAAGACCAAGGCTGGCGCGCAGGACGCGCACGAAGCCATCCGTCCGAGCAACGTGAATCTCACGCCGGAGCGCGTGAAAAAGGATCTCACGGCGGAGCAGTACCGCCTGTACCGCCTGATCTGGGGCCGCTTTACGGCGAGCCAGATGGCAAACGCCGTCTATGATAACGTGGTGATCGACGCTCTCAGCGCCGGACACTGCTTCAAGGCGAATCATTCCTCGCTTCGTTTTCCGGGATACACTGCGGTATACGAGGACCCGAACGAGGACGAGGAGACCGGCGGGAAAAAGCCGCTGCCGGATCTTGCCGAGGGCGAGATCGTAACGCTCAAAAAGCTCGACAAGGAGCAGCGCTTCACCGAGCCTCCGGCGCGTTATACGGAAGCGACGCTCATCCGCGCCATGGAGGAAAAGGGCATCGGCCGTCCGAGCACGTATGCCCCGACCATCAGCACCATCACTGGGCGCGAGTATGTTGCCAAGGAAGGGAAGTACCTCAAGCCGACGTCCCTCGGCGAAGTCGTCACGGGACTCATGGAGGAGCGTTTCCCTGATATCGTTGATCTCAAATTCACCGCGCATATGGAAGACCGGCTCGACGAGATCGAAAACGGCAAGATCGACTGGAAAAACGTTCTGGAAGATTTCTACGGCGATTTTGATAAGGAACTGACCGAAGCGGAAAAGGCGCTCGAGGGCGTGCATATCAAAGTGCCCGACGAGGTCTCCGACGAGGTGTGCGACAAGTGCGGCCGTCATCTTGTCGTAAAGAGCGGTCGGTTTGGCCGCTTCCTTGCCTGCCCCGGCTTCCCGGAGTGCAACTTTACAAAACCCATCGTCATCGAAATGCCCGGCCGGTGCCCGAAGTGCGGCGGACGTATCTTCAAGCGCACATCCAAGAAGGGCTATACGTATTACGCCTGCGAGCGCGGCGCGGAGTGCGGCTTTATGACGTGGGATGTTCCGGTCAAGGACGTTTGCCCGTCCTGCGGCAAAACGCTCTTCAAGCTCTCGGGCAAGGGCGCGAGAAAGCCGTTCTGTGTCAATCCCGAGTGCGACATGTTCGTGCCGGAGGAAAAGCGCGGCTACCGCCGCAAGGCCGCCGCGGATAAAACGGCCGAAAAGCCGCAGGAATCGGCGGCAGAGAGCACAGAAAAGAAAGACACACCGAAAGAGGATAAATGAACGCTGTAACGGTTGTCGGAGCCGGTCTTGCCGGTTCCGAAGCGGCTTATCAGCTTGCCATCCGGGGCATCCCGGCGCGGCTGATCGAAATGAAGCCGAAAAAAATGACTCCCGCTCACGTCTCTCCGTATTTTGCGGAGCTCGTGTGCTCCAACTCGCTGCGCAGCGACGAGCTTACCAACGCCGTGGGACTTCTCAAAGAAGAGCTGCGGCGGCTCGGCAGCATCGTGATGCGCTGTGCCGATGAGCACCGCGTAGCTGCCGGCGGCGCGCTGGCGGTGGACCGCGAAGGCTTTGCCCGCGCCGTGACCGAGGCCGTCCGCGCCCTTCCCAATGTGGAGATCGTTGAGGAAGAGGCGGTGGATATTCCCGACGGAGAAGTCATCATCGCAAGCGGCCCGCTCACCTCGGACGCGCTCGCGGAGAACATCCTTCGCCGCACCGGCAGCGAAGGGCTGCACTTCTACGATGCCGTCGCGCCGATCGTATCGCTCGATTCCGTCGATATGGAAAGCGCGTTCCGCGCCTCCCGGTATGATAAGGGAACTGCGGATTATGTAAACTGCCCGATGACCGAGGAGGAATACACCGCGTTCTGGAAGGAGCTGACGACTGCCCGCGAAGCGGCGGTTCACGGCTTTGACGACGGCGGCGTATTTGAAGGCTGCATGCCTGTCGAGGTCATGGCGCGCCGCGGCTTTGATACGCTGCGCTACGGGCCGATGAAGCCGGTAGGACTGCGCGATCCGCACACGGGGCACGAGCCCTATGCCGTGGTGCAGCTCCGGCAGGACAATGCTGACGGTACGCTCTATAACCTCGTCGGCTTCCAGACGCATCTGGCGTTTCCGGAGCAGCGGCGGGTTTTCTCGATGATCCCGGCGCTGCGCGATGCGGAGTTTGTCCGTTACGGCGTGATGCACCGGAATACCTATTTGCAGTCGCCCGGAAAGCTCGACCGGTATTACCGGCTGATCGCTGAGCCGCGTATTGCCTTCGCCGGACAGATCACCGGTGTTGAGGGGTATGTGGAATCCTGCGCCTCCGGCATGCTCGCTTCGCTTGAAATGGCGGCGCGGCTTTTGGGGCTGCCGCCGGTCGATTTCTCGCAGGAAACGGCCATCGGCGCGCTGGGGCTGTATATTTCCCACGGCAGCATCGGCGATTTCCAGCCGATGAACATCAATTTCGGCATCATTTCCCCGCTGACCTACCGGGTCAAGGGGAAAAGAAATAAAAATACGGAGATCTCGGCACGTTCGCTGGCGCAGATCGACGAGCTGGTGAAAGGAGACCTTTGGAATGCGTATTCTCATTGACGCCATGGGCGGCGATAATGCGCCCGGCGAGATCGTCCGCGGCGCGGTGGAAGCTTCGCGCGAGTTTCATGTGGATGTGGCGCTTGTGGGCCGAGAGGCGGAGATCCTCGCTTGTCTGAACGAGATGGATGTCATGCCCGGCGAACATATTCAGGTCGTGAACGCGCCGGACGTTATTTCCATGGAGGATGACCCGAGCACAGCCACGCGCAAAAAGCCGGAGTCTTCCATGGCCGTTGCGCTCCAGATGCTTCACCGCGGCGAGGGTGACGCCGTTATTTCCGCCGGAAGCACCGGCGCTCTTTTGAGCGGAGCTACGCTCACGGTGCGCCGCATCCGCGGCATCCGCCGTGCCTGCTTTGGCCCGGTGATTCCGAACGGCGGCAAAGGTACGCTTCTGATCGATTGCGGCGCGAATGTGGAATGCACGGCGGAGTATCTGCTGCAGTTTGCCTATATGGGCAAGTTCTACACGCACGATCTTCTCGGGTGCGAAGATCCCCGCATCGGTCTTTTGAATATCGGCGCGGAGGAGACGAAGGGAACGGAGCTTCAGAAGCAGACCTATGCTCTTCTGAAGGAAGCTCACGAAGCTGGGCGGCTTAACTTTGTCGGCAACGTGGAAGCGCGCGACGTTTTCTCCGGAAATGTGGATGTCCTTGTGTGTGACGGTTTCTCCGGAAATGTGCTGCTCAAGTGCATTGAGGGCACAGCCATGATGCTTATGAAGCGTCTCAAAGGCATTTTCTATAAAAACACCGCCAATAAGCTCGCGGCTGCCGTGCTCAAAAAGGATGTGTACGCGCTCAAGTCGCTCTTTGATCCGAGCGAGGTCGGCGGCACGGCGCTGCTCGGCATTTCCAAGCCCGTCATTAAGGCGCACGGCTCTTCGGATGCTCGCGCTATCCGCAGCGCCGTCCGGCAGGCAATCACATTCATCGATTCTGACGTGATCGGCAGCATCGAGAAGAATGTTGCATATATGCGTATTTCACCGAACGAAGGAGAATAAAAAGACATGGTACTCGAACAAATCATCAAAATGGTCGCCGAGCAGTTTATGATCGACGAAAACGAAATCAGCGCGGATACGTCCTTTGTGGACGATCTCGGCGCGGACTCTCTCGACGTCGTGGAGCTTACGATGGCGCTCGAAGAAACCTTCTCGCTGCCCGACACGCCGGAAGACGAGCTGACCAACATCCACACTGTCGGCGATCTTGCCGATTACGTGTCCCGCGCAACGCAGGAATAAGCGCATGACCGCTCTGGAAGAGAGACTGGGCCATTCGTTCCGAAACCGGGCGCTGCTCGAAACGGCGGTAACGCACAGTTCCTATGCCAACGAGAACCGCGCTTCCGGTATCGTCTGCAACGAACGGCTGGAGTTTTTGGGTGATTCCGTTCTCGGCGTTACGGTCGCGGATTTCCTGTACCGGCATTTTCCCGATATGCCGGAGGGCCGCATGACGCGGCTCCGCGCGGAGCTCGTCTGCGAGCAGTCGCTCCATCGTGTGGCGCTGGAGCTGCATCTGGGCGACTATCTCCGTCTCGGCAAGGGTGAGGAGCACAACGGCGGTCGGGAGCGCGCGTCGATCCTTTCCGACGCTGTGGAGGCAGTCATTGCCGCTATGTATCTCGACGCCGGCATGGAAACAGCGGCGGGATTTATCCATCGCTGCCTGCTGGACGATGTCCGCACCATCGAAACGCCGTCCTTCACCGACTATAAAACCGCCCTGCAGGAGCTTGTGCAGCGTCAAAGCGGGCAGGTGCTCTCCTACGAGCTTGTCGGCGAGGAGGGGCCGGATCACGCAAAGACGTTCCGCATGCAGGTCTGTCTGAACGGCGAGCCGGTCGGACTCGGAACCGGACGCACCAAAAAGGAAGCGGAGCAGACGGCGGCTGCCAGCGCGCTGGAGGCGCTGCGGAAGTGACGCCGCGCCGCCGTATTCTTCCCATATTTGTCCCTCATGCAGGCTGCCCGAATGACTGCGTTTTCTGCAACCAGAAACGCATCTCCGGCAGCCTGCTTCCGGCTTCTGCGGAAACGGTGCGTGCCGCCGTTTCCGTGCTCGAGACGGGCAGCGGATATGAGCTGGCGTTTTACGGCGGCAGCTTTACCGCCATACCCGAAGCCGAGCAGGAAGCGCTCCTTGCCGCGGCGATCCCGGCGCGGGAATCCGGCGCGGTTTCAGCGCTTCGCGTATCGACAAGGCCGGACGCCGTGACGGAGGAGAAACTGGCGCGCCTGCGCCGGTACGGTGTCGAGACGGTGGAGCTCGGCGCGCAGTCCATGTGCGATGAGGTGCTTTTACGCAGCGGGCGCGGGCATATGAGCGAGGATACCGTGAAGGCGGCAAAACTTGTGAAGGACGCCGGTTTCACGCTGATTCTGCAGATGATGACCGGCCTTCCCGGCAGCGACGATGCGCGCGATATCCAGACGGCACGCTCTATTGCCGCGCTTCACCCGGACGGCGTGCGCATTTATCCGACGGTCATTCTCCGCGATACGCCGCTCTGTGACCTCTGGCAGGCGGGGAAGTACCGGGAGCATACCGTGGAGGATGCCGTGCGCGTATGCGCGCGTATTCTGCCCATATTTGAGAATGCCGGGATCCCGGTCATCCGTCTGGGGCTGAACCCCTCGGACGAGCTCTCCGGCGGCGCCGCCGTCGGCGGAGCGTATCATCCCTCGCTCGGCGAGCTGGTGCGTTCGCGGCTCTGGCGCGATAAGGCCGAGGCGATCCTCTCCGGCATCGAGCCGGGATCGGACGTCGTTTTCGGTGTTTCGGCGAACCGTATTTCCGTGATGACAGGGCAGCATCGCGCTAATCTATCGTATCTTCAGGAGCGATTCGCGCTCCGGTCGGTGCGCGTATGCGCGTCCGACGTACCGGACGGGGAGATCGTCCGGATATAAGTTGCAAAAAAAGACGATTTAGTATATAATAAATTGTTTTGATGCATCTTTAATTGCTGAGGAGAAGAAACCGTGTATTTAAAAGCGCTGGAACTCCAGGGCTTCAAGTCGTTTCCCGAAAAGACGCGGCTGAGCTTTGAAAAAGATATTACCGTGATCGTCGGGCCCAACGGCAGCGGCAAATCCAATTTGTCGGACGCGCTGCTGTGGGTCATGGGCGAGCAGAAAACGCGGATGCTGCGCGGCGGGAAAATGGAGGATGTCATTTTCGGCGGCACAGAAAAGCGCGGCGCCATGGGCTTTGCGCAGGTGACGCTCGTGCTGGATAATACGACGCGCATTCTGCCGCTCGATACCGACGAGGTCAGCATCGCCCGGCGCTACTACCGCAGCGGCGAGAGCGAGTATTACATCAACCGCGAGCAGGTACGCCTGCGTGACGTAACGGAACTGCTGATGGATACCGGTCTCGGCTGCGACGGCTACTCGATCATCGGGCAGGGGCGTATCAGCGAGATCGTCTCCGCCAAATCTACCGACCGGCGCGAGATATTTGAAGAAGCCGCGGGCATAGCCCGCTTCCGCCACCGCAAGGACGAGTCCGAGCGCAAGCTCGCCCGCACGGAGGACAACCTCCTGCGCATCGGCGATAAGATCTCGGAGCTTGAAATACAGGTCGAACCGCTGCGCAAGCAGTCGGAAACGGCGCAGAAGTTCCTTGTTCTGCGCGACCAGCTCCGCGAGCAGGAGGTATCGCTCTGGATGGCGAACCTCGATCGGCTGCACGAGCAGTCGGAGCTGCTGCGCTCGGACTATGAGCGCTCGGTCGTGGAGTGTACGGCGGCACGCTCGGAGCAGGACCGTTTGTATGCCGAGAGTGAGCGCCTTGCCGCGCGCATGCGCGAAATGGACGTGAAGTCTGAGGATCTTCGGGAAAAGCTTCGCACGACGGAGGCTGCGGCTGCAGACGCTGAGAGCGGCGCCGCCGTGGTACGCACGCAGCTTGCGAACAACGCTGAAACGCTTTTGCGTCTGCAGCGCGAGATCGGCGAGCAGAAGGAGCGCGCCGGAGGGCTATCCCGTCAGGTCGGGGAGCACCGCGCACGCATCGAGAGCATCGCCGCCGAACGGCGCGCGCTGGCCGACCGCGCGGAGGAACTCCGCCGCAGCGAGGCGGAAAACGCCTCCGGCATGGACGAACAGAACAAGCGTCTCTCCGCCATGCTCGCGCATGAGAGTGAGCTCACCGGTACGCTCACCGAGAGCCGCACGGCGATCACGCTTCTTGCGGAAAACCGCGAGACGATGGAAGAGCGCGCTGTGCAGGCAAAGGAAGAGCTCGCCGCCGCGGAGCAGAAGGACGAGGAAGCCTCGGCGCGTCTCACGGAAGAGAAGAAGCGCCTGAATGAGATAAAGGAAAAAGAACTGAGCCTTGCCAACGTGATCTCCGGTCACTCCATGCTCATGGCAGGGCGTGAGCAGAAGGCGGCGGAGGCCGCCGAACGGCAGACAAAGCTCACCGTGGAGCTGCGCTCCTGCGATTCGCGCATCCACCTCCTTTCGGAACTGGAAAAGGAGCTGGAGGGCTTCAGCAAGGCGGCGAAGATCGTCATGCAGGAGTCGGAGCGCGGCACACTGCGCGGTGTGCACGGGCCGGTCGGCAAAATGATCCGCACCGAGGACCGGTACGCGCTCGCCGTGGAAACGGCGCTCGGCGCGCACGTCGGCGATATTATTGTTGATACGCAGGATAACGGCAAGGATATATTCGCGCTCTTAAAACGGCGCGACGGCGGACGCGTAACGCTCCAGCCGATGGATGTGATCCGTCCGGCACGGCTGAGCGGTGAGCCGAGAGGCGAGGCGGGCTACGTCGGCGTGTGCTCCGATCTTGTAAACTGCGATAAACGCTATAGCGCCGTCATTGCGAGCCTTCTCGGGCGCACGGCCGTTGCGGAAACGCTCACCGACGCCATCGCCATTGCACGCCGGCACAATAACAGCTTCCGCATCGTGACGCTGGACGGACAGATTTTGAACGCCGGCGGCTCGATGACCGGCGGCAGCGCCGGAAAAAACACCGGCATCCTCTCGCGCGCCAACGAGCTCAAGCGTCTCCGCGAAAAGCGCGGCGATCTGGAAGCGCAGCTCTCGCAGACGGAATCGCAGCGGCGGGAAGCCGAGCGCGAGCTGCAGAGCGCGCGCTACGATCTTGAAACGGCCCGCGAAGAACACGCTGCGGCGCGGCAGGAAACGGCGCGGCAGGAGGGCCTCGTTGCGCAGGCGCAGCTTCTGCGCACAGCAGCGGCGGACGCGCTCGACGCGCTCGACGAGGAGATCCGCTCCGCTTCCGCGCGGCGGCGCGAAAACGAGAGCCGCACGGCGGCACTGCAGGAAACGTGCGCCGCGGCGGAAAAGGAGCTTGCTTCGCTCCGCACGGACATGGAAAAGGAATCCGCCGGCATCGAGAGCTTTGAAGCGCGCCGGCGGGAGCTCGAGGAGAGCTTCAGCGCCATTCGCGCGCAGCAGGCGTCGCTCGACGCCGAGCGCAGCACCGTGCTGCTCGCCATCGAACAGCTCGAACGCCTGCGCGCCGAGTTGGAGAGCGATTCCGGCGCGCGCCGCAGCGCTATGAGCGCCGTGGAGCAGCAGAAAGCGGAGCTCGAAGAGCAGCAGACTACGCTCGCGGAGCGTTTGGAAACGCTGCGCGCACAGGCGCAGCAGGAAAAGGACGCGCTCACGCAGCTCACCGCAAATAAAATGGAGCTGGAAGGCCGCCGCAGCACCGCAGACAAAGCGGCGCAGGAGAAGAACCGCGCCCTGCTCGATCTCGAACGCAGCAGCGCCCAGCTCGAACAGAAGAAAATGGCGGCGGAGATGGAAGAGCGCCAGATCGTGGAAAAACTCTGGGACAGCTACGAGCTCAGCCGCACGGAAGCGGAAAAAGTCCGTCAGCCCGTCGAAAGCCTTGCCAAGGCCGGACGGCAGGTCAGCGAACTGCGCCGGAGCATGTCCGCGCTCGGTACGCCGAACCTCGGCGCGATTGAAGAATATAAGCGCGTGAGCGAGCGGTACACCTTCCTTTCCGAGCAGCGCGACGATGTGCAGAAATCCAAGGATGAGATTTTGAAGATCATCGCCGATATCACCGCGCAGATGGAAGAGATCTTTGTCCGCGAGATCCAGGGGATCGACGAGGCGTTCCGCCAGATATTTGTTGAGCTCTTCGGCGGCGGCAAGGCGTCGCTCTCGCTGGAGGATATGAACGATGTGCTCAACTGCGGCATCGATATCCGCATCCAGCCGCCCGGAAAAGCGGTTTCCAACATCAGCCTGCTCTCCGGCGGCGAAAAGGCGTTCGTTGCCATCGCGCTGTATTTTGCCATCATGCGTGTCCGCCCGACGCCGTTCTGCATTATGGACGAGATAGAATCGGCGCTTGACGAGGAAAACGTTGCCCGGTACGCGGCGTACATGCGCCGCATGTGCGGAAAAACGCAGTTCATTGCCATTACGCACCGCCGCGGCACGATGGAAGAGGCCGATCAGCTCTACGGCGTCACCATGCAGGAAAAAGGCGTCAGCACCGTGCTGGCGATGGATATGGAAGAAGCGCTCCAAACCATTCGCTGAAAGGAGAAAACAGCCATGGGATTCTTTGATAAAATGAAAGCCGCGTTCAACAACGCAATGGCGGACTTCACCGGAGAAAACGAGGAAGCCTACGAAACACTGGAGGAAATGCTCATTCTGTCCGACGCCGGTATGGATACGACGGAGGACATTATGGAAAAGCTGCGCCGCCGCGTCCGCGACGAGGGCTGCCGCGGCGAGGAGCAGCTCCGCAAAATGCTCGCGTCCATTCTGACCGATACGATGGACGCCGGGGATAACGCACTGCATCTCGACACAAAACCGTCCGTCATTCTCGTTGTCGGCGTCAACGGCGTCGGCAAAACGACGACCATCGGCAAACTCGCCTCCCGGCTGACGGCGGAAGGAAGATCCGTTCTTCTCTGTGCGGGCGACACGTTCCGCGCCGCCGCTGCCGAACAGCTCACCGTGTGGGCAGATCGCGCGGGATGCGATATCGTGCGCCACGAAGAGGGGAGCGACCCCGCCGCCGTCGTGTTCGACGCGATCGCTGCGGCGAAGGCGCGCGGCCGCGACGTCATCATCGTGGATACCGCCGGACGGCTGCACAATAAGGCCAATCTTATGAACGAGCTCTCCAAGATCCGCCGCGTCATCGACCGCGAGCTGCCGGATGCGAGCGTGGAATGCCTGATGGTTCTTGACGCTACGACCGGTCAGAACGGTCTCATTCAGGCGAAGGTTTTCGGCGAGTCGGCGGGGCTCACCGGCATCGTCCTCACGAAGCTCGACGGCACCGCAAAGGGCGGCATCGTGTTCGCCATCAAGCGGGAGCTCGGTCTGCCGGTGAAGTTCATCGGCGTGGGCGAGGGCGTGAACGATCTCAAGCCCTTTGTACCGGAAGAATTTGCGGAGGCGCTGCTCGAATGAAACTGGTTTTGGCATCCGACAATAAGAACAAGCTGCGGGAGTTCCGCACGCTTTTTGAAAACTTCGGCGTAGAGCTTATAAGCAAAGCCGAGTCCGGCTTTACGGAAGAGGTCGAGGAGACCGGCGAAACGTTTGCGGAAAACGCCCGCATCAAGGCCGAAGCCGTCATGCGCGCCACGGGGCTTGCCGCCATCGCGGACGATTCCGGCCTCTGCGTGGACGCGCTCGGCGGCGCGCCGGGCGTGCATTCCGCGCGCTATACCGGAAACCATGCCGATTCCGACGCCGACCGCTATAACCTCCTGCTTCGGAATCTCGGCGGGAGAGATGACCGCGCGGCGCGGTTTGTCTGCTCGCTCTGCTGCGCTTTCCCGAACGGCGACATACTTACCGCCGAGGGGACGTGCGAGGGGACGATCCTTTCTGCGCCCCGCGGCGAGAACGGCTTCGGCTATGACCCGGTTTTCCGCCCGGACGGATTTGACCGCTCCATGGCGGAGCTGACGATGGAGGAAAAAAACGCGATTTCCCACCGGGGGAAAGCGCTGGCGCAATTCAGACAGAAATGGGAGAAATACTATGATCACCAGTAAACAGAGAGCGCAGCTGCGCGGCATGGCCGCGGCACTGAATACCGAGCTGCAGATCGGCAAGAGCGGCATCACCGAAAACGTTGTCCGTCAGGCGGAGGAAGCGCTCGCCGCCCGCGAGCTTATCAAGGGCCGTGTGCTTGATAACTCCCTGCTTTCGGCGCGGGAGGCGTGCGACGCGCTGTGTGAGGCGTGCGGTGCCGACGGCGTGCAGGTCATCGGCAGCAAATTTGTTCTTTTCAAACAGAACGAAAAGGACCCCAAGATCGTCCTAATAAACGATCGCAAAGGAAAGAAGTAACATCTATGCGTCTTTTGATCTACGGCGGGACGTTCAATCCGCCGCATCTCGGCCACATTGACGCGCTCTCCTGTGCCGCGGCGTCTCTCAGCGCGGATCGATGCATTGTCGTCCCGGCAGGCATCCCGCCGCACAAGGCGCTTGCGGAGGGCAGCCCGACGGCGGAGGAACGGCTCCGGCTGTGCGAACTGGCGTTTCCGGACGCGGACGTCACGCCCATGGAGCTGCGGCGCGAAGGGAAGAGCTACACCGTGGATACACTGCGGGAGATATCCCGCGGCAACCCGGGGGCGGAGCTATATTTTCTCGTCGGAACGGACATGCTTCTCTATATGGAGCAGTGGTATGAGTTTCGCGCTCTCTTTTCGCTCTGCACGCTCGCGGCGCTTCCTCGTGCCGACGGCGATCTGGCGGAGATCGAACGGTATGCGGCGTATCTGCGCAAAACGTACGGCGCGCGGATCGAGATCATACCGAAAACGCCTCTGCCGATGGATTCTACGGCGCTTCGCGCGGCACTGCCGCGGCGCGGCGGTGCGGACCGGCTCTGCGACGCCGTGTATTCCGAGATCATCCGCTGCCGGCTGTACGGTGCCAAACCGGATCTTGCATGGCTGCGGGGAAAGACGGACGCTTACCTCAAACCCACGCGCATACCGCATGTGCGCGGCTGCGAGGAGACGGCGGCGCGGCTGGCGCTGCGCTGGGGCGAAGACCCGGAGGATGCCGCCGAGGCGGGGATTTTGCACGACATTACCAAAAGGCTGTCGGACGACGAGCAGTTGCGTCTGGCGGAAAAATATGGTATTGTGTTGAATGCTGCCGATCTCGCCGCGCCAAAAACGCTGCATGCCCTCACCGGTGCATGGTTCGCCCGTGAGCATTTCGGCGTGCCGGACAACATTTTTTCTGCGATCGAATGGCACACCACAGGCCGTGCCGGAATGGCAGCACTCGAGAAAATCGTCTACCTTGCGGATTTTATCGAGCCGACACGCGACTTTCCCGGTGTACAGGATGTCCGAACGCTTGCTTTTGCAGATCTGAACGCCGCCATGATCCGGGCGCTGCAAATGAGTATGGACGAGGTCAAACGCCGCGGCGCTTCGCCGCATCCAAGGTCGGCGGAGGCTCTCCGCTGGCTACAAACACAGAATTGAGAAGAAAGCTATGAGTAATTTTTCCCACAAAGGCGGCGCTCACGAAAACGCCGCAAAAAAGAAAGAGAATAAAGAGGAGAGCTTCGCCCATCGCATGGAAACACTCTCCGGGGAAACGGACGGCAGAAAAAAACCGTCCAAAAAGCAGAAAACCCGCACGCTCACCGTGGTGCTCATCGTGATCGCCGGTGTGCTTGCGCTTCTTTTGCTGCTGCTCCTTGCTTACAGCATCTGGTCCACGGCGCCCGAGACCGATGATTCCGGTCTGAAGACGCAGACGACGGCGACGCCGGATATGCCCACAGCGTCCGCCGCGCCTGCCGGAGCGACGGCGCAGCCAAGCGCAACGCCTACGGCGTCTCCGACGCCGAAGCCGACGGATGAGCCTGCCGGACGAAAGGACAACGTTTACACGCTCCTCGTCGTCGGCCGCGACCGCGTCGGTCTGAACACCGATACCATCATGGTCGCGCGCTTTGACTGCAACGACCATACGGCCAACATCGTGAGTATTCCCCGCGACACGCTCGTCAACGTCCCCTGGGCGGTGAAAAAGGTCAATTCTGTTTACGGCAGCGCCGGTATCGACGGGCTCGTCACGGAGATCGAGGATCTTGTCGGCTTCGGGATCGACAGCTATGCCGTCGTGAACACTTATGTGTTCCAGCAGATCATCGACTGCATCGGCGGCGTATATTTCGATGTCCCGATCTATATGTACTACGACGACCCCGAACAGGATCTTCATATCTCGCTCGCGCCCGGCTACCAGCTTCTGAACGGGTATCAGTGCGAGCAGGTCGTGCGCTTCCGCCAGAACAACGACGGCACCGGCTATCCGAACGGTGATCTTGGCCGTATCGAAACGCAGCACGCCTTCTTTGCGGCACTGGCCAGACAGGTGCTCCAGCTCGGAAACATCTCCAACCTGCCGCAGATCATCAGTCTCGTTATCGACAACACCGACACGAACCTTTCGAGCGGCAACATCGCGTTCTATGCGCAGGAGTTCCTGAAAATGGGCATGGACGATATCAGCTTCTACACGCTTCCGTACGATACCGTCTATATTCGCGGCGGCTCGTATGTCAGCATCCAGCTCGAGGCGTGGCTCGATATGATAAACACCTATCTCAACCCGTTCAACATGGATGTCACCGCAGCGAATCTGGATGTGCTCTGCTTTGACGGGGCAAACTTCAGCTCCACGACCGGCAACATTCCGGACATTTACAGCTTCTATGACTACTTCGCCGGCTGACGCCCGGCGCATACAACAAAAGAGAAAGGATGCGGCATATGCTCACTTCCAAGGAAATCGCTCATCTCGCGGTAAAAGCGCTGGACGACAAGCTCGCCTGCGATATTCAGATCTTAAAAACCGATAAGGTAACGGTGCTGGCCGATTACTTCATTCTCTGCACCGCCGGCAACTCCACGCACGGGAAGACGCTGGCCGACGAAGTGGACAAAGTCCTCTCGCAGGCCGGGGAGCAGCCGCTGCGCCGTGAGGGCTACCGCTCCGGCGGCTGGACGCTGCTGGACTTCGGCTGCGTCGTCGTTCACATTTTCTCCGAGGAAATGCGCTCGTTCTACTCGCTCGACCGCCTGTGGTCCGATGCGGAAAAGATCGACTATAAAGACTTCCTTTAAATAAATGAGAGAGCAGGGGACATACCGTCATGGAGTACAATTACGCAGAAATTGAAAAGAAATGGCAGAAATACTGGGTCGAGCATAAGAGCGGCCGCGCCGTCACCGGCTCGGACAAGCCGAAGTTTTACGGCCTGATCGAGTTCCCGTATCCGTCCGGACAGGGACTGCATGTTGGCCATACGCGTCCGTTCACGGCGATGGATGTCATCTGCCGCCGCAAGCGGATGCAGGGCTACAACGTTCTTTTCCCCATCGGCTATGACGCCTTCGGCCTGCCGACGGAGAACTATGCCATCAAGAACCATGTGCATCCGTCCATTGTGACAAAGCAGAATATTGCCAACTTTGAAAAGCAGCTCCACATGCTCGGCTACTCGTTCGACTGGGACCGTGTCGTGGATACGACCGACCCGGAGTATTACAAGTGGACGCAGTGGATCTTCCTGCGGATGTATAAAAAGGGTCTTGCGTACAAGGCCTCCATGCCGGTCAACTGGTGCACAAGCTGCAAGTGCGTGCTTGCGAACGAGGAAGTTGTGGACGGCGTGTGCGAGCGCTGCGGCAGCCCGGTCGTCCGCCGCGAGAAGAGCCAGTGGATGCTCGCCATCACAAAATACGCCGACCGCCTGATCGACGATCTGGACGATGTGGACTTCATCGAGCGCGTCA
>ERZ773148.802-NODE-802-length-27154-cov-4.118787_pt1 | contig 27154 bp, 25 predicted proteins | sample MGYA00580846_ERZ773148 | MGnify/ENA primary metagenome ERZ773148 (study PRJEB29015, sample SAMEA2737879) | human gut metagenome | biome: human gut; feature: human-associated habitat; material: faeces | place: China | collected 2012 ... | reverse complement strand
CTTCATGGTGAAGTCATATCCTCCGCCTCCGCCGATTTCTTCGTCATTGCCCATGCTCTCTGCCGTCTGGGTACGAGCCTCCTGCTCCTGGAACTTGAGAGGCTGGAACACCCGGTTCCAGTCATGCTCCTCCTGTTCGCGCTGCGCCTTCTCCCGTGCCAGCTTCCGCTGCTCCTGCTGCGCCTCCAGCTCACGCAGCGTCCGGGCACGTCCGTTTCGCAGGTCTCCCAGCTTCAGCACATATTGCAGGTACCTGTCGGCATTCGCCTCGCGCTCCGCCTTCGCCCGCTCCTGGTTCTTGCGCAGTGTCTCCGACAGACCCGGCCGTCCCGGATGGAACATGTTCGGCGCATACTGCGTCGTGAAGAACAGGTTCCCCAGCGCCGACAGCCCGTCGCTGATGGCGGCTATTGTCCGCTTCGAACGCTCCCTCCGCTCCCGTTTCCGTTGCTCCTCCGGCGTCTCGGGCCGCACCCTCGACAGCTCCCGGGTCATGTAGTCGATCATGTCGTCATATCCCTTCAGGTCCTGGTTCGTACGGTTCACGCCAATCTGCCCGAGGGCATCCTGTTTCAGCCGGTCCGTGTCCGTGGCAGCCACTGCCACACCGGCAGGACGGCTCGCCGACGGAGCCGCCTCACTGGCAGTCCCGGTCTTCGTCTCCCCCGTCTTGGGCAGCTCACCCGACGCCTGTCCCGCCGGTGCTCCCGCACCACTGTGCAGCTGTGCCCACTCCAGGCTTCCCTTGGGCGGTTCCTTCACCCCGTCATCATACACATCCTTCATCACGATTACCTCCTTCCGTTTAGATACTGATCAGATTCCCTGCCGCCTGTGCCACACCCTGCACCGCCTGGCCGATGGCCTGTGCCTTGCCCACCTCCAGGTTGTTCAGCGCGTCGTCCAGCTGTGCATCCCGTTGCTGGTATTGCTGTTCGACGGCATCCTTCCTCCGCTCGCCGTTCACCGCAATCTGTGCCGTGGCATCGGCAAGGGCCTGGTTGTTGGCTGCTTTAGCCGCCGCCACACTCTCTTCCGTGCCGCCCATCACGGCCTGAGCCCCCGCAGCAGCCTGGCTGCGCTTCTTCATCTCCTCCCTCATCAGGGAGATTGCCTGTTGCGCATCCGCCCGTTGCGTCGCATTCTCGTTATACCTACGGTCGAACCATGCCTGGTTCTCGCGCTTCTGTTCCTCCAGATTCCGTTTCATACGCTTCATCGCTTTCGATGCGGATATGCCGCCGAAGATGCTGCCCGCAGCACCCAGCACGCCTCCTGCTATACTTCCAAATAAACCCATGATTCAACAGTTACAATTATGCGACGAAGTAAACGCACCATATTTGCATCCGCACCATAACTGTTGAGACATAGAATAGCATGAAAGGAATGAAGACCGGCGGACGCCAGAAAGGCACGCCCAACAAGGACAATCCCCTGAAGGGATTCCTGCGCACGCATTCCCTGGCATACTTCGAGCCCAGGGAAGGAACAGACGGCACCCTCAAGTCCGACTTCGACCGAGACATCGCAGCTCTCGATCCCGAGGCACGTGTCAATGCCGAACTGCGCCTCCTTGAGTACCACACTCCGCGCATGAAGGCGATCGATATGGACATGACAGCCCACCTCAATGTCCGCACCATCGAAGACAAGCTCCGCGCCCTCTGTGACGCCGGCACCGACGATGACGAGGACGAAGAAGACTAGCCCCGCCGTCTACCTCCTCTACATATAGAGCTGCAAAACAATAGTTACGGGGAACAATAGGAGATGTGAGGATAGCTTTGCCGAAAAAGAATGAAGACTATGGGTGGAATGAGATTGCACAGGGTGAGCCGGGTGATGCCCCGGAAGGAGTTGGACAGTGTGGAACGGGCAAAACGGACGCTGGGTGGGAACCGGGCGTTCGAGGTCTTGTGGCAGGCACAGCAGTATTGGCTGGCGATGGAAACATTCAGGCGTGACAGGGAGCGTAATAAGAACTACACATACGGCAAGCAGTGGGATGATCGTGTCTGTGTGGACGGGGTAATGATGAAGGAGGAAGACTACATCCGCAGCCAGGGGAACGTACCGTTGAAAAACAACCTGATTCGACGGATGGTGCAGGCAGTACTGGGCGTCTACCGCAGCCAGGCGAAGGAACCGACATGCACGGCACGGGACCGGGACGAACAACGTTATGGAGAGACGATGTCAACAGTACTGCAGTGCAACATGCAGCTGAACCGCATGTCGGAAATCAACGCGCGTTGCATGGAGGAGTTCCTGATATCGGGCTTCGTCGTACAGCGCAAGTGGTTTGGGTGGAGACAGGACCGGCTGGACTGCTGGACGGACTACGTACAACCGAACAATTTCTTCATCGACAACAACATGCGCGACTTCCGTGGCTTGGATTGCTCATGTGTGGGTGAGGTGCACGATGTCTCGTTCGAGGAGTTGTGCGGGCGGTTCGCCCACGACGCAGGAGATTATGTCCGTTTGACAGAAATCTACCGTCAGGCGCGCGACCGTTCCTACCTGACGGCCACATTTGACAATTTCGGATACCCCTTGCAGGGATACTATGACTTTCTCGTCCCCTATGACACGACACGGTGCCGGGTGATCGAGGTCTGGCGGAAGGAGAGCAAGCCGCGCTACCGCTGTCACGATGTGAACAACGGGGAGGTTTTCAAGATAGACATCGAGGACTTGGACAGACTGGTTGAGAGCGAGAACCGCCATAGGCTGGAGATGGCTGCCCAGGTGGGGATGGAGGCGAGCGATGTGCCGCTGATACGTTATGAATGGTTTATGGACTCTTATTGGTACTACTATATGTTGTCGCCATCAGGTGACATTCTGGAGGAGGGCGAGACACCCTACGAGCACAAGAGCCATCCCTACGTATTCCGGGCTTATCCCTTCATCGACGGGGAGATACACTCGTTCGTAAGCAATGTGATCGACCAGCAGCGCTACACCAACCGGCTGATTACGCTGTACGATTGGATTATGCGGGCATCAGCCAAGGGCGTACTGCTGTTCCCGGAGGATTGCTTGCCCAAGGGAGTATCCATGGAGGAGGTTGCCGACGAGTGGGCGCGGTTCAACGGCGTGATCATGATCAAGCAGCCGAAGGCCGGAATGTCGCTGCCACAGCAGATTGCGAACAACTGCACGCAGATTGGAATCTCGGAACTGTTGAACATTCAGCTTAAGTTCTTCGAGGATATCTCGGGCGTGAACGGGGCCATTCAGGGGAAGCCCGGATACTCGGGAATGTCAGCAAGCCTGTATAACCAGCAGGCACAGAACGCGACCACATCCCTGCTGGACTTGCTGGAGACATTCTCGGAGTTCGTCCGCGATGGTGCATACAAGGATGTCAAGAACATCCAGCAGTACTATGACACACCGCGCGTATTCAACATTGCGGGAAAGAATGCAGCAATCGTGGAATACGACCCGAAGAAAATCCGTGATGTGGAGTTCGACCTGTCCGTGGTGGAGAGTACGGCTACACCCGCATATCGTGCCTTGGCAAATGATATGTTGATGCAGCTGTGGCAGGCGCGGGCCATCAGTGTGGAGCAGCTGCTGGAGCATGGAGAATTCCCGTTTGCCGACGAGTTGCTGCAAAGCATCAAGTCGCAGAGGGAGCAATTGGAACAAGGGCAAGTACCGGACGGGCTGTCGCCGGAGTTGGTCGAGCGTGTCCGCCAGGGAGCTGACATGGAAGCGGTGAACCGGGCCAATAACCAGCTGGTGAATAATTGACCATTACCCTCGCTAAAGATAAAGGCCGCATACAAGACAAGTAATTCTCTAAAATCCCCTAGCCCTTAGTCCTTTCGTACACCGCCTCGCGGTCGGTGTCTACGTTCCTGATGCGAAACTGCACGGCATACCTTTCCGGGGTAGTGTCGGGCAGTTTCGCTGCAAGTCTGTTGTTGATAAACTCTTTCAGTTCCATATTTTGCTTGGATTAAAATCCTTTCCCCTTCATCCGCTGGTACACCACCGTCTGCCCCTTGTCAACGTTCTCTATCCTGAACATCACCATCGAACGTGCCGGGATGTCATCAGGCAGCTGTTCCGCCAGTTTGGCGATAATCTCGTTCACATTGTTGTAGCCCGTATCCGTAAGCTCCACCAGCTTCTTTCCCTGAAAGAACGCCGTGCCGTGTACTTGGTAGCGGTATGACAAGCGGAAGTGCGGCTCCTCCTCCTTGCGTCCCCCGACCGATGGCTTGTCCGAGAAGAAAATGAAGTCCACTACCTTTTCATTCAGTTCCCATGCCGGAGTAAAGTCCAGCTTGATGTAGCCGCGCGTCACCTTGTGGCCGCTGCTGTGGTTCATCGCAAACGCAACGTCGCTGATGGACGCTCCGCAATCATTCTGCGCCACCGTACCCCAAGTATGCCGAAACGTGTACGATGAATAGTCCTCGTCCTTTGACATTCCCATTGCCTGGCACACTTGCTTGATTCCCCCGTTCACATTAGCACAGAAGCTGTCATTCGTCGTGTGCCGCTGACTGAACACAAACAGATGATCATCCTTCTCATCCATGTTCGCATACTTCTCGAACAAAGGCTGGATGATGGCCGGAACACGCATTTCCATATACGCACCGTCAGCCCTGAACTTCTTGGTCTTTGCTCTCTGGTAATGGATGATGCCTCCGTGGTAGTCCTCCCTACGAAGGTTGAACAGGTCGACCGTGTTGATTCCGGCAAGACACAGCACCATCATCGCCACGTCACGGCCAAGCTCCATAAGTGGCAGCTTCATCTTGCTCTCCGGCAAAGGAAACGAGAAGAACTCTCGGCAGGCCTCCGGCGTTATCGCCAGCTTCTCTGTGCGATCCGCTTTCGGTATCTGCACCTTCACCCACGGATTTGTTTTTATGCGGATGATGCCGTTGTCGTAGTCATTCATTTCCAGCTGCGCCGCCTTGAATACCTGCCTCATGCAGATGGGGTACATTTCCTTCGCCCGGTGCGTCTGTTCCAATGACTGTATCCACCGGGCCACAAAGCTGGAAGTAAGGTGCGAGAACATAACCCTTGTAGTACCTGCAAACCGCTCCATGTGCTGCAACGCCAGTTCGTAGTTTCTTGCGTTGCGCTGCTGCCCCCGGTCTATCATGCGGTCAATGTGCTTACGCGCATAGTCAGAATAACAGATATCGCTATAACCACTCTTAAGATAATCCACAACGTCCTTGACTGTCCAATTCTCCGTATCAATCTTGTTGAGTATTTCCATGTACTCCACAATACGGGTCGTACAGTACTGCAACACATACGGGTCATCAATCTCTCCCGTTTTGGTAAGTCCCTTGTCATTTACCATCTTGTCAGTCGGCATATAAGCCACTTTCTTGTGATGTATCACCCTGATATACACAGGATAAAAACCGTCTTTTCGTTTTGCTTTGACACAAGCCTTTAATGTAGCCATGTTCCAATCATTTTATGAAGTTATTATTCGGTTCCTTTGTTTAAGTATATAACTTGTTGAGTTTATGACTTTTATCTTGGTAAACCTTGGGTAAACCACCACTTAGTTTTAGGTAAACATTTGGTAAACTTTCCTGCATATTCTGCATGAAAACCATGTAAAACCGTACAGAAACAAATAGGCGGTAAACCCTTTACCAATAAGGGATTACCGCCTATCTTACTGATAGTTAGATATTTTATAGCGTATCTTCAACCGCTGCCGTACAGTTGGCAAACAGCTCCTCCGGTATGGAGGTAAGGCTGGTGCAACCCTTGAAACAATTCCTGAAATAGCACGCACTCTTACAGTTGGAAAACAACCCCTCCGGTATCGAAGTTAGGCTGGTACAGCCGGAGAAACAGTCGTCGAAATTAGATACTTCCGTACAGTTGTCAAACAGTCCTGCCGGAATGGAAGTCAGGGAGATACAGCCTTTGAAACAGCCTCCTAAAGGAGCTTTCTGCACATTCTTAAACAAATCACTCCCAATGTAGGCCAAAGCTTCATAGTGGGCTAAATCCTGCTCTATGTATTTACTGTTTCCGATAGACCAGATGGCTAGTAGCGATCGGTTTGTTGACATGCGATTAATAGTGACATCCATTCCATCCAGACTGACATTTTCTACATTCCCGCACTGTGAGATCTCTATATTATAGGGAATATTTTTATGATAATATTCATGGGAATAAGTAGCAGCATTGCTACTGGTGGAAGAACCTTTAGAGGTATGACCATCGCCCCAGTTAATGACATAGCTATGACTGCCATATATTGGAACTCTGACATCTAAAGTCACGACACCATTTTTAGGTTTCACGAGCATCTGTATATTCCCGTTAGGCTCAGGCTTGTAGTACTCAATGTCTCTTTTAAAGACAACCGGAACAGGAGCGTCGGCAGGCCATGATTCCAAATAACGAGCAAGCTTTACATCCCCTTTTTGAATCTGCCCCATGTATGTTACCTCCCATTTATAATCACCTGGAATTATGTAGAATATGGCTTTCCCCTCAGTATCGGTTTTCATTTTCATCCGGGCGATGGTAACCTCTGCTCCCTCGAGATAGCTTCCAAACGGGTCTTTTACAGAAAAAGAGACCCTGTCTTGTGGTCGAAGAATTATCGTCGTGATTGGCTCCTCATCTTGACTAGATCCATATTCACTGCTGTATTTGTCAGTAGAATCTATTATGACATTAAAATTAAGCCTTGATTTCAGATAGACTTTACCTTCATCATCTGTTATGTAGGTCTTAGGAGGCAGTGTCTGCTCATGTTCCCCTTCCGGGTACTCTGCAATTTTAACTGTTATACCTTTTAGCGGTTCTTGTAGGCCCCAGCTTTTGACGACAATCGTACGTACGGGTATCTCTATAATTTTGTCGCAAGTGATTTCCAGCTTGGGTAATACACCTTTCATCTCTTCCAGCAATTCTTTTTCAGCCTCCCTCACATGCAACCTCCCCGTCACCACAGCCCGTTCCGTAGCATTCCCGTTCTCGTCGAGACCCTGCAGCGCGGACAGCTGCTTCAGGAAGTCCAGGTTCTCATCCTTCGCGTCGATACCCACCAGCCGCACACGGTGCACCTCCGGCATACGCTTCACAAGCCCGTAGCCGTCCACACCCGGCGTGTTCTCCACCGTCAGGGCGACCACATGACCCACACCGCCAAGCTGCAGACCCTCGTCCGTCAGCTTCGGCTGGTTCTTCAGCGTCAGGCTCGTGATGCTCTCCGGCAGCTGCAGCACCCGCAGCGAGCCGCCGGCCGCCAGGTTCACAGCCGTCGTCCCCGTACCCGCCGCATAAATCTCCTCGATGGCCTCGCATCCCGACACCTCGATGGGCTGCGTGAAGTTCGGGCAGTTCCGGATGTCCAGTTTGCGCAGCACATGATTCGTACCCACCGACAGCACCGTGAAGTTCGTGTTCCGGTAACCCGCCGCACCACTGCCCACGGTCAGCTCCGTCAGGTTCACCATCCTCGACACGTCCACCGTGCCAGGATAGAGAGGGGAGAGGTCGCCCAGCGAGGCAATACGGCTCGCGTTGTACACGATCGTCTCCGTGTCGTTGAACACCATCCCCTCAGGAGCCGCCACCGTCACCGTCTGACCCTCGCCCATGCGCTCGCTCTTCATCACCGAACCCCATTTCACCGTCGCATACATCGCCGAGAACGAACGCAGCGTGATGTCCGCCTTCGGCGCCACACCCTGCCATTCCGCAGGCGTGTACGTGCGGAACGTCGCATAGTCGCTCAGCGCACTCCCCGCACGGAACTTGCTGTCCAGGTACTTGAACCTGTTCCACAGCCACCACCGACGGTGGGCGTCACGGCTGCCCTGCAACGCATACAGGTACGCACCCGTCTTGCGCCTCTCTGCCGAGCCGCCCGACCAGTCCTCGTAGCCCTCCACCAGCGGCTGCTCATACTTGAAGTAGCCGTCCTCGTTGTACACCGCCTCACACCAGCGGTCGCTCTGCCGCGTGTTCATGTATTCTATCACACGCTCATATGTCAGCAGCCCCTTCTGCCGCAGGTCGTAGTACAGCTGCCCGATCTCCTCCGCAAAGGCATCCTCCACCAGCCTCCACAACTCCGACTCCGCACCGTTCCACACCGCCGATGAACCCACCACGTCGTGGATCTCCACGTTGTATTCGAAGGCAATCGCCCCCTCGTTGTTGATGCCCAGGCACGTGTCATTGTCGTAGAAGATGAACAGCCACTTCCCGTCGCCCATCCGCGTGAGGAACATGTTCTTCGCCCGCTGGTCCACCATACCGAACACCAGCGTCAGCAGGTAGTAAGCCACCAGCTGCCGCCGGTCGAAGTACGTCTCCACCTCCGCCTTGAACTTCTCCGTGTCCCCCTTGCACGACACCACCCATTCCCACACCTTGCGGGCCTCGTCGATGGCCTCACTCCCGTCCGGATAGCGGGCCTCCAGCGTCTCCCTCCATTTCGAGAAGTCCGCCGTACGCCACAGGGCGAGGTCCGACGTGTTGTTCAGGAACTCCCACGACTCGTCGCCCTCGGCGAACCCGAACGTGTTCTCCGCAGCCTTGTCCGTGTTGAAGTTGTACTTCCCGATGAACTCCGGTTCCGCCTCCTCCGTTGCCCGGTGGAACACCACGCACGGCTCGCCGTACACCGTCGTGCGCACCCGCGCGTCCGCCTGTTGGCGCACCGTCAGGATGCCTGCCTCCACCAGCAGCCGGTTCACATAGTCAGCCAGCCCCGTGTTGTGCGTCCCAGTTTCCCAGACATTACTCACCCGTCCGCCACTCGTCAGCGAAACAGCAAGCTGTTTCCTGTTACCGTTCGACTTGCATGTGTTAGGCCTGCCGCCAGCGTTCAATCTGAGCCATGATCAAACTCTTCAATTTAAAAGTTTGATGCTCAAAGAATTAAACTTCGTAATGAATTACGTGTTCACTCTTGAGACTTGGTATTCATTTTTCGTCTTGCGACGTTAAGAATCCGTATCTTCGAGTGCCCACACAGATTGTCTGATAAATTGTTAAAGAGCAGTTGCGACGCGCTTTAGCGCACTGTCGCGAGGTGGCGTATATTACGCTTTCCTCTTTCAGAGTCAACCCTGAATTTCAGGATTTTTCTCTTCAACCGAACCGGCTGTTTGTGTGAAGTGATTCACATCCGCCGTGTCGATGGAGGCGCATTATAGGGAGTTCTCCGCAGGCCGCAATAGAAAAATTGCAGAAAAATGACTGACTGCTGCATTCCCCAGCAAAACCCCGCTTTATACCTCGTTACACACAGAATTATCCACAGGAGAGCGTAAAAACATGACCGCTAGCCCCGTGGATCGCCAGCTATATAGAAGGAGAATCACCGGCCTGGAGAGAAACATAAAAATTCGCGAGCGTTGCGCAAACGTTTTCGTTACAATGCGGGCGAAAAATAAGGATGCCCCGTTAGGGGCGTTAGCTGAGTTTTTCGCGAAAAATTCAGCTAACGCTCTCTGTAATAGTCAAATCCAGGGGATTTACCATGCAACAACGTCGTCCAGTCCGCCGCGCTCTGCTCAGTGTTTCTGACAAAGCCGGTATCGTCGAATTCGCCCAGGCACTTTCCGCACGCGGTGTGGAGCTGCTGTCTACAGGGGGCACTGCCCGTCTGTTAGCAGAAAAAGGTCTGCCGGTAACCGAAGTTTCCGATTACACCGGTTTCCCGGAGATGATGGATGGACGCGTGAAGACCCTGCATCCGAAAGTACATGGTGGCATTCTGGGCCGTCGCGGCCAGGACGATGCCATTATGGAAGAACATCAGATCCAGCCTATCGATATGGTGGTTGTTAACCTGTATCCGTTCGCCCAGACCGTGGCCCGTGAAGGTTGCTCGCTGGAAGATGCGGTTGAGAACATCGATATCGGCGGCCCGACCATGGTGCGCTCCGCCGCTAAGAACCATAAAGATGTCGCAATCGTGGTGAAGAGCAGCGACTACGACGCCATTATTAAAGAGATGGATGACAACGAAGGATCGCTGACGCTTGCAACCCGTTTCGACCTCGCCATCAAAGCCTTCGAACACACTGCCGCCTACGACAGCATGATTGCCAACTACTTCGGCAGCATGGTTCCGGCGTACCACGGTGAAAGCAAAGAAGCCGCTGGTCGCTTCCCACGCACGCTGAACCTGAACTTCATTAAGAAGCAGGATATGCGCTACGGCGAAAACAGCCACCAGCAGGCGGCTTTCTATATAGAAGAGAATGTAAAAGAGGCCTCCGTGGCGACCGCCACTCAGCTGCAGGGCAAAGCGCTCTCCTATAACAACATTGCCGATACCGATGCGGCGCTGGAGTGCGTGAAAGAGTTCGCCGAGCCGGCATGTGTGATTGTGAAGCACGCCAACCCTTGCGGTGTAGCTATCGGCAATTCCATTCTTGATGCTTACGATCGCGCGTACAAAACCGACCCAACCTCCGCATTCGGCGGCATCATTGCCTTTAACCGCGAGCTGGATGCGGAAACCGCACAGGCCATCATTTCTCGTCAGTTTGTCGAAGTGATTATTGCGCCTTCCGCCAGCGAAGAAGCCCTGAAAATCACCGCCGCCAAGCAGAACGTACGCGTTCTGACCTGCGGTCAGTGGGGCGAGCGTGTTCCGGGTCTTGATTTCAAACGCGTGAACGGCGGTCTGCTGGTTCAGGATCGTGACCTGGGGATGGTCGGTGCGGAAGAACTGCGCGTCGTCACCCAACGTCAGCCGACCGAACAGGAACTGCGCGATGCGCTGTTCTGCTGGAAAGTGGCGAAATTCGTCAAATCCAACGCCATTGTGTATGCCAAAGATAATATGACCATCGGTATAGGCGCCGGTCAGATGAGCCGCGTCTACTCGGCGAAAATCGCCGGAATTAAAGCCGGTGATGAAGGTCTGGAAGTGAAAGGTTCCGCCATGGCCTCTGACGCTTTCTTCCCGTTCCGCGACGGCATCGATGCCGCAGCCGCGGTAGGCATCACCTGCGTTATTCAGCCGGGCGGCTCTATCCGTGACGACGAAGTGATTGCCGCCGCTGACGAACACGGCATCGCCATGATCTTCACCGACATGCGCCACTTCCGCCATTAATTCCTGGAGCAGCAGATGAAAGTATTAGTAATCGGTAACGGCGGGCGCGAGCACGCGCTGGCCTGGAAAGCGGCCCAGTCGCCGCTGGTTGAGACTGTTTTTGTTGCTCCGGGTAATGCAGGCACTGCGCTGGAACCCGCGCTGCAAAACGTTGCTATTGGCGTGACCGATATCCCGGCGCTGTTGGATTTCGCACAAAACGAAAAGATTGATCTGACCATCGTCGGCCCGGAAGCGCCGCTGGTGAAAGGCGTGGTCGATACCTTCCGCGCCGCCGGGCTGAAAATCTTCGGCCCAACCGCAGGTGCGGCCCAACTGGAAGGCTCAAAAGCGTTTACCAAAGATTTCCTGGCCCGCCATAAGATCCCTACGGCGGAATACCAGAACTTCACCGAGGTAGAACCTGCGCTGGCGTATCTGCGTGATAAAGCGGACGGTCTGGCTGCCGGGAAAGGCGTTATCGTGGCGATGACGCTGGAAGAAGCGGAAGCGGCTGTTCACGATATGCTGGCGGGCAACGCTTTTGGCGACGCGGGTCATCGCATCGTTATCGAAGAGTTCCTCGATGGCGAAGAAGCGAGCTTTATCGTGATGGTGGACGGCGAGCATGTGTTGCCGATGGCTACCAGCCAGGATCACAAACGCGTAGGCGATAAAGATACCGGACCAAACACGGGCGGGATGGGCGCTTACTCCCCCGCGCCGGTAGTAACCGATGAAGTTCATCAGCGCACCATGGAACGTATCATCTGGCCAACCGTGAAAGGCATGGCGGCGGAAGGCAACACCTACACCGGTTTTCTCTACGCGGGCCTGATGATCGACAAACAGGGCAATCCGAAGGTTATCGAATTTAACTGCCGCTTTGGCGATCCGGAAACCCAGCCGATTATGCTGCGCATGAAGTCCGATCTGGTTGAGCTCTGCCTGGCAGCCTGTGAAGGGAAGCTGGACGAGAAAACATCCGAGTGGGATGAACGCGCTTCTCTCGGCGTGGTGATGGCTGCGGGTGGATATCCGGGCGATTACCGCACCGGCGATGTGATCCACGGCCTGCCGCTGGAAGAAGTGGCTGACGGCAAAGTGTTCCACGCGGGCACGAAACTGGCGGATAACGAGCAGGTAGTGACCAGCGGCGGGCGCGTACTGTGCGTCACCGCGCTGGGTCATACCGTGGCAGAAGCGCAGAAACGCGCTTATGCCTTAATGACCGATATTCACTGGGACGACTGCTTCTGCCGGAAAGATATTGGCTGGCGCGCTATCGAACGCGAGCAGAACTAACGCGACAGTTTTGCCAATAGCGTTTTGCGCGTGATCCCTAACTGACGGGCGGCCTCGGTTTTGTTGCCGCCCGTTTTCTCCAGTGCCGCCAGAATCACTTCTTTTTCGACTTCTACCAGCGGCTGAATATCCTGACTTTGCCCCAGCGGGATCGGCGTACCGGCAATCGCCAGCGGCAGCTCGCGTTCGGAAATATATTCCCCGGTCAGCAGCACCACCGCCCGTTCCACCGCGTTTTCCAGTTCACGAATATTTCCCGGCCAGTCGTAGTGGATCAGCAAATCCATCGCCTGTGGCGTAAAGCCTTTTACCGCCTTGCGATTACGCTCGGCAAAGCGCTGAAGAAAATGGCCAGCCAGCAGAGGGATATCTTCCCGCCGTTGCCGCAGCGATGGTACTTCAATCGCCACCACATTCAGGCGATAGTAGAGATCCTGGCGAAAATGCCCGGCATTCACCTCTGCGGCAAGATCGCGATGGGTCGCCGCAATCAGCCGGACATCAACCGAGATAGTCTGGTTGCTACCGACACGCTGAACTTCGCGCTCCTGAATCGCACGCAGCAGACGCACCTGCATCATCGGCGAGATATCGCCAATTTCATCGAGAAACAGCGTGCCGCCGTCCGCCTCAACAAAGCGCCCTTCCCGGCGTTTATCGGCTCCAGTAAACGCCCCTTTTTCGTGACCGAACAATTCAGATTCCAGCAAGGATTCGTTGAGTGCCGCACAGTTGAGCGTTACCAGCGGTTTTTCGCTACGTGCGCTACTGGCGTGAATCGCCCTGGCGACCAGCTCTTTACCGGTGCCGGAATCGCCGTGGATCAGTACCGTGGCTTCCGATGGCGCGACGAGGGCGATTTCACTGAGCAGGTGTTGCATCGCCGAGCTTTTACCGACCATACCGAACTGGCTGGCAGTCACCGCAGGTGTTTCAGCATCAATACTGTGCGTATGCGCGAGCGCCTTTTCCAGCGTCGCCTGCAGGGTGTCGAAATCCAGCGGCTTGATGAGATAATCCAGCGCCCCAGTTTTCAGTGCCTCTACCGCCGTCTCGACGCTGGAGTACGCAGTCATAATCAGCACCGGAATTGCCGGGTTTAACGCTTTGATCTCTTTCAGCGTGGCGATGCCGTCCATCTCCGCCATTCGCACATCGCAAAGCACAAGATCAAAAACCTGTTCCCGCACCTGCTCCAGCGCCTGTCGCCCGCTGTTCGCCAGCGCGACGTTATAGCCCCAGCCGCGCAGTAAAGCCTGCAAAATAGTGCAGTGGCTAATGTCATCATCCACCACCAGAATATCGATATTATCGTGCGTCATCCTTGTGGGTCCTTACGCGTAATATTGACCGGAAGCCAGAGGGTGAACGTTGAGCCTTTTCCCTCCTGGCTTGCGACCTGAATTGTACCACCGTGTTGTTCAACAATATTATGCACGACCGCCAGCCCCAATCCGGTGCCTTCGGCTTTGGTGGTGAAGTACGGAGTGAAGATGGCTTCAAGCTGATCTGCCGCAATTCCCTTACCGCTGTCGGTAACGCTGATTTTCACGCCCGCGCCGCTTTCGCTGACCGTCACGCTAATCACGCCATGCTGACCAATCGCCTGAATAGCATTGAGATAGAGATTCAACAGGACCTGAGTCAGCCTGTCCGGATCGGCCTGAATTTCCGGTAATGTGTCGTTGGCGGTAAAGCGTAACTGGATCTCCCGGCTGTTTGCATCCTGGCTTACCAGCTGTAATGAGTGGTTAATCAGCGTGTTGAGATCCACCGCCTGCAAAGCCAGATGCGTTGGCTTAACCAGTTCCAGCAACTCGCTTACCACGCGGTTTAAACGGTCGGCTTCTTTCGCCATCACCTGCGCCAATTGATGCGCTTCTCCCCCTGCTGGCGCGCGTTCGGCAAAGTATTTCGCCAGCCCTTTAATTGAGGAAAGTGGATTACGGATTTCGTGGGCAACGCCTGCCGCAAGATGCCCCAGAGCTACCAGCTTCTCTTTGCGCTTCATTTCATCCTGCAACAGCTGGCGCGAGCGCAGATAGCGGCGATACCAGAAGAATGACAACACGCTTGCCAGCAAGACCGTCGCCAGGGCGAAGAGGATAATCAGGGTGTTTCTCTGCTCACGATCTTCGGCACTCACAATATTACTGGCGTCGAAAGCGATGAAAATTGCTTGTGGTGTCGCGGCATACTGCTGCATATGACGCATCCGGTGCATTCCAGCAGCAAACATCGGTTGAAACTGGCGATAAATTTCCAGAACAGGCTCGCCGTCTGCGCTATCGATCCGCCGCCACGCTTCTTCATCTCCAGGATGTAACTGCTGCATTTCCTGCGGGGAATAAAGCTGTTTTCCCACCATGCCGGAGTTGCTATGCATCACGATTGTTCCTTGTTCATCCGTGACCGCAAACCAACGTACTCCAGGCTGCCCGGCCATTTCTTCCAGTAAGGCCTGCTGCTGCGCATGATGCATGCGCATCCCCATGCCGACGCGCGAGCCGGATTCAAGAGCGCGAATAAGTACACTGCCTTTTTCCAGCAGCGTTTGTCTGGCGGCGGCAGTCTCGCGCCCATAATCGCGAATCACCGTCACCGCAAACAACCCTACCAGCCCAACAATGACCACGGGGAGGATCGCGCTTAACCATTTAGCTAAGGAGTCTTTAGAACGTTGCATAAAACGCATCTTCTTCTTTGCCTGCTCATCCCTTTCTGACAGCAGAAATCATGCCATCTTTTATCAGCGCTTACCCTGCGCTGTAACACAAAGGCTTAAGTTTCAATGAGTAAAAATGACTCGCTACCCGCAGCAGGCGAGTCATTTTTACTCGTTTATCATGCCAGATTACCCGTCATATCAGCGTTTCATCGTTGGCACGGAAGATGCAATACCCGAAGTAAGACAACCACTGGAGGATTAACCATGAAACGGAACACGAAAATTGCCCTGGTAATGATGGCGCTTTCAGCAATGGCGATGGGATCGACATCTGCATTTGCTCACGGCGGACACGGTATGTGGCAGCAAAATGCCGCGCCTTTGACCAGCGAACAACAGACAGCGTGGCAGAAAATCCATAATGACTTTTACGCTCAAAGCAGCGCACTGCAACAGCAACTGGTGACGAAGCGTTATGAATACAATGCCCTGTTAGCCGCGAACCCACCGGATAGCAGCAAAATTAACGCGGTCGCCAAAGAGATGGAGAATTTGCGTCAGTCGTTAGATGAGTTACGGGTGAAACGAGATATCGCGATGGCTGAAGCGGGTATTCCGCGCGGAGCCGGAATAGGCATGGGCTACGGCGGCTGCGGTGGTGGCGGTCATATGGGTATGGGCCACTGGTAAATCAGAACGTTTTCTCGTTGGGTTGCCAGCGACAGAAATCAGAGTTTGCCACTAACAGTAATTGCGAACCTTCGGGCGCTTCCAGCCATGCCACGCTGACATCAACAGAAGAGCGGCTCTGGCGGCGCTCGATATGCGCTATCGCCTGCGAATCTAAATCAGGTTTAATGGTTTGCCCTTCGCAGGTGGTCACGGTCTGTTCCATCGCATGCCAGCGCCCCTGGCGCAGCACGACTCTCCCCTGACGTAAGGCATCGCTAATCTGGCGGATCTGATCAGCACGATAACGGTATAAATCGATTTGGTCGTTAGAAAGCTGCTGCTTTTCCCCATCGGATTCACGTTGCATAAAGCTCAGATCACCGCGATCGTCAAAACGCGCGCGAATGTTCACCGGCGGTTTGCTGTAAACATTGATATTGATGAGCGTGAGGTTATCGCCCTGCCAGCGATACTCTCGCGTCGTGGTATCGCCACTGCGCCACGGGCTAAACACGGCAAGCAGATGCACATTATCGCCGCTGTCTTTTCGCCAGATGCGTACTGCGCCCTGGTCTTCAGCAAATCCACTGGCGGTAAAGGGAGGAAGTGAAGAGTTATGACTACAGGCAGTGAGAAGCAGAGCGCCAGCCAGCATCAATGATCGACGCCAGAAAGACAAAAGGGGTGAAACCACCCCTTCGTTAAAACTGTTCACTGCCACGCAATCTTACTTAACTGCGTCTTTCAGTGCCTTGCCAGAAACAAATGCCGGTACGTTAGCTGCGGCAATTTTGATTTCTTTACCGGTCTGCGGGTTGCGGCCAGTACGCTCAGCGCGGTGGTTCACTTTGAAGGTACCGAAACCAACCAGTTGTACAGCATCGCCTTCTTTCAGAGACTCAGTAATTGCAGCCAGAGTGGACTCCAGAGCAGCTTTAGCCTGGGTTTTGGACAGTTCTGCTTTCTCTGCAATTACATCAATCAGTTGAGTCTTGTTCATAAGTTATCCTTACAATGTGTTTATCGCTTGCTAAGCATCGAGTGCGACGGAAATGCCAGAATAGCACTCTCCTGCATACACGCACCGATAGCCACTTTTTTTCGCCCCCCAAATGTAGACCAGACGGGGGGCGAAAGGGAAGACTCCAGGTACGACAAATCAGGCGTTAAATCACGTTTTCTGGTCTTATTGCTGAAAAATTATACCAATATTGCTCTCACCCGCCTCACGCAGGTCTGCCCTAAGGCCTTTTATCAGCTCGATATCGCGTTCTTCGCACTCAGCTAAAAGTCGGAATATTTCCCACTGAATGTCCCATTCTTGCTCTACAGCTGGGTTTTCTTTAAGCTCTTCATCGCTCATTTCGCGACCAGCCTGAGTCATTTCCAGCATCGCAACGGTCGTGATGGAGGTCTTACTCACTTCCACCGCGTGTTCGAGCGTTTCACCACTCAAACGCGAATGGACCAGTTCACTTAACGCCACGCAGGCATCGATTGCCGGATAAACGCCGTACAGATCGAAATCGTCGGCTGAAGGAATCGCTTCTTCAAATTTCTCCAGTTGGCTGTCGAAATTTACTTTTGCGTCTTTAACGGTCAGCGTTTCCCAGATGAGATCGAGAATGCGACGGTAAATTTGCCCATCACCAAAACCGGTTTGCTGGCAGAACATGGCGTAATTGGGGTACATGCGTTCGCATAAGCAAGCCATGAAAGTGACATGCTGCCAGCTTTCCAGGCGCTCCAGACGCAGATGAATTGGGTTTTGTAACATGTTGAGTTCTCAAATACGGAAATTATCCGCAGTTTACCTGAATTAGGGCTGATTTGCTGTATAGCGCACGAACGCCGGACGTTCCGAGGCCACCGCGTCCGCCCAGCGCGTTGGCTCCGGCAGACGATAGCCTTTCATGCAGCGTTGTACCCACGCCAGCGCGCTGTCCACGCTGACCCGATGGCCGGTAGCGATAAACAACGGGTTACAGCGCGCTTTGCTGCGCCAGACCCAGGCCAGCTGCTCGCCTTTATCCATCAGTGGGGCCAGCGCGCCCGGTTCGCTGGAGAGCGGTTCGAATTTACCGCAGAGCCGTTTTTTCGCCACGCCGATCGTTGGCACATCCACCATCAAACCAAAATGGCTGGCGACGCCAAGACGGCGAGGATGCGAGATCCCATGACCATCGACAAACACTAAATCCGGCTTTTGCGACAGCATCTCCCACGCTGCCAGCAGCGCAGGATATTCGCGGAAGGAAAGAAAACCTGGAATGTAAGGCATGGTGGTGGCGATGCGGGCAACTTTATACTCCACCAGCTCAAGCGAGGGATATTTCAGCAGCACCATCGCCGCTCGCGTCACTTCTCCGCCCTGCTCAAACCCGACATCGGCTCCGGCGATCAGATCCGGTGGATCTTTATCGAGTCGATCCTCGCGGATCACAGAAGAAGCCAGTTCGATTTGTTGAGCGCGTAATGACGCGAGATCCATAATCACTCCTTAGCGGTGATACTGTTCAGACAGTCGATGCACTGCCTCCACGAACACGCCAGCATGTTCTGGCGGCACATCCTGATGAATGCCGTGACCAAGGTTAAAGACATGACCTTCGCCGTGACCGAAACCTGCAAGTATAGTCGCTACTTCTTCTTCAATGCGGGCAGGCGGCGCGTACAGCATCGACGGATCCATATTACCCTGCAACGCGACTTTATTGCCCACACGGCGGCGCGCATCGGCGATGTCCGTTGTCCAGTCGAGGCCCAACGCATCGCAACCGGTTTCTGCCATGGCTTCCAGCCACTGTCCGCCGCCTTTGGTAAACAGCGTGACCGGTACGCGGCGACCGTCGTTTTCACGCAGTAAACCATCAACAATTTTATGCATGTAATAAAGCGAGAACTGTTGATAATCGCGCCCGGTAAGCACGCCGCCCCAGGTGTCGAAAATCATCACAGCCTGAGCACCGGCTTTAATCTGCGCATTCAGATACAAAGTGACGCTTTTCGCCAGTTTATCGAGTAGAGCGTGCAGCGCCTGCGGATCGGCATACATCATTTTTTTGATCACGGTGAAGGCTTTGCTGCTGCCGCCTTCCACCATGTAGGTTGCCAGCGTCCACGGGCTGCCGGAAAAACCAATCAGCGGCACTTCGCCTTTCAGTTCGCGACGAATGGTACGCACCGCGTTCATCACGTAACCCAGCTCATCTTCCGGGTCCGGAATTGGCAGTTTATCGACGTCGGCTTTGCAGGTGACTGGCGAGGTAAAACGCGGACCTTCTCCGGCTTCAAAATAGAGCCCTAACCCCATCGCGTCCGGCACGGTGAGGATATCGGAAAAGAGGATCGCCGCATCCAGCGGGTAGCGACGCAGCGGTTGCAAAGTCACTTCGCACGCCAGCTCGGCGTTTTTGCACAGCGACATAAAATCGCCCGCCTGGGCGCGCGTGGCTTTATATTCCGGTAGATAGCGACCCGCCTGGCGCATCATCCATACTGGAGTGACATCAACGGGCTGGCGCAGCAGCGCCCGCAGATAACGATCGTTTTTAAGTTCGGTCATTTTGGCTGTTCCTTAGTGCGTCAGGCGGTCAGTGTATCATCACTCATACTCTGCCCGACACATCGCCACCGTATCTTCTATCAGACGGCGCGCTACGGTGCCGGGCGGCGGGAGTAACGGCAAATCGTCATAGCGATACCAGTTCGCCTCGAGCAATTCTTTCGGGTCGATCACGATGTCGCCGCTGTCATATTCCGCCATAAACGCGGTCATTAAAGACTGAGGAAACGGCCACGGCTGAGAAGTCACGTAACGCAAGTTTTTAACTTTAATTCCGCTCTCTTCCATCACTTCCCGCGCGACTGCCTGCTCGAGGGTTTCGCCCACTTCGACGAATCCGGCAAGTACTGTATGGACACCGTTACGATGGCGGGTATGCTGGGCGAGGAGGATCGAATCATCGCGACGGATGGCAACAATAATGCAGGGGGCGATTTGCGGGTAGTAACGCTCACGGCAATGGCTGCACAGCATCGCCCATTCGGTTTTGCTCGGATACATTTCATGCCCGCAGTAACCACAGTATTTATGCGATCGGTAAAACTCCGCCAGTTGTACGCCTCGTCCGGCCAGTTGAAACAGCCCAACATCGAGATCAATGACCTGACGTACCGACCCCATATCGTGACGCCGCTGCTGTTGTACTAACCAAACAGGTTCCCCCTGCCATTCGCCGATTTGTAGTGCGCGCTGACCCACAAGATCGAAATTTGCCGCTTCGCCATATGGCAATTCTCCCTTCGGCAACCATAATTTTTGTTCATGGCTGACGACCCACCAGCCGTGATCTAATTTTTCAATTATACGATCCATAGCTCTTGCACTACCTTTGCATCACTGGCATGTTTAACATGGTTTTTACATTTCTCACTGAGCAGTTTTTGAATACAAACTTGCGGAGTCAATCATGCTTAACCAGCTCGATAACCTGACGGAGCGCGTCAGAGGAAGTAACAAACTGGTTGATCGCTGGCTACATGTACGTAAGCATCTGCTCGTGGCTTACTACAATCTGGTTGGCATTAAGCCTGGCAAAGAATCGTACATGAGGCTAAACGAAAAAGCCCTTGATGATTTTTGTCAGAGCCTGGTCGATTACTTGTCTGCCGGACATTTCAGTATTTATGAGCGCATTCTTCATAAGCTGGAAGGCAACGGGCAACTCGCGCGCGCCGCGAAGATTTGGCCGCAACTCGAAGCCAATACTCAACAGATTATGGATTACTACGATTCCAGTCTGGAAACCGCCATCGATCATGATAATTACCTTGAGTTTCAACAGGTTTTATCTGACATCGGCGAGGCGCTGGAAGCGCGCTTTGTGCTGGAAGATAAGCTGATTCTGCTGGTGCTTGACGCCGCCCGCGTCAAACATCCTGCTTGAGTTCTGTGCTGTTAACGCGTAATTTACATTCAATGCCCCATTTGCGGGGCTAATTTCTTGTCGGAGTGCCTTAACTGGCTGAGACCGTTTATTCGGGATCCGCGGAACCTGATCAGGCTAATACCTGCGAAGGGAACAAGAGTTAATCTGCTATCGCATCGCCTTTGCGGCGATCGTCTCTTGCTTCATCCGTCGTCTGACAAGCCACGTCCTTAACTTTTGGAATGAGCTATGTCTGCAACAAAACTGACCCGCCGCGAACAGCGCGCCCACGCCCAACATTTTATCGACACCCTGGAAGGCACCGCCTTTCCCAACTCAAAACGTATTTATATCACTGGCACGCACCCCGGCGTTCGCGTGCCGATGCGTGAGATCCAGCTTAGCCCGACGCTAATTGGCGGTAGCAAAGAACAGCCGCAGTACGAAGAAAACGAAGCGATTCCGGTCTACGACACCTCCGGCCCGTATGGTGATCCGCAGATTGCCATTAACGTGCAGCAAGGGCTGGCAAAACTACGCCAGCCGTGGATCGATGCGCGCGGCGATACCGAAGAACTTACCGTGCGCAGTTCCGATTACACTAAAGCGCGGCTGGCAGATGATGGCCTCGACGAACTGCGTTTTAGCGGCGTACTAACACCAAAACGCGCCAAAGCAGGACGCCGTGTCACCCAACTGCACTACGCCCGCCAGGGCATCATCACGCCGGAAATGGAATTCATCGCCATCCGCGAGAATATGGGCCGCGAGCGCATACGTAGCGAAGTTTTACGCCACCAGCATCCGGGAATGAGCTTTGGCGCACGTCTGCCGGAAAATATCACTGCGGAATTTGTCCGTGATGAAGTTGCTGCCGGACGTGCGATTATCCCGGCCAACATTAATCATCCGGAATCGGAGCCGATGATTATTGGCCGTAACTTCCTGGTAAAAGTTAACGCCAATATCGGCAACTCGGCGGTCACCTCTTCCATCGAAGAAGAAGTGGAAAAGCTGGTATGGTCCACGCGCTGGGGAGCGGATACGGTGATGGATCTCTCCACCGGTCGCTATATTCACGAAACCCGCGAGTGGATTTTGCGTAACAGCCCGGTGCCGATCGGTACAGTGCCGATCTACCAGGCGCTGGAGAAGGTTAACGGGATCGCCGAAGATCTTACCTGGGAAGCGTTCCGCGACACGCTGCTGGAACAGGCCGAGCAAGGTGTGGATTACTTCACTATCCATGCGGGCGTACTGCTGCGCTATGTGCCGATGACCGCAAAACGCCTGACCGGTATCGTCTCTCGCGGCGGTTCGATTATGGCGAAATGGTGCCTCTCCCATCATCAGGAAAATTTCCTCTATCAACACTTCCGCGAAATTTGTGAAATCTGTGCCGCTTATGACGTTTCGCTGTCGCTGGGCGACGGTCTGCGCCCCGGTTCTATTCAGGACGCCAACGATGAAGCGCAGTTTGCCGAGCTGCATACGCTGGGCGAACTGACCAAAATTGCCTGGGAATATGACGTGCAGGTGATGATTGAAGGCCCAGGCCACGTGCCGATGCAGATGATCCGCCGCAATATGACCGAGGAGTTAGAGCACTGCCACGAAGCGCCGTTTTACACTCTGGGGCCGCTAACTACCGATATTGCGCCGGGCTATGACCACTTCACGTCGGGGATTGGTGCGGCGATGATTGGCTGGTTTGGCTGCGCGATGCTCTGTTACGTAACGCCAAAAGAGCATCTGGGTCTGCCCAATAAAGAAGATGTTAAGCAGGGGCTTATCACCTATAAGATTGCCGCCCACGCCGCTGACCTGGCGAAAGGGCATCCGGGCGCGCAAATTCGCGATAACGCCATGTCGAAAGCCCGCTTCGAATTTCGCTGGGAAGACCAGTTTAATCTGGCCCTCGACCCGTTTACCGCCCGCGCTTATCACGATGAAACCCTGCCGCAAGAGTCAGGTAAAGTCGCCCATTTTTGCTCCATGTGTGGGCCGAAATTCTGCTCGATGAAAATCAGCCAGGAAGTGCGTGATTACGCCGCCACGCAAACTATTGAAATGGGAATGGCGGATATGTCGGAGAACTTCCGTGCCAGAGGCGGAGAAATCTACCTGCGTAAGGAGGAAGCGTGATGTATCAGCCTGATTTTCCTCCTGTACCTTTTCGTTTAGGACTGTACCCAGTGGTGGACAGCGTACAGTGGATCGAACGTCTGTTGGATGCAGGCGTACGTACTCTCCAGCTACGCATCAAAGATCGGCGCGATGAAGAGGTGGAAGCCGATGTCGTGGCGGCAATTGCGCTGGGCCGCCGCTATAACGCGCGATTGTTTATCAACGATTACTGGCGGCTCGCGATCAAGCATCAGGCGTATGGCGTCCATTTGGGGCAGGAAGATTTGCAAGCCACCGATCTCAATGCCATCCGCGCGGCAGGCCTGCGGCTGGGTGTTTCGACACATGACGATATGGAAATCGACGTCGCGCTGGCAGCACGCCCCTCTTATATCGCGCTGGGACATGTGTTCCCGACGCAAACCAAACAGATGCCTTCTGCACCGCAGGGGCTGGAACAGCTGGCACGGCATGTTGAGCGACTGGCGGATTATCCCACCGTGGCGATTGGCGGTATCAGTCTGGCACGCGCGCCTGCGGTGATAGCAACGGGTGTCGGCAGTATCGCCGTCGTCAGCGCCATTACTCAAGCCGCAGACTGGCGTTTGGCAACGGCACAGTTGCTGGAAATTGCAGGAGTTGGCGATGAATGACCGTGATTTTATGCGTTATAGCCGCCAAATCCTGCTCGACGATATCGCTCTTGACGGGCAGCAAAAACTGCTCGACAGCCAGGTGCTGATTATCGGTCTTGGCGGGCTGGGTACACCTGCTGCGCTATACCTGGCGGGCGCTGGCGTCGGGACGCTGGTACTGGCAGATGACGACGATGTGCATTTAAGCAATCTGCAACGACAAATCCTCTTTACCACTGAAGATATCGATCGCCCGAAATCGCAGGTCAGCCAACAGCGACTGACACAGTTGAATCCCGACATTCAACTGACAGCATTACAACAACGGTTAACGGGTGAGGCGTTAAAAGATGCGGTTGCACGGGCCGATGTGGTGCTCGACTGTACCGACAATATGGCGACTCGCCAGGAGATTAATGCCGCCTGCGTGGTACTCAACACGCCGCTTATCACCGCCAGCGCGGTCGGATTTGGCGGTCAGTTGATGGTACTGACGCCGCCCTGGGAGCAGGGGTGTTACCGCTGCCTGTGGCCAGATAACCAGGAGCCAGAACGCAACTGCCGCACGGCGGGCGTGGTTGGCCCGGTGGTCGGGGTGATGGGCACTTTGCAGGCACTGGAAGCCATTAAGTTATTAAGCGGTATAGAGACGCCTGCGGGAGAACTCCGACTGTTCGATGGTAAGTCTAGCCAGTGGCGCAGCCTGGCGTTGCGCCGCGCCAGTGGTTGCCCGGTATGCGGAGGAAGCAATGCAGATCCTGTTTAACGATCAACCGATGCAGTGCGCCGCCGGGCAAACTGTTCACGAACTACTGGAGCAACTCGACCAACGACAAGCGGGCGCGGCTCTGGCGATTAATCAGCAAATCGTCCCGCGTGAGCAGTGGACGCAACATATCGTGCAGGATGGCGACCAGATCCTGCTTTTTCAGGTTATTGCAGGGGGTTGAGATGTTACGTATTGCGGACAAAACGTTTGATTCACATCTGTTTACCGGCACAGGGAAATTCGCTTCTTCACAACTGATGGTGGAGGCGATCCGCGCTTCCGGCAGCCAGCTGGTGACACTGGCGATGAAACGTGTCGACTTGCGCCAGCACAACGACGCTATCCTCGAACCGCTTATCGCGGCGGGTGTGACCCTGCTGCCAAATACTTCCGGGGCGAAAACAGCGGAAGAAGCCATTTTCGCCGCCCATCTGGCACGTGAAGCGTTAGGCACAAACTGGTTAAAATTAGAGATTCACCCTGACGCCCGCTGGCTGTTGCCCGATCCCATCGAAACTCTGAAAGCCGCCGAAATGCTGGTACAACAGGGATTTGTCGTGCTGCCTTACTGCGGGGCCGATCCGGTATTGTGTAAACGTCTGGAAGAAGTCGGCTGTGCAGCGGTGATGCCGCTCGGCGCGCCGATTGGCTCGAATCAGGGACTGGAAACCCGTGCCATGCTGGAGATTATTATCCAGCAGGCCACAGTTCCGGTGGTTGTCGATGCTGGCATCGGCGTTCCCAGCCATGCCGCGCAGGCCCTGGAAATGGGGGCCGACGCGGTGTTAGTGAATACGGCGATTGCCGTCGCGGACGATCCCGTCAACATGGCGAAGGCATTTCGTCTGGCGGTAGAAGCAGGCCTGCTGGCACGTCAGTCCGGACCGGGCAGCCGCAGTCATTTTGCTCATGCTACCAGCCCGCTGACCGGATTTCTGGAGGCATCGGCATGAAAACCTTCAGCGATCGCTGGCGACAACTGGACTGGGACGACATCCGCCTGCGTATCAACGGCAAAACGGCTGCTGACGTAGAGCGGGCGCTAAATGCCTCGCAATTCACCCGCGACGATATGATGGCGCTGTTATCGCCAGCCGCCAGTGGCTATCTGGAACAACTGGCCCAACGGGCGCAGCGTCTGACCCGTCAGCGATTTGGCAACACAGTTAGTTTCTACGTCCCGCTTTATCTTTCCAATCTTTGCGCTAACGACTGCACGTACTGCGGATTTTCCATGAGTAATCGCATCAAGCGCAAAACGCTGGATGAAGCGGATATTGCCAGGGAAAGCGCCGCTATACGGGAGATGGGCTTTGAACATCTGCTATTAGTCACTGGTGAACATCAGGCGAAAGTGGGGATGGATTACTTTCGTCGTCATCTCCCCGCCCTGCGTGAACAGTTCTCTTCACTACAAATGGAAGTGCAACCGCTGGCGGAGACGGAATACGCCGAGTTAAAGCAGCTTGGTCTGGATGGCGTGATGGTTTATCAGGAGACATATCACGAGGCGACTTATGCCCGCCATCATTTGAAAGGCAAAAAACAGGACTTCTTCTGGCGGCTGGAAACGCCGGATCGGCTGGGGCGTGCGGGGATTGATAAGATAGGCCTCGGCGCGCTAATTGGCCTTTCCGACAACTGGCGCGTTGACTGCTATATGGTTGCCGAACATTTGCTATGGCTGCAACAGCATTACTGGCAAAGCCGTTACTCTGTCTCCTTTCCGCGCCTGCGCCCGTGTACTGGCGGCATTGAGCCTGCGTCGATTATGGATGAACGCCAGTTAGTGCAAACCATCTGCGCCTTCCGACTGCTTGCACCGGAGATTGAACTGTCACTCTCCACGCGGGAATCACCGTGGTTTCGCGATCGCGTTATTCCGCTGGCGATCAATAACGTCAGCGCCTTCTCGAAAACGCAGCCAGGTGGCTATGCCGATAATCACCCCGAGTTGGAACAGTTCTCACCGCACGACGATCGCAGACCGGAAGCGGTTGCTGCCGCGTTAACCGCTCAGGGTTTGCAGCCGGTATGGAAAGACTGGGACAGCTATCTGGGACGGGCCTCGCAAAGACTATGAGACGGAATGTAAGAACGTAAATTTATTCCGAGCCGCTACGGAAGATGAAAAACGCAAGGTTGTTGAAAGCGTTCTGTTTTTTTATGGTAGTGCCGTCAGCAGGAATGTTGTCCAGGGCGAAAAGCTTCTTCCTCGTTTCGCCCTGCCTTTCTTAAAAATTCCGTAATGCAAAGTCTGAAGCCATCGCCTGTTGAGCAATGAAAGAGATCTGATTGTAAGAGAGTAAATACTCAACTATGATAGAGACGAAAATAAGAACACATGTTCTCATCTTCCAGGATGCAGCAGACTGAAGAAATTCAGACATCCCGCAACCTGCGATTATCGCAAGGTCAAGGCAAAGTCCGGTAATGGCGTTCTGAATACCAGAGATAATTCTCTGGCGAAACCCACCTTAAGGTGGGTTTTGTTATTTTGAGGGCTGAGGAAGCTGCTTATTTCTCAATAAGTTGTAGGCAATGGTGAAAAATTTCACTGATTTACCTTTCTGTTTTTCAGAAATGGGATAAGCGCTAGTTACATGCAAACGGAGTTTTTTCTTTTCCCTGAAAGCCCTGAACGCAACAAAGTAAAATGCCTTATCTCCTCCGTCTAAGTCCACCTCAATCACGGCATAGCTACCATACCCGGCATGAATAACGTTGCTTTCTGGCAGCGCCAAAATAGTTCTTTTTAAGTGTGTGCGCGCTAAGTTATAACGGTGCTGGCAGAAGGGACGAGATTCTTTAGGCGCGTGGTACATTAACGATTGTTTTTCTTCGTTCGTCTGATGTTCATAATCTTTTGTGAAGCAGTGAAGAGAGTAGGTAACCCAAAAGCGATACTCTCATCCGATTTCACCTTCTTATCCATCTGTATGGCCTCTTTAGCGTATC
>ERZ773148.786-NODE-786-length-27371-cov-20.474264_pt1 | contig 27371 bp, 20 predicted proteins | sample MGYA00580846_ERZ773148 | MGnify/ENA primary metagenome ERZ773148 (study PRJEB29015, sample SAMEA2737879) | human gut metagenome | biome: human gut; feature: human-associated habitat; material: faeces | place: China | collected 2012 ... | reverse complement strand
CCGATCCCCTCCTTTCTCGAATATCCACGTGGAAAATCTCAAATCTCCACGTGGAAGTTTTTTATTTTCCACGTGGGCGTGAAATAAAACTTCGGAGGAATCAAATGAAACTTCGGAGGAAACGAATGAAACTTCGGAGGAATTTTTTCTTTCTCACGTGGGAATTTCGAAATATCCACGTGGAAATCACTTTTACCCGACACGATGCCGTTTTGATATGTAATCGGCTCTAAATTATCGTAGCGATCCGACGTTAAATTTGCCCAGCCAAGGGCACTAGCACTACTAGCTAACAGCTAATAGCCAACAGCTACACATCAGCGACAAACGAAAAGTCGAGAGGTAGATGAGCTCGTTGTATATAATGCGTCGGCTCTGTAAGGTGGACTAACGATTAGGGCGTATTTGAACAAGATTCTGTATCTTTGTGGGCATATCTCATACGAAAGCTCCAATGAAGAAACCGTTTAAGGAATACCAGTCTGCTGACTTTGCACAGATCAATCAGGAGATGCTCGCTCTGTGGGAGAAGGAGCAGCTCTTCCACCGCTCGCTACATCAGCGTGAGGATGCGCCGCTATTTACCTTCTATGAGGGTCCGCCCTCGGCTAATGGTATGCCCGGCATTCACCACGTCATAGCACGCTCTATCAAGGATATCATCTGTCGCTACAAGACGATGCACGGCTACCGTGTGGATCGTCGCGCTGGCTGGGATACGCACGGCCTGCCCGTAGAGCTGGGAGTCGAGAAGAAGCTCGGCATCACCAAGGATGCGATCGGCAAGACGATCTCTGTCGCTGAGTACAACCAGACTTGCCGCAAGGAGGTGATGAAGTACACCGCCGAGTGGGAGTCGCTGACGAACAAGATGGGTTACTGGGTCGAAATGGAGCACCCCTACGTAACCTACAAGAATAAGTATATCGAGACGCTTTGGTACCTCCTCAAGGAGCTATACAAGAAGGGGTTACTATACAAAGGTCTATCCATACAGCCCTACAGCCCCGCGGCTGGTACGGGGCTAAGCTCGCACGAGTTGAATCAGCCGGGCTGCTATCGTGATGTCAAGGATACGGTCTGTACCGCACAGTTTCGCATCATCGATGCTCCCGAGTCTCTCCGTGGACGTGGCGAAAGCTTCTTCCTAGCATGGACCACTACACCGTGGACGCTCCCGTCGAACACGGCACTCTGCGTGGGCCCCTCGATCGAGTACTGCGCTGTGGAGACGTTCAACCCCTACAGCGACATGCCGATCACGGTGGTACTTGCCACAGCACTTCTAGGCAGCTACTTTGACGCTGAGAGCGAGGTGAGCGAACTGCCTGAGACGTGGGACAAGGAGACCTACAAGAAAGCTCCCTGGCACCGCATCTCAACCTGCAAGGGTAGCGATCTCGTGGGCATTCACTACGAGCAGCTCATACCGTGGGTCAATCCTGGCGAGGGAGCCTTCCGAGTCATCCCCGGTGACTATGTCAGCACTGAGGATGGTACCGGTATCGTGCACATAGCACCAACCTTCGGTGCGGACGATGAGCGTGTCGCTAAGGCGGCAGGCATTCCTCCACTTCTGATGATCGATAATAAGGGGCAGCAGCGCCCGATGGTCGACCTGAAGGGACGCTTCTACAAGATCGAGGCTCTCGATCATCAGTTCCTCAAGGAGTCGGTGAACGTACCACTCTACGACACCTACGCAGGGCGCTATGTCAAGAAGGATTACGACCCCAACGACACACCTGACAAGGAGACGCTAGACGTAGAGATCTGCGTCATGCTCAAGCATGAGAACCGCGTCTTCCGAGTCGAGAAGCATACGCACAACTACCCCCACTGCTGGCGCACCGACAAGCCGATCCTCTACTACCCGCTAGACAGCTGGTTCATTCGCTCTACCGCTTGCCGTGAGGAGATGATGCGCCTCAATGAGACGATCGACTGGCATCCCGCTGCGATCGGTGTAGGACGCTTCGGCAAGTGGCTGGAGAACCTCCAGGACTGGAACCTCTCCCGCAGCCGCTACTGGGGTACTCCCCTACCTATCTGGCGCACCGAGGATGGCGACGAGGAGCTCTGCATCGGCTCTGTCGAGGAGCTATACAAAGAGTGCGAGCGCGCTGTGCAGGCTGGCGTCATGTCGGCCAATCCGCTCGCTGGCTTTACCCCTGGCGACTACAGCGAGGAGAACTATGACAAGATTGATCTACACCGACCCTACGTCGATGAGATCACGCTTGTGGCACAGGATGGCAAGCGTCCGATGCGTCGTGAGAGCGACCTGATCGACGTGTGGTTTGACTCGGGGGCTATGCCTTTTGCGCAGGTGCACTACCCCTTCGAGCATCGTGAGGAGGTCGAGAGTGGCAAGGTCTTCCCCGCCGACTTCATCGCTGAGGGCGTCGACCAGACACGTGGTTGGTTCTTTACGCTCCACGCTATCGCTACGATGACCCAGGGGAGCATAGCCTTTAGAAATGTCCTCGTCAACGGACTCGTCCTCGACAAGGATGGCAACAAGATGAGCAAGCGACTAGGCAATGCGGTCGATCCCTTTGGTATCATCCAGCAGTACGGATCAGACCCGCTACGCTGGTACATGATCACCAATGCCAACCCATGGGAAAACATCCGCTTCGATCCGAAGGGCGTTGAGGAGGTGAGCCGCAAATACTTCGGCACGCTCTATAATACCTACCAGTTCTTCGCACTCTATGGCAACTTGGACGGCTTCGATCCTTCCGTTGCCCAGATCCCCTATGCGGATCGTCCTGAGATCGATCGCTGGATCCTCTCGCGTCTCAATTCGCTCATCAAGGAGGTCGACGGCAAGCTGGCAAGCTACGACCCGACACCCGCAGGACGTGCTATCGAAAACTTTGTCACAGAGCATCTGAGCAACTGGTACGTGCGTCTCTCGCGCAAGCGCTTCTGGGCGGGCTCTATGACCGACGACAAGCTCAGCGCCTATCAGACGCTCTACCAGTGTCTCTCGGTAGTAGCTCAGCTGATGGCTCCGATTGCGCCCTTCTACGCAGATAGACTCTACCGTGACCTGCACGATGACGCAGCATCGGTACACCTCTCTGACTACCCCGTGGCAGACGAGGCGCAGATAGACCTAGACCTAGAGCGCAGCATGGAGCTGGCTCAGATCTACTCGACTCTAGTCCTCTCCCTGCGTCGCAAGGTCAATATCAAGGTGCGTCAACCACTCAGCGCGATCATGCTACCGGTCAATGACCCTGCCGACAAGATCCACATGGAGCAGGTACACGACCTACTACTCAGCGAGGTCAATGTGAAGGATATCCGCTTCGTTGACCCCTCTGACTCCATTTGGGTACGTACGGTCAAGCCTGACTTCAAAGCTTTAGGGCCTAAGGTGGGCAAGAATATGAAAGCACTCGCAGCTCAGATCAATGCCCTCACACCCGAGCAGATCAATGAGCTAGAGCAGACGGAGCACCTGACCCTGACGGTCGGTGATCAGCCTATTGTGGTGGACCTCCAGGATGTACAGATCATCGCTCAGGATATACCGGGGTGGACGGTTGCCAACGAGGGTCGTCATACGGTAGCTCTAGACATCACGCTCACGCCCGAGCTGATCGCTGAGGGTACAGCGCGTGAGTTTGTCAACCGCATACAGAACCTCCGCAAGCAGTCTGGCTACGAGGTCAACGATCATATCGAGCTACTCGTCATGGCTCCCGATGAAGTTGTAGAGGCTCTCCGCACCCATCAGGAGTACGTCCAGACGCAAGTACAGGCCGACACGATCGATTACTCCGAGGTACTCAGCGATGCCGAGGAGATCGACCTAGACGGCACCTTGATAGCGGTACAGATCAGCAAAGTATAAACACCAATTCACGGCGTCTGTAGACGATAGGGCTTTATCATCAAAGAGACTTCGTCTACAGCGCACTAATAGATTCACAGATAGTATGGAAGATAGCAGCAAGAAACGATACAATGCGGAGGAGCTCGAAGAGTTTCGCATACTCATCGAGAAGAAGATCGCTCAGGCTCGTGAGGATCTCAACATGCTCCGTGCTGAGAATGCCAACGACATCAGCGACACGACGCCCACCTACAAGGATCTAGACGAGGGCGCCATCACGCAGGCTCGTCTTGAAAACGATGCACAGGCACAGCGTCTGCAGGACTTCATCGAGAAGCTCGAGGCAGCTCTCCTACGTATCCAAAACGGCACCTACGGCATCTGCTCTGTCACGGGCAAGCTCATACCCAAGGAGCGTCTCCGTGCGGTACCTCATACGACCAAGAGCATCGAGGCCAAACTCAATCGCGACAAGCTTAAGTAAAGTCAGTCGTCTCCTTTATGACTCGTACTAGCCAGCGCCACTGGATTGTCGCAGGGCTCATTCTGCTCCTCATTGTCATAGATCAGGTTGTCAAGATCTGGATCAAGACACACATGTACGTCGGTCAGGAGTATCATATCTTTGACTGGTTTCGCATCTACTTTGTAGAGAACCGTGGCATGGCTTACGGTGTGGAGCTAGGCAGCAAGCTCCTCCTGACCGCCTTCCGCATCATAGCCATGGCTGGACTAGCCGTTTGGCTCACACGCTTCGTCCGGCAGTCTCGCCACTACTCGCTGAGCTTCTGCTGCATCATAGGGCTGGTGCTGGCGGGAGGCATTGGCAATCTCATCGACTCACTCCTCTACGGACAGCTCTTCACCTCCTCCATCGGGCAGGTGGCGCAGTTTGTCCCGACCACCGCTGGAGCTGTGGGGTACGCCCCGTGGTTTGAGGGGCATGTGGTCGATATGCTCTACTTTCCCCTCTTCACGACAGTGCTGCCTGAGTGGTTTCCGATAGGCGGTGGGTCGGCGTATACCTTCTTCAGCCCCATCTTCAACATCGCCGACAGTTGCATCACCGTAGGCGTGCTGGCACTACTCATCTGCTATCCACGTACCACGACACGGGCTCTTGATCGCCTCTGGATCTACCTACGTGGCAAGCGCCGGCACGCAAGTCAGCGAGCTAAGTAAGCAACCTCACAAGTTTATGCGGGCTTACAGCGTCAAGGTCTCTTTGCTCAAGTTTGGGCTACTAAGCATGCTGCTGCTCCTACTCGGTAGTGGCTGCAAAAGACGCTCGTGGCAACGCATACCAAATGATAAGCTCGAGCAGCTACTCACGGAGCTATACACAGCTCGTGGCGTAGGTCAGACGCTCTACCTAAGCTCCGACCAGCAAGACTCGATCTACGCCTCCATACTCAAGTCGCACGGCGTATCTCAAGAGGATCTAGACAGCACCATCTACTACCTCTCAGCTTCGAAGGCAAAGCTGCTTCAGAAGATCATCGCCCAGTCCTCCGCCAGCATACAGCGAGAGGTCGAAATACTGGAGCGCACGACAGGCTTCTTCAAGGTTGGTCTGGAGGGTGACGAGGGCAACTTCTACTCACCACTACCCGACTCACTCTCGTGTCGTGTCACTCCGCTCTCGACCTATCCTATCCGCATCAGCAAGGAGCAGAGCAGCTACCTTTGGAAGGTGGCTCTCGCAGACATTCCCAACCTCCCCGATACCATTCATCAGATAGAGATACAGGGACTCGTCAGCGGTACGCGATTACCCGAAGAGTTCCAGATGCCCTACATCGCCATATCCAAGCAGCTCGACGCCACGCCTCCGCCCCTAGCTATGGAGAGTGCGTCAATGCAGCTGCCTATCGGAGGGGTCTTCTCGCTAACCCTAGGGTCAGCTACTCCAGAGAATGCGTCAGAGCCTACGGCAGAGCCTGAGCCTACAAGCTATATGGATAGCATCTCAAGTAGTCTGACGGATCTTATGTCGAGTGATCTGACGGGCAATGCTGTGGACGACCTCCCCGTGAGCCGACCACGCAAAGAGCCAGTACGCACGGCTCCGCACTTCTCCGTGGGCGATACCATCTCGATCTCTATCTACAGCCAGCCCTCAGACTATCTGAGTACGCGATCGCTACACTTCAGGCTGCAAGAGTTGCGCATCATCGCTCGCTAGAAGCTACGCATAGCCCCTATGTAGTAAGCTCAGCAGCATACCGATGGCACGACAGATCATCCTACACCCAGGCGAGCGGATCGCCCTCCGACAGCTACGCTACCGTGGCGAGCTGCTCCACTCCGTACTACTCACCTACCACGATCGTGAGCGAGGCATCGAGCTAACGCCCTGGCATCACGACGAACCGCCGCACACGCTCTACTACTCCGGCACGTGGAGCCTCATCGAGGACGAGGGCCACCACTACCTACTGCGCCACGAGTAGCGGTTGGCTATTGGCTGTTAGCTGTTGGCTGTTGGCTGTTAGCTGTTGGCTATTAGCTAGAGCCACTAAAAACACTAGAGCCACTAGAAACTAGACTCTAACCTCTAATCTCTAACTTCTAATCTCTCCCTCCCCCTAACCTCTAATTTCGTACCTTTGTAGCGTATTAAGTATTAGCATAGCATGCTCTATAGATTATGATGACAGCACACGATATACGAAAAGCCTTTCTCGACTTCTTTGAGGAGCACGGGCACCGCATTGTACCCTCGGCACCGATGGTGATCAAGGACGACCCCACGCTCATGTTTACCAATGCCGGGATGAACCAATTTAAGGACATCATCCTGGGCAATAAAGAGCCTCAGTATCGTCGTGCAGCAGACTCGCAAAAGTGCCTCCGCGTGAGCGGTAAGCACAACGACCTCGAGGAGGTAGGACGCGATACCTACCACCACACCATGTTTGAGATGCTGGGCAACTGGTCCTTTGGCGATTACTTCAAGAAAGAGGCTATCGAATTCGCCTGGACTTTCCTCACGGAGCGTCTCCAGCTACCCAAGGATCGGCTCTACGTGACCGTCTTCGGCGGCAGTGCCGAGGAGGGACTGAGCCGTGACGACGAGGCGGCAGGCTACTGGCTTCAGTACACCACCGAGGATCGTATCATCGACGGCTCGCGCAAGGATAACTTCTGGGAGATGGGCGACACCGGTCCCTGTGGTCCTTGCTCCGAGATACACATTGACCTGCGTAGCGAGGAGGAGCGTCAGCTCGTCTACGGTCGTGATCTAGTCAACAAGGATCACCCACTGGTCATAGAGATCTGGAACCTCGTCTTCATGCAGTACGACCGCAAGGCTGACGGACATCTAGAGCCTCTACCCCACAAGGTGATCGATACCGGCATGGGCTTCGAGCGTCTCTGTATGGCTATGCAGGGCAAGAAGTCGAACTACGACACCGACCTCTTCACCCCTCTGATCCGCGCTATCGAGACACTCAGCGGGGAGCAGTACGGTCAGAACGAGCAGGTGGACATCGCCATGCGTGTCGTCGCTGACCACATCCGCACGATCGCTTTTGCCATCGCCGACGGTCAGCTCCCGAGCAATGCTAAGGCGGGCTACGTGATCCGTCGTATCCTACGTCGTGCTGTGCGCTACGCCTACACATTCCTCCATGCCGATGAGCCGATGCTCTACACGCTCCTACCCACGCTCAATGAGGTGATGGGCGAAGCTTATCCCGAGATCGTGGCGCAGCGCGAACTGATCGCTTCGGTGATCAAAGAGGAGGAGGAAAGCTTCCTACGCACCCTCGCTCAGGGACTTAAACTCCTAGAGAGCAAAATCCAAGAGCTACCCCAGGATGCGAAAGTTCTGTCAGGTGCCGACGCTTTCGTCCTGTACGACACCTACGGCTTCCCACTAGACCTCACGGAGTTGATCCTGTCGGAGCGTGGTATGACGCTCGATCAGGTCGCTTTTGACAAACTGATGCAGGAGCAGAAGAGTCGTGCCCGTCAGGCAGCCGCCATTGACGCTGCCGACTGGGTGGTCCTCGATGAGGAGACCACCGAGAGCACCTTTGTAGGCTACGAGACGCTCCAGATCGAGACGCATATCCTGCGCTACCGCAAGGTGGCTGACAAGAAGCGCAGCTACTATCAGGTGGTGCTGGCTGAGACCCCCTTCTACGCTGAGATGGGTGGTCAGGTGGGTGACAAGGGCGTGCTGATCGCTCAGGACGGCACCGAGTACCCGATCCTAGACACCAAGCGGGAGAACAACCTCACCGTCCATATCCTCTCGGCCCTCCCCGCAGATCCTAAGCAGCCGCTCATCGCTCGTGTCGGGGCTGAGCTACGTCACCTCACGGAGGCAAACCATACGGCGACGCACCTGATGCACCACGCTCTGAGAGCCGTACTTGGCTCCCATGTAGAGCAAAAGGGTTCGCTCGTATCGGCAGACCTGCTACGCTTTGACTTCTCTCACTTCAAGAAGGTCACTCCCGAAGAGATTGCCGAGGTAGAGCGTCTGGTCAATGCGGAGATCCGTGCCGACAGGCCTCGTGATGAGCAGCGTAATGTGCCAATCGCCAAGGCTAAGGAGATGGGTGCTATGGCGCTCTTTGGCGAGAAGTATGGCGACGAGGTGCGTGTCATCAAGTATGGCGACTCAGTCGAGCTATGCGGTGGTACCCACGTGGCTAGCACGGGGCAGATAGGATTTTTCAAGATCATCAGCGAGGGCTCTATTGCCGCTGGCATCAGACGTATCGAGGCGGTCACGGGGCCCAAGGCTGAGGAGTATGTACATCATCTGGAGGAGCAGTTGCAGCTCTTCAACGAGCGACTCAACAATGTGCCCGACCCGCTCAAGGCACTAGACCGACTGATCGCCGAGGGTGCCGAGCAGCGCAAGGCTATCGAGCAGTACACCAAGGCTCAGGCGGAGCAGATAGCGCTACAGGCACTGGCCGATCAGACGAAGCATGGCGAGACAACTATCGTTGCCGTCAATAAGCCAATGAGTAGCGATGTCGCTAAGGATGTCGCTGGCACCATTCGCGAGCGACTACAAGGCTCTTACCTAGCACTCATCGGTGCTGCCGAGGAGGGCAAGTGTACCCTCACAGTGATCCTCTCGCCAGACCTTGTCGACAAGGGACTCAACGCTAGCAAGCTGATCAAGGAAGTGGCCTCCCTCATCAAGGGCGGTGGCGGTGGTCAGCCACACTTTGCGACGGCTGGCGGACGCAACCCCGAGGGGCTACAAGCTGCCATAGACCATATCGTCTCGCTGATTTAACAGCTAGACCAACAGCTAGACCAGATGCCACCCCTAGCCTTCATCTCCACCCAGTCTAGGGTGCTCGTGGGCAACCTGATGGGCGACTACCTGCGGGAGTTGCTCCACCAAGGCAAGCCCGAGAGCTACTACCTACTGGCAGATGCGAGGGTATGGCATCTGAGCCAAGAGCTTATAGCGAAAAACTATCCCGAGCTGACGGAGCTGCCTCGCTATCTGATCAACGACCCTGAGGAGGCGAAGAGCCTGGAGGGTATCGCCGAGATGGCGCGCTGGCTCCTCGAGCAGGGTGCCACGCGTGGAGCTACCCTCATCGCACTGGGCGGTGGAGCCGTGAGCGACGCCGTCGGCTTCCTCGCTCAGATCTATATGCGGGGTGTCTCGCTCGTCCTACTCCCCACGACGCTCCTCGCCATGGCAGACGCGGCTGTGGGGGGCAAATGCGGGGTCAACTTTGCGGGTGTTAAGAACATCCTCGGAGCTTTTGCCAATGAAGCGACCACGCTGACACTCTGCGACACAGCTTGGCTGGAGAGCCTCCCAGAGGAGGAGCTACGCTCAGGCTTTGGCGAACTGATCAAGTATGGCCTACTCGTTAGTCCCGACTTGTGGCGTCGGCTGCTACAGGTGCTGCCCGAGCAACCGCTCTCCTTAGAGCAACTCACCCCGCTCATTCGTGAGGCAGTGCAGTTCAAGCTCGACATCGTGGCGCAGGATCGTCTAGATCAGGGGCTTCGTCACCAGCTCAACCTAGGGCACACCTTCGGGCATGCCTTCGAGGCATGGAGCCATCAGCACAGCGACACGCCTTTGCTACATGGCGAGGCGGTGGCTCTGGGACTTGTTCCCGAGCTTTACCTCTCGCACGTCAAGCTAGGCTTCCCCAAGGAGGTGCTACATCAGTTGCTCGCCGTAGTGCAGGAGCTATACCGTCCGCTCGCCATCACCTGCCGAGACTACGATGCGCTCAGGGAACTGATGCTCCACGACAAAAAGAATAGCGACGCTCAGCGCATCACCACCATCGCGCTCTCGGCCATCGGTCAAGTCCACGAACTACAGAACGCTCCCCTCGACATCACCGAGGCGCTCGACTACTACCAAGACACGATGCTGTAAGCAGCCAGACGTGTACCCCGTTGTAGGGACGCACGGCTAGTGTCTAGCCGGAGGGCGTCCGTCCCCATCAAAGCATTACTCCGTCCCCCCACGTCGCCTAGCAGGGGACTCACGGCAAGACGACTCCCTGTAGGGACGCACGATCTGTGCGTCCGTCCCCATCAAAACAAGACGCTGTAACCTTTGATACAACGGACGCACAGATCGTGCGTCCCTACAGGGTACAGTCACGGCTAGTGTCGAGTCGGAGGGCGTCCGGCCCCGTTAAAGCCTCGATACTGTAACCTGTTATACAACGGACGCTCCGACGGTCTGCGTCCGACCGTGCGTCCCTACGCATCGCTACTCGTCACTAGACAGATCAGTGGCTATGATACAGCAATCGGGGTAGCTCTCACTAGGAGGACTACCCCGATTACGCTATTTATATGCAACGAGCGCCTGTTCTTATCGCTGAAGCTTCTTGATCCAGCGGAGACCGTCGGCGGACTGTACGTCGAGCAGTACGACGTCCGTCTCGGGCATCTCAATATCTACCTGCGTCTGACCATCGGTCGTAGCACGCTCTAGTAGATAGCCGTGTACGCTGTACAGCTGGTAGCCTGCGATACCCTGATCGTAGGATATGCGATAGCCCGTAGCGGTGCGCTCGATAGCTAGATCAGGCTGGTGATCCTGCTGCTCCTCGTAGCGGACGTTACCGTACGACATACGCAGCTCGAAGCGACGTCCGTCACGCTCGCTATAGCCGTAGCTGTAGGTCGGGTTGACCAGCAGATCCTGCTCGGTGCCTCGCAGACGGTCGTAGAGCGCCAGCTTGTCGAAGGGCTTCTCCGCCAACGTCGTGAAGTCTAGCGTGAGCATACCATCGGTAGGCGCAAAGACGCCTAGCTCGACCACGGCACTAGGCACATTGGTCTGTACGAAGTTGCAGCTACTATCGGTCGGGCTGATGAAGTAGACGAGCGGAGCTGTCTGCATGCCCTCTGGCGCAATCAGTGCAGGGATTGACTCTTCCGTATCTTCGGGCAGCAGTACCGCAGAGGTATAGCCACCCTCGGCATCAGTCACCTTCACCGCGACATACCGCTCGGGTTCCTTGCTCGACCCCTCGTCCGTGCTGCGTAGCACAGCACCCTTTCCTTCTGGACTATTAGGATCTACAAGCACTGAGTACTCTGGCGCGGTAGGGAAGTAAACATTGGGAGTGCCATCCAACCTCAGCATCACCATAAAGGCTTGCAGTGGTGGGATCGTTTTGAGTTCATCGCTTGCGGTGCTATTGGGTATCGGATCACCATAATGTCGCCAGGCCCCATTCTCAAAGATATAGATGCCCCTTGTGATATTATTCTTGTTCACCTCGTAGAACTGATCAGCGCTTATGGGGCTCATGAACGGGTTACCCACGATAACATACTTATAAGACTTGGAGCTGGAGGTGAGCTTCATCGTGTAGCCCTCTATCTCCTCTTCGACCCAGTCTAGGTCAGTACCCACACCAGCAGGCTCCCCTGTCGAGGCTCTAGTCCTACCTATCGCATTGGTCTTGTCATCCTCAAAGAGGAAGCGATAGTCCAGTATGGGGTCTCTTATGACCGAGTCTATCTTTGTGATAGGTTCCAAGGTCTCCACATTGAAATAAGCAAAGTATGAAATATTCATCAGTAGCGAGTCCATCCAGACACTATCGATTAACTCAGGCTTTTGCCAGTGACGATATTTCGTAAACTTATGCAGAGGATAGTAAGGAGCACGCTCCTTGTTCTCGTAATAGGGTAAGCGGATGCTACCTTGTAGTCCATTAAGGTTCTTGTGGTCCTTAGCACCTAACTTATCTGGATGGTAGCCCTCCACCTTGTATGCTAGTGCATGGTTATAAGCAACCATGGAGCGTCCCTGCTTATTGATAGGTATATCAAAGGAAGCCTCTGCAGGTGTCTGCGTAGCTCTCTGGACCTTGAGGTAGCGCTGATAGGCGAGAGGCTGGGCACCGAGTGAGAAGTCTCCAGCGAAGACACGCTTGAGCGGTGTAGCAATCATATACCAGCGATCTCGCTCTAGGAGGCGATCGTAAGCACCCGGATGCTTGTCATCTTGGTGCGGCTGGATAGATCCTCCTGACTCGACTCCAAAGTTGTAGTCGATGAAGGCGCGTGAGTAGTCAGTCAGTAGTTGAGGCTGACCTAGGGCAGAGCCAAAGTGGAAGTAGATTTCATTACACATAGGCTCTCCGAGGGGATCACGTTTCGTCACCTTCGGGTCTAAGTTTGGATAGAAGTTGTCCACCTTCGCCGGGAGATGTACGTTAGTACACTTACTCGGGATGGCTTTTATGTCGTTACCGTCCTTGTCGACCCAGTTGGCCGGTGAGTTCCAGTCTGCAGACGTAGCCCCTGTGCGCCACCATAGCTCGGTCGGAGCGACTGATAATATGAAGGGTACCTCCTGCGTGGCTGGTGCGCCACCGCATGGTACGTCGGTAATCTCGAGCTTCCAGTCGCCTGTGACCTCTCTAGTAGCCTTAGGGATGGATATCTTGCGTCCCGTCATCTTGGTTCCATCAGGCTTTGTCCAGATGTACTTAGATGTCGGCGTGATGGGCGGACATTCAATCCGAACGGTATCACCCTCGCAATACTTGGTATAAGCAGCTCCTAGTATGAAAGAGGAGCCACTGAGGTCACTCATCTTGATGATTTCGCCACTATTGTCTAGAGGGCACTCATCTGTGCCTGTCCTAATATAAAGACTATACTCGGGCTGAATCTTATCCCCAGTGAGGTTAAATTCGACAGAATTACCCTGCTCCGTCGCGGGGAGCGTCTCACTTGCGTAGAGCTTGTTTTTATCCTTGACATCTCTGAGCTCTACGAGGGTCGCACCTACCGTATGGATTGGTAGTACCGACACATAGGCAGTCTCACGGCTCTTACAGATATAGGTGTAGAGGTGCTCCGGATCATAGGTGGGCGGCGTCGCCTCGACGGTGAACTTGACCCCTAAGTCAATACACTCTAAAATATCTTCCCAGCTACGCTTGTAGTTGTACTTAATCTCAATATTAGAGCTAGTCCAAGGGAGCTCTACATAGCAATCCTCGGGGCTTCGATCATATATGTTGTCAGGATCAAAGTCGGTAGAGCCTGTCTTAATCGTGTTCACATAGTGATATGGATGATCCTCGGGTCTATTCTTCTGTACGACACTGGCATAGACTCTAATTGGCTTACCATTACGTAGCAGTATCTTGCGAGACTTCGCTCCACGGAAGGGGTAGACACGCATCGTCTTGCAGTCGACTTTTTCGAACAGCTGAGGCTTTAAGTCCTTAGCATCGTCAGAAATCTCATACTTTACTGACTTATAGTTGACCCTAAAATCGATGGTTTCAGTTTCCCAGCTACCACAACGGGTGAAGAAGCTCACCTCAAAGGTGTATTCGCCCTCGGGCACCTCGACATCGAAGTAGGGCTTCATATAAGTGGTGTCTGCTGGTGCATCGCTGCTAGGAAATGGAAAGAACAAAGCACTCTTGTGGTGTTCCGAGACATTAATAGTTTCTCCGACCTTGGGGAAGTATTTATTCAGAGGTTTATACGTCTTAGGCGCAGACACGAGCGTGACCTCTGCTTCAGCAAATTCTGTCTGATAAGGCTTGTCGAAATGCACCTCCTGTAGCGACAAGGCGGGAACCATCTGCACCTCTCCAGTACAGTAGTCTCTCACGCCAGGACCATCCGCCTTGGGATCATCACGCCACCCAGACTCCTCATCCCACATCCGCTCAGGCTTTGAATCGGAATAGTAGTCATGTCCTCTGAGGAACTGCTCTTTGAAATCAGTTGCAGGCTTACCTGGTCTGAAGCCCATAGAGGAGTCTTTACCACCAGCATCCCACATATAGATCCTATTATAACTGTCGTATTTTAAAATGCCGAGATCTTGCGGAGTTCTATAGTTATCCTTAGTAAAGGTTATCTCAGTACCCCTATACCTTACCTTAACAGGGAACTGCAAATTCAACTCTTTATCTTTAACAATATCTTCCTTTAGGGCGAAGGTCGGTTTGTACCCATCACAGGGATCGTCCTTACCCTCTCCAACCATTTCAATCCAAGGGTTAGGATCGGCTGACTTCTTAGGATCAAAGTATTCTATAGGAGACGTGTATTTCATAACGCTCTTATCCGGAACCCCCTTAGGGCGAAAGACTATAATTAGAAGATCAAAGCTGTATGCATTCGCCAGCTCAAACTGCTTATTCGGAGAGTCGTTCGGATCTTGAACTCTCACAAAAAGGTGAACATTCTCCTTCTCTCCAGTCTTAACGCCATCGTTATTATAGACTGGATCCTGAACGTGCCAAAAAGCATAGTTTCCTTGAAAATCGGGAGTAGAATGAGAGTCCTCAAATTGTTGCCAGTCAAGGTCTGCTCCTCCTTTTTGATAGGCTCGATAAGTTCTATCGGGACAAACAGCATACTCAACATACCGCCCCACAGAATCTATGGACAGAGAGTATCCATCACGGCTTTCTCGTGTATAAAGGAGCGTAGACATCCAGCGTGGTGCCACCCTAGCGGTGTGGATCTGTGTCCAGTGCGGGTTTGGATCGTTATTATTGTAAGGCTTAAAGATAGACCAAAAGCCCTTCGATCCAACAGACGTATTCAACCCTGTGACAGAGTTTCCATTCGCATCGGTAATTGTTAGCTCGTAACTTCCTTGTGGTAGTCCGTAGATTACAGGCTCATGGATTGTGAACTCCCGACCTATGTAAGGTGCAGGTGCCTGTGTGAACTTAATCCTATAAGGTGCCTCACCCTGCATGTTTTCTCTGAACAATATAGTTATTGCTCCTGTTGGGGTAGGCATCTCTTTAATCGTCGGGCGACTGTTCAGTCTCGACACCTGAAGCTGCGCCTCTGCCGTGGTGGGTATCAGGCAGAGCGCAGAGATGACGAGGAGGAGACTCCATATAGTGCGCACTAGTGTAGTGCTGTTGTATTGCTTCATAGCCTATATCGGTTTATAGGTTGGGTTTACTGGATAATACGTATCTGCGTAGATGAAGATGCTTGCGAGCATGTTCTCGCAGCCTTACTTAGGCCTAACGAACTCGTATCGATACGGCGTGAAAGTAATCTCGTAGCGACTGTTCCTAAAGACACTCTTTTTAGAGGGCTCGAACCCAGACTCTCTGGGTGTGAGATACGCATCGGCTTTATCATTCTTCTTATCAAATTCAAATGTTCCCTCTTCGGTCACAAAGGATGTTAGTGCAGGCTCGGCTATCTCCTGCCAGGGATAGACGTTTCTCATGTGAGACCAGTTGTAAGTCATTTGTAGAGCCTGCTTCTCACCCTCGGGAGTATTGGGGACAAGCTTCTCCGGGATATAGAAATAAAGTCTATAATCTAGTATGTAGCCTCCACCGATGGGAAGCCCTTTCTCTTTGAGCTCTTTGAGCTTCTTCTCGTAGTCCTTGACAAAGGGTCTCTGAGGAGTGTCTGGACCGGGGTACCTAAGTCGACCGACATCCTCCTCCATAAAGTCGTTGCCTCGGGAATACTTCTGTACTGGGAAGAGATTGACTTCCTCGGGAACCTTCTTAAGGTCGAAACGCATCTCTCTACCGATGCCCCAAGGGCCGCGCCATCTCAGTTGCTCCTCGCCATCCTCCCAGTATAGCATGACGCACTCCTTGATAGTTATATCTACCTTAGCGAAAGTACGTAGGAGCTCGACACCCTTCGTACGATAGAAAGGAGGATTAGAGAGCATTATCTGACGAGGAGCAGACTTAGTGCCACCATACGAAAGATCTACGTCCTTATACTCGGCGGTCATTGGCGAGAGTACCTTTACGTATGGGTACTCCGTATCGAGCCACTTTCCCTCATAAGCGATACCCTGGTGCGTGTCGCAGTATCTTCTCGTGACGGGAATGCGTATCTTCTTGAGGTCTTCCAGCGTCTTAGCCTCCGTGAGTGCTTTCTTGAGTGCTGCTTCAGCCTCCGCTTCTCGCTCTTTCTCTCGGTCGATAGGTAGCTCGTCTATCTTGCCCTCTATGGACTGATAATTTGTGTAAGCCCCTTCGTTGGCAACGAAGACGAGATCATACTTGCCCAAATCTTCATTGCTGAGCTTGAAAGTGACGCGAGCCTTGCCGTCCTGATAGCGGTAGCTGATACCACTGTTAGGGTCACTAGCAGCAGACACCCCCTCTCTATTAGGAATCAGCTTAGTCAAGAATAGATTCTTCTTGATTACGCCGTCTTGGATTAGGAAGATGCGCAGATCGTTCACATAGTCCTCACGATGCTCCTCGTCGGAGTTGATGCTGTAGTCGGGGCCCTGCGTACGTAGTCCATCGTTGCCACTGGGGGCTAGCGAGAGCGTCAGCGAGAGGTACTTGTTACCGTCATCCTCCTCCCCGAGACTGTTGTAGTCCCGCACACAACTGGTGGTGGCGAGGATCGCTCCCAAGGTAAAGAGGAGCATATATATATGGATGTGTCGTAATCGATTCATAGTGATGTGACAATGTTGGTGTGTAGTGTGGCGATCTTATAGGACTATCTCGTAGGAGTGTACCATCCAGCCATTGATGAGAATCTCCACACCATAGTGCGTGTTATCGGGCAGACTCTTGAGACGTATCTCTACGTCGTACTCAAACTGGCACTCGGGGCGGAAGTCGTGTGTCTTGGCGAGCAGCTTCTTGAGATCGTAGGTAAAAATCTTAGCGCCCGTATCGGAGCGCACGAGGCTCAGCTGGGGCTTTGTCTTCGGGTCATCTAGTCGTAGCGTGCTGAGACGGGTGCTGCGCGTCGTACCCTCGTTGGGTAGTGGTGCCTGGTAGATGACATGCTTGGTGGGATTGGTCAGCTGACCCATGAAGTCGTAAGCAGCGTTGTTATCCTCGATCTCTATATGGAGCGGATAAACCACCTGGCTTGGCAACTCGGTAAGGCTTATGTCAAAGTCGTTGCTGTAGCGCGTTAAGTTTGGCGCAACGGGAATTCTTGTCGTGATACCACCTCGAGGCTTAGGACATACGACAGTGTCTGTGGCGAAGTAGAGTGGCTCGGGCAGTAATCCCATGTGTCTATCTTGCTCGTTGAGCTGAAGTGCTAGGCGGCAGTCGGGATGCTTATTGCCCGAGGCTGGTGCTAGGTCACTCATGGTGTAGTGCTGGGGAGTAGCGCCCACCCAGATGGTGTAGCGATAGGTCTCCGTGCACTCGTTCGGTACAGGGATCTCTATGGCCGTGGCAGCCGTTAGGTCGGCTGGCTCTAGATGCTTGTATGCGATGATCTCTCCAGACGAAGGGACACTGATGACGATGTCCATGTAGCCCGCCTTGCCTATGTAAGCTGAGTCAGACATACAGGGCGTCTGCATATAGGGTGTGAAGACCAGTATCGTGGGGCACTCGCCTCGGTCATACACGAGCTTATCACAACTGACGAGTGATAAGACGAGGAGAGGCAGCAGGAGTATACTATATATAGTGTGTCGCTTCATAAATTGCAACTATGCTTGAGAGATCAGGTGTGTCGGTTTAGAGGAAGGGGTCGAATCGTAAGGTTAACGACAATGAGGGGGAAAAGATAGGGACGCACGACTCGGACGCAGTCCATCCGTGCGTCCCTATAGAGGGTTAGACAGCTGTCTAGCATGGAGACACGGAGCGTGCGTCCATGCTAGCAGACAGTCCTATTTATTTATGGAATCTGAAGTGGGATTGTGTAGCTGTGTACGTTCCAAGGAATGACCGTAACATCTACCGCCATATAGGTCTCGTCTGGTGTGTTCTTGTCACCAGGAGTGTATGGAGGCGTATTGGGGTCACCCTTTGGCTTAGGATCGGGGTTCTTAGGATCTTCGCTGTCTGGATCCTCTGGGTAGAGTGGGTTCCAGTTCGTACCGATAGTCTTGAACGCCGTGACGCCAATATGGTAGATGTTGTTACGGTAAGCTGGAGCGTCGAGTGTCTTCTTAACCTTGTCTGGATTGACAAAAGCGTAGTAAAGCACCTTACCCTTGACATACTCTGTGTACTTCTGAGTAGGTCTCAGCACGTTACCATCATCGTCTGTAGTAGTCTTATTGCCAGCGTAGAAGAGACCATCCTCTCCAAGGAAGAACGTACCATCGCCAGCCTCGTAAGCTGTCTTCTCCTTGTCGTTAGCGAACTTAGCGGGGACAAACTTCGTACGGATGAGCACGTAAGGCGTGTTACCACGACGGAAGTCTCCTGAGTAAGTCTTTAGCGTCTGATTAGCCTCACCGAACTTGTGGGTAGCCTCAAAGAAGAAAGCACTGCTCTTTAGGCTCTTCTCGCCGATTGCTAGAGCTGCAGTTAGATTTTCCGCCTTCAGAGCCTTGCGAGGATTATCAACAGTACTACGTAGGTCGCTGTAGTCGTAAGCCTTAGCCTGTGCAGCGTAGTTGTCGAGCTTAACGGGATCTGTCGCACTAACCTGTGGCATAAATCCATAGGCAGGTGTGAGGATAACGTTGTTGTTGTCCCTCTTCTGAGAGAGATAAAACGCCTTCTCGCCCTGAGCTACTGCGTAGGTGATGTCACTAATCTCACCCATTGGCTTGCCGTCATCATAGGTGATGGTGTACTTCTCTTCAGTCGTGGTCAGGATAACACGAGCTACGGCACGCTTTACCTCGACCGATGCACGGTTCTTAGGATTGTTTGCAGCGAGAGCCTCATCTTCAGTGACGCCATCCTCTACGGTAACCTTGCATGCCTTAGCGTTGGTCATCAGGATGATATCACCCTTGGTATCTTCTGTCTTAGCTACATCGGTCGCTGACATATTTTCGATAGCCGTGTTGTAAGCAGCCATGAAGTTGTTCGGGAGTGACTCCTTGAGGAGCTTTCTCACAGCGTCAGTCGCGTTGAGTAGGACGAAGACTTCCTTCTCACCTGGGGTCGTGACGATAGCCTTATTTGGCGTGATGGTGATAGTCTTGCCTTCATCAGCGGGGTTCGTTGTTGCCTTGTTGATTGTAAAGTCATCCTTGGTGTACTCACCAAAAGAGACGAGTCCCTTGCTGACGACATAGACGTCTACCGTCTCGATAGCGTCCTTACCGTTCCACTTGCCCTTAGAGTTGTAATTTTCGTCCTCCTCAGCACGCAAATCTGACTGGAGACCGATCGAGACACTCACGTAGGTCGTGCCTTCGTTCTTCTTGGGCTCTTGATTGTCCTTTTTACAGGAGGTCAGAGCGACTAGACCGATCGTTAGCAGGCCTAGCAGTGTTCTTACTGTTCTGTTCATTGTTTATTCGTTATATGATTGATATAAAGTCTCTTCGATGTGTCACCGAAATAAATTCGTTTAAAGACATACGCTATGCAAAGGTAGGCATAATATATCGAATACTCCTTTTAGCGACTTGACATATTCGGTATTTCTTTTGACATAATCGGTATTTCCTCGTAGAAATAGAGATTAGAGGCTAGAGATTAGAAGTTAGAGAGCGGAGTGATCGGAGCCATCGGAGCTATCAGAGCTATCAGAACCATCGGAACTCTAACTTCTAACCTCTAAGCTCTAATCTCTAACCTCTAATCTCTAACCTCTAATCTCTAATTTCTCAGATCGCTGGCAGGCTCATGCCGGTGATGCGTCGGTAGAGGTCTAGCGCGTAGGGATCGGTCATGCCGGAGATGTAGTCGAGCGTGCACTGGAGCTTGCCGTAGATCGACTCTTCGTGCAGGTTGTACTGACTACTCACCAGCGAGAGGAGCGTACGACTGTACGCATCGTCTGGATGTAGGAGCGAGTGCATCAGTTTGTCAATCAACTCTGAGAAGATCCGATGCCCCGCCAGCTCTACGTCTATCACCGCTCGCGCCGTGTAGATCTCACTCTGCGCCACTGCGCTATTGGCTCGGTAAGCCGCATAGAGCCTCTCAGGCATTCGGCTAACCAGCGTCCCAGCAAAAGCGCCCCGCAGTATCTCCTCCTCATGCTCTATGAAGACCTCGGCACACGCCTCCACAAGGATATTGATCGCCTTGGCTCTCAGATAAGCTATCCGTTCGTTGCGGTCGCCGATAGTCTCCAGCGTTTCCAGCGCGTGATCGCGACCATCTGCGGGGAAGTAGCGCAGGAGCAGATCCACCGTACGTTCGTAGCTCAGAATGCGCAACTTGTAAGCATCCTCCACATCCATCACCTGATAGCATATATCGTCGGCGGCCTCCACGAGGTAGACCAGCGGGTGGCGCACGTAGTGCCCCGTGGCGGGATCTACGGGCAGGATGCCCAGATAGTCCGCCACATCGAGGTACGTAGCCCGCTCTGACTGGAAGTAGCCAAACTTCCCGCTCTCAGGCGCCCTAGCCGACGACCAGGGGTACTTGACAATAGCTGCCAGCGTGGTGTAGGTCAAAGCAAAGCCCCCGGGCCTGCGCCCCTCAAACTGATGCGTCAGCAGGCGAAAGCCATTGGCATTGCCCTCGAAATAAGCGAAGTCCTCCCACGAGTGCCCCTCCCCTACTACGGCATCATACCATTGGCGACCGTTGCCCTCGGTGAAGTAGGCCCGTATCGCCCGCTCGCCACTGTGCCCGAAGGGAGGATTGCCCATATCGTGAGCCAGACAGGCAGCCGAGACGACCGTAGCGATGCTACCCCGATGAGGCGTATCCTGATTGTCCGTCAGGCGGCTCGCTATATAGTTGCCTAGACTACGCCCCACGCAGCTCACCTCCAGACTATGCGTCAGGCGGTTGTGCACAAAGATACTCTTCGGCAGCGGGAAGATCTGCGCTTTGTTTTGTAGTCTGCGAAATGGTGCCGAGAAGATCAGACGATCGTAGTCCCGGTCAAACTCCGTGCGCATCTCCATGCCCCCACCTAGTGCGCCAGCTTGCTCAGGCTCTGGCGCCCCGAAGCGTCGGTTAGAGATCAGCTGATCCCAATTCATCCTACTCATTATTATATATGGTGTATCTATTGTCTTTGAGAGAAGAGAGTTCTGAAGGCGTGATCCACCCGATCACACGGCACGATCTCTATGTCGTAGTTCCGCTGTTGCAGGCTCTTAGCATTCGCCTTGGGGATCAGTATCCGCGTGAAGCCCAGACGATGCGCCTCCGCTATGCGTCGCTCTATGCGGCTCACGGCACGTATCTCGCCCGCCAGCCCCACCTCGCCAGTCATGCAGGTCTTCGAGGGGACGGCTATGTCTAGATTGGAGGAGAGGACGGCACAGAGTACCGCTAGATCCACGGCGGTATCGTTGATCTTGATGCCACCCGTGATATTGAGGAAAACGTCCTTCTGTATGAGCTTGAAGCCAGCCCGTTTCTCCAAAACCGCTAGCAACATGTTGAGTCGCCTCAGGTCAAAGCCCGTAGTCGACCGCTGCGGGTTATTGTAAATAGCCGAACTGACCAAAGCTTGCGTCTCGATCATGATCGGGCGAATACCCTCCACGGCACAAGCGACGACGACCCCACTGAGTCCCTCCGTATTGCCCGAGATAAGATGCTCCGAGGGATTGCTCACAGCGACCAGTCCTGAGCTATTCATCTCGTAGATGCCAAGATCGTCAGTAGAGCCAAAGCGGTTCTTGTGGCTACGCAAGATGCGGTAGAGATGCTGCTTGTCGCCCTCAAACTGCAAGACCGTGTCTACCGTATGCTCCAAGATCTTCGGACCCGCTATGGAGCCCTCTTTGTTGATATGCCCAATGACGATCACGGGGATGCCACTGCTCTTGGCAAAGTGCAGGAGCAGGTTGGCGCACTCCTTAATCTGACTGATGGAGCCTGGCGAAGAGTCCGAGCGTGCGGTCGTAACCGTCTGAATACTGTCGATGACCAACAGGTCGGGTGCTATCTGCAGTGCCTTCAGGAGTATGTTGTCTAGGTCGGTGTCGCAGTAGATGAGGCACTGCTCCGAGTGTATGCCGATGCGGTCGGCACGCAGCTTGAGCTGCTGGGCACTCTCCTCGCCCGATACGTAGAGCGTCTTGAGCTCTGGGCAGCGCAGCACGGTCTGAAAGATCAACGTAGACTTACCAATACCTGGCTCGCCACCCAGCAAGGTAAAGGAGCCTTGCACCAGCCCACCTCCGAGGAGGCGGTTTAGCTCCTCGTCGTGCAGGTCTACTCGACTCTCCTCGCTTCCTTCGATCAGCTGTATGGGACGCACCTCCTCCGAGTGGAGCCCGTCCCACGTAGCACCCTCATGGATCTGCTTGAGCTTGCGCTGTATCTCCTGCGCTGGTGTCGAGCGCCCTGAGGTCGTCTCCGGCTGCGCCAGCTCCTCCTCGATCGTGTTCCACTCTTGGCACTCGTTGCACTGGCCTTGCCAGCGACTGTAGGTCGCACCACAGGCACTACACTTATATATAGTCTTAACCTTTGCCATCTATCATGCTCGCTCTAGAGGACATGTGGAGCAACGCAGCAAGCCACCCTGCTTAGAGATCTCACTATAAGGTACCTCCTCGACGGTCATGCCAGCCACCTCACGGAGGTAACGCTGCAGACGCTCGGCACCCGCCTCGACACAGACCACTTCGGGAGAGAGGGAGAAGAAGTTGGTATGCATCTCGACAGCCTCCTCAGCGGTGATGGTCAGTAGCTTGTCCTGGCCAAAGACCTCGCCAATGATCCCGCGAGCCTCTCTGGAAGCGACTCCCTCGGGATAAAAGACGGCGAAGCCACGCCCCACGGGCTGGAAGGCGCAGTCTAGGTGCAGCACACCACGCAGAGGATCCTGGTCATGCTTGTATAGTGGTACGGGTACGATGCGCTTGTGCGGGAAGAACTCACGGAAGAAGTCCACCGCTCGATCATTGGTCCTCGTAGTCTTGAACTGCCCAAAAGCTCCTGGCTCGCAACAGCCCACGAAGAGGATGTCATCATAGAGGATCACGTCGCCCCCCTCGACACGTACCTCGGCGGGCAGATGTAGCACGCTACTCGGCTCGAAGAGATCGTAGATCGATGCAAACGCATCTACCTCTCGTCTTCTGTCGGGGATCATGTGTGCCACAAAAAGGTGCTCATCGATCACGAAAGAGACATCTCGCGCGAAGATCTGATTGCACGCCTCTATTGGCTCAGGACGATACACCTCCACGCCGTGGCGCTGTAGGATAGCGAGGAATCCCTCCATCTCACGTACCACCGCCTGCTCCGTGGGGTAGTCTCCCCGTAGCACCGCTTGGTAGCTCTTAGCGTCGTAGGTCTCCTCGAGTGTCGGTGGCGTGCCGAGCGCATGAGGCAGCCCGAGTACGACTTTGCGGAGCTGGTTCGTTTCGTTGGTCACGTGAGGTGTGAGTCGTTTATGTTGTTTGTCCATCATATCAGTTGCTTAGCGGCTCCCTGCGCAGCAGATGTGCGGGGAGCTTTATTCTTTCTCTGACAAATATAGGGAAAACTGAGAAGTTAGAGATTAGAGGTTAGAAGTTAGAGATTAGGGATCGGAGCCATCAGAGCTATCGGAGCCATCAGAGCTATCGGAGCTGTCGGAGCAATCGGAGGGAGCGGAGCTGTCGGAGCGATCAGAGCCAGCGGAGCTATCGGAAGGATCGGAGCTATCGGAGGAGTCGGAGAGGAGCGGAGGGAGCGGAGCCAGCGGAGAGTTGTCGTGAGATGGGCGTAAGTTGCGGGTGCGTGTGCTATCTCTTGATTTTGTATTACCTTTGCGGTACGAGGGTGTGTCATTCCCTATGGGGGTGACTTCTCCTACCCTTCGTTGTCAAGTATCACCTTAGATAGTAATCATAAGTATATGAAAGGATTCAATCCCATAGGTAGTCTGGTAGTCCTCATTGGGGCTCTCGTACTCATTATCCCCGCTCTACTCGATAAGGGGGGAAATATGTTCAATCTCATCGGCTGTGTCGTGATGATTGCTGGATTTTTCCTCCACATCTTCCTAAACAAGCGGATTACCACTATCAAGGAGTAACCTCTCCAAGTGCCTAACTTGGCACGGACTCCTGACCTACTATACAGCCCCAAGGCTATCGTCGAGGGCTTGCCTTGCTCACACGTAAGACAAGTCTCTCGCGTTCGTATATAAGGTTCCCCCTAGTCACCCTATCCGCTCAGTCTATGTACTACAACAAGGCGATCCTAATAGGCTTCGTAGGCGCTGATCCCAACGTACACTATTCGCGTCGGGGTAGCTGCCAGGCTACGCTACGCCTTGCGACCTCTGTATCGGGCTACACGAAGCGTGATGGCACACAGATACCAGACCGCACAGAGTGGCACACGGTTGTGATCTTTGGTACGCTGGCACAGTTTGTCGAGCGATGGGTGCGCAAGGGGTCTCATCTTCTCGTGGAGGGCGAGATACGCTACAACAACTACACAGATCGCCAGGGACAAGCACAGGCTCGTACAGAGATTTGGGCGGACAAGGTCACCTTTGTAGATCGTCCCAAGCAGGGCGGTAGTCAGGAGGGTGCCTCTGCTCGCTCCACAGCCGAGCCTCCAGCATCAAAGCCCGACACGCAAGGAGCGAGCGCACATGGTCAGCAATAGCATAAGTCACAACAGTAGTAGCAATGGGTGATGCCTTCTTATTAAGTCTTTTCGGGGGAATTGTGTACAGCAATCCAATCGTTTGGATAGATGCTATACCGCTCTTGATCATCCTCGTCTTACTGCTTTGCTCCGCCTTTATGTCGAGCAATGAGGTGGCTTTCTTTTCGCTCACCCCACAAGAGGTGCAGCAGATCAAAGAGCAGGAGCACCCCAACGACCCGCGCTTACTACGACTCCTATCGCACTCGGAGCAACTGCTGGCGACCATCTTGATCGGCAATAATGCGGTCAACGTGGCGATCACGATCCTCTGTGCGTGGTTTGTGGGAGAGCACTGGGACTTCTCGGCCAATCGTGTTGCTGGCTTTATCATCCAGACGGTCCTGATCACCTTCCTGCTCCTACTCTTTGGCGAAATCATCCCTAAGATCTACGCTCAGCGTCACCCGCTCTCCTTCATACGGATGACGGCTCCAGCCGTGTCTGCCCTTTACAAAGGGATCGCTTGGTGCTCCAAGGGCTTGATCAAAACCTCTAAGCTCCTCGGCTCTAATGCAAAGAAGGGGCACGAACTCTCTGTCGATGATCTCTCGGAGGCTGTCGCACTCACGACCGAGGGGGACAATAAGGAGACGGAGATGATCCATGAGATTGTCAAGTTTTACCACAAGACGGCCGACGAGATCATGGTGCCGCGTGTCGATATGGTTGGCGTCAACTACCACTGGGCTTATCATCAGACGCTGAACTATGCGGTCGACACGGGCTACTCACGACTACCTGTCTATGATGGGTCGCAAGACACAATCCGAGGGGTGCTTTATGTGAAGGACCTCCTCCCTCACATGCACGAGGAGGACACTTTTCCCTGGCAAAAGATCATCCGGCAAGCTTACTTCGTACCTGAAAATAAGAAGATCGACACCCTGCTGGAGGAGTTGCAGCAGGAGCGTATCCACATGGCGATCGTGATCGACGAGTTTGGCGGAACCTCAGGACTGATCACGCTCGAGGACATCCTCGAGGAGATCGTCGGTGAGATCGTCGACGAGTACGATGATGAGGATCCGCCCTATGTACGGCTTGCCGAGGGGGTCTATCTGATTGATGGAGGTATGTCGCTGATAGATCTCTGCAAGCTACTCGATGTAGAGCCTGAGTACTTTGCTCCACACTACGAGGAGGTCGACACGGTCGGGGGCTTGTTTCTAGAGGTACTGCAAGAGATCCCTCAGGTGGGTCAGCAGATAACGATCTCAGACATTGACTTCACCGTAACGCGCATGGACCGCCACCGTATCATGCAGCTTAAGATGCGTCTGCATCCCAAAGAGCAGGAGGAGACGCAGGGCAATAGTCCTAAAGAGCCTCAGGCGTGATCTACTCACAGCTAGACCTCCCGCTAGGAGGGACACTCTACGTCGCAGAGCTACCCTCTGGCATCGCCCACAGCCTATCTAACTACCGCTCGCTGACGCAACAGCTCCTGGACGAGATCGCCCCGAGGAGACTGTTGCGAAAGTCAACAGTCTCACAATCTTGCTTGCAAGATTGTCCAGACTTTGCAGAAGGGATGAAGCGCAAGGCGCTGAGGGTGAGGTCTGAAGGGAGCATACCTCCGTATGTGACCGAAGCCGAATCCCGAAAGCAACACAGCGATTCGCCTTTATGCAACAGTCTCCCGAGAGGGGCTTCCTGGCAATTGACGCACCTCCCCACGGGTGCTCCCCGCCTTGTCTCGCCTGACCTTGATTATAGTATCTCCCTATCCCACAGCGGGAGCTACGTTGCCCTCGTTCTTTGCGAGGGGCAGCATGGTATCGGCGTAGATCTACAGATCGCTAGTGATAAGTTGCCACAGATAGCTCCGAGGTTTATGTCTCCCACTGAGCTGGCTCACTATCATCAGCTACTCGCAGCCGAGGAGTCTCAAGCCGCTTGCGAATGGCTCTACACGGTGTGGGGACTCAAGGAGGCTGCTTACAAAGCCTATCCACCGAAGGTCCAGCGACACCTGGCGACCAACTACATTGTCTCGCCACACGACGCTCCCGTCTCTACCAGCTGGAGCAGTGACAAAGGGAGCGACTCGATCACCCGTTACACCATCTGTGCTGACGAAGGGGACGATCGCCCCACCCTCCTCACGGGCTACCGCCTTCGTAGTATCACGACAGCTCCATACCACCTCACCTATGTGGAGACTATTGCATAACATTGCTGTCCGATAAAAGTTTTTCGGCGAAAGAAAAGCTTCCTATTTCATCGGACAGCCGATTTACTCGATGAAAGACATTTGCTTAGGAGGCGATACTGTTGAAAAACCAGTGATATTTGAAGGTCAAGAAGACGTTTTGCTCAAAAAAGGGGGGGGGAAAAGCAAAATCAGAAAGCTCAACTGCTTCAATTCAGCGATTGAGCCCCCTCGGTATGCCCTTTCTGACTTTTATCGGACAGCAATGCGCCAGTTTATTGACCCCTCAATCGAGTCAAATGTGTTTGCTGTTCCTAGTCCGACCCACAGGGGGTCGATCAATGGGCGACGTCTTGTCCCCCCAGTCGTTCGGGCTACGCCCTCC
>ERZ773148.783-NODE-783-length-27417-cov-14.565273_pt1 | contig 27417 bp, 18 predicted proteins | sample MGYA00580846_ERZ773148 | MGnify/ENA primary metagenome ERZ773148 (study PRJEB29015, sample SAMEA2737879) | human gut metagenome | biome: human gut; feature: human-associated habitat; material: faeces | place: China | collected 2012 ... | reverse complement strand
GATCGAACCGCTGACCTCTTGAATGCCATTCAAGCGCTCTCCCAGCTGAGCTATAACCCCATTCAAGTACCTTCAAAAATACGCCATCTTTGAAAGTGATTACATAACTACCCAAATAATTTCAAAATGTCAAGTCTTTTTTTTCGTTCTCCGCCGGGAAAAGAAAATAACGTTTTTCCGCCTTGTATTCCATTATTTTTTCCGACCGGGCGCTGCTTTGGGATTCCGCCATGTCATCAGCAGTTCTTCTTCCCCGGTATTTTCATCGATTCCCTTTTGCTCTTCACGGAATCCGTGCCGGACATAAAACGCCGCCGCGCGTTTGTTTTTGGCATAAACGCGCAGTTTTAAACTCTTCCGCCCGTTTTGCACGAAAGACAAAAGCCCGGAACCGATCCCCCGTCCCTGCCGCGACGGCTCGACAAACAGCGCTCCGATATATTCATTATCAATAATGCTGACAAAGGCAGCCGGCCGGCCGTTTTCCTCCCATACCAGAGTTTTGGCCGCCGGCAGCCAGACTTCTTGGATTTCGGCTGCCCTGGAGCGCCAGAAAGCGTCATTGACAAAGTCATGCGCGCGAAGGCTGGCGGTCAGCCAGATTTCCGTCAAAACGGCAGCGTCTTCTTTGCGGTAAGGACGAATCATTTAAATGTCCAGATCATCAACGAATTTGGCGCGTTCAATGATGAACTTGAAGCGCGATTCCGGATTTTTGCCCATCAGGCGTTCGACCATCCGCCGGGTTTCAAAGGCCTCTTCCTTGCCCTCTTCGGTATTGGCCGAGGGAATCAGAACCTTCAAAAGCGTTCGTTTGGACTTGTCCATGGTCGTTTCTTTGAGCTGCTGCGCGCTCATTTCGCCCAGCCCTTTAAAGCGGCTGATTTCCGCCTTCTGACTGCCTTTGACTTCCTTTTTCAGAATCCGGTCCTTGTCGTCGTCGTCCAGGGCGTAAAAATTCTTGCCGGCAGCGGAAATTTTATACAGCGGCGGGGTGGCGATAAACAAATGTCCGTTTTCGATCAGCTTCGGCATCTGCTGATAGAAGAAAGTCATCAACAGCGAAGTAATATGGGCCCCGTCGACGTCAGCATCGGTCATAATGATGATTTTTTCGTAGCGAAGGTTTTCTTCTTTGTAACCGTCCTTGATACCGCAGCCCAGCGCCTCGATCATGTCCTTGATTTCCTGGTTCTGGGTAATCTTGTCAAGCGAAGCGGAAGCCACATTCAGGATTTTGCCCCGCAGCGGCAGAATCGCCTGCGTCATGCGGTCGCGTCCCTGTTTGGCGGAACCGCCCGCCGAATCGCCCTCGACGATAAAAATTTCGGTATCTTCGGCCGCCGCTTTCGAACAGTCGGCCAGTTTGCCCGGCAGGCGCAACCGTTTGGTCGGGCTTTTGCGGTTTTGGATTTTCTCTTCCTTTTTCCGGCGGCGGAACTCCGAACGCGCAATCACGTATTCCATCAGCGCCGCGGCGTTTTCGGAATCGGAGGAAAGCCAGTGGTCGAAAGAATCCTTGACCGCCTGTTCGACCAGCCGCACCGCCTTGCTTGACGTCAGCCTGTCTTTGGTCTGCCCCTGAAATTCCGGATCGCGGATAAAGACGGAAAGCATGATGCAGGCATCGCTTAAGAAATCTTCGCCGGTAACCGCCGCCGCTTTTTTGACGTTGGCCATTTCCGCGTATTCTTTCAATCCGCGCAAAAGAGCCGATTTGAAGCCCAGTTCGTGGGTGCCGCCCTGCGGGGTGATGACGGTATTGCAGTAAGAGTGGCAAAAGCCGTTTTCATCTTCCGGCCAGGTAACCGCCCATTCGACTTTGCCTTCGTCGCCCGCCAAAAGCGACTCGCCGGCAAACGGCATGCGATTGACGGTGGTGCGGCTGCCGATCTGATAGTTGAGAAAATCGCGCAGGCCGTTGGGGAAATGCAGTTCGGCTTCCGCCGGCGTAACGTCGCCTTCGCACAAAAGTTCCGGCGCGCATTTCCACAAAATATGAATTCCCTTGAACAAAAAGGCCTTTGAACGCGCCATTCTGTACAGCTTGTTGGGCGAAAAGCAGCAGTTGGCGCCGAAAATCTCCGGATCGGGACGGAAAGTGATGCTGGTGCCGCGGCGGTTGGGCGCATTGCCGACCATTTCCAGCTTGTCGAGCGGGCGCCCTTTGGCATAGTGCTGGCGATAGAGTTTGCGGTCGCGGGCAACTTCGATCGTCAGGCTTTCGGAAAGGGCGTTGACGACGGAAGAGCCGACCCCGTGCAGACCGCCCGAAACCTTGTAGGCGTTGCCGCCGAACTTGCCGCCGGAGTGCAGCATGGTCATGATCACTTCCAAAGCGGACTTGTCAGGATATTTCGGATGGGAATCGACGGGAATGCCGCGGCCGTTGTCGGTCACGGTTACCGAATAGTCGGCGTTCAACGACAATTCGATCCGGTTGGCAAAACCGGCCACCGCTTCGTCCATTGAGTTGTCAAGAATCTCCGCCACCAGATGATGCAGCGATTGTTCGTCGGTGCCGCCGATATACATGCCGGGACGCGCCCGGACGGCCTCCAGTCCTTCCAAAACCTGAATATCCTGCGCCGAATAGTTGCTTTCGGCCGCGGCGCCGCCGTCAAATAAATCCGTCATTTTTCCCTTATCCTGTCAAAAAAATCAGGGCTAAAATAGCGCAAAGTCCGCGTTTTGGCAAGTTTTAAGTACAAATTTCCGCCGCTTTTGCCCGGAAAAGCAAAAAACGGGCAGATCCGCCATAAGATCCGCCCTCATTTTCGGGAACGCTTATTTCTCCGGAGTTTCCTTCCGGTACCGAAGCATTTTATACATGGCCAGAAAGGACGACAATATAAACGCGCCGTAAAAGAGATAGTAATATATCTCCATTCCTTCGGACACCCGGTCAAAATCCGGCGCCTCATCGGAATAGCCCGCCTCATTCTCCAATTTTGCCAGAACAAAGCTCAACCCGAATCCGAACAAAAGAGCCGGCCTCATCCAAAGCATTTATGGCGCAGGCTCCCATACGTGCATTGTTTTTCTTTTTTTATATGCGTTTATATATTTTCCCGCCGGCGGAAGTCTTGACATATATGGTTTATCAACCATTTCATCCCAATGATCAAGATTATCTTTGTATTGATCCGGCTGTTTCAGAATATCCCGAGAAGATATCATGTTATAAATAATATCAGGAATAATACAATCTTTCCGATAACGATTACCGGCATTGCGGGGCTGAAAATATTCCCGATACATGTTTTTTCCGTCATTAATGATATCCGAAAATATGTTCCGTTGATCTTGATACATACTTTCTTTACTGTTTTGCAAAAATTTTAATCCGCAGTTTCTTCAAAATTGCAGCTGTTACTTTCGGAATCGTATTTTCCTTTATATTTCAGGCAAAGTCCCGGAAGCACCTTTTCCAAAACATGATCATGGCATTTTGCATCATGTCCGCACCGGTCCAATGCGGCCAAAACAGCATCATACAACCGGACACAACCCGTTTTATGCGTCCACAACAGACAATCGTAGCGGCAGCGTTTTGCCTTTTCGTCCCATACCCCGCCGTTTTCCAGACAAGTGCCTTTATGATCAAACAAAAAGAACAAAAACAGGAACGAGATAAAAATTGCCGGGCCGTAAAACAAAAACTTCATCACTATTGCCCTTACCGGTATTTTTCAGGCAGCGCTCTGCTTTTCCGTCTATAATCGGAACAGGCAGCCGCGGCCGAAAGATTTGGATCGTTTCTTGCCCGTTCTCTTCCGACAGCTTTTACGTTAAGGTCATGCCAATAATCGTTTTGAGTCATGTTCGAATAGTCTGTCATGTTTTTCACCCCGGTTAAAAATTAATACCACTGCATTTAAATTTATCTTAAAATCAAAAAATATCCCCCTTTTGCATTCTTCATTGTCAACAACGGGTGTTAATCACTTCTCCGGTTTTTTTTATTTCAGATTTGCAAGATATATTTCATTTTTAAAAAAACAATCAAAAAAATTGTCACTTTTCAACAATTTTTGTTGTATAAACAATATGTTATCAATTCGGTTTTTCCTTGACAACATTTTGTCGGCGGCGCGAAAACAACGTTTTCGGAAAGCGTCGAAAGGCTCTTTTGACACCCCTTCCGTCAAGTCGAAAAAAGGATTTTTGCGCCGGAAAAAAACGGAACGTTTTGCGGTGGAAACGACATTTTCCCCTCAGGAAAGGAAAAACATTTCCGACGGACAAAGAAAACCCCGTTTTCTTCAAACGGGGTTTTCCGATTTTGCGGGAGAAACGGCAATCAGAACGCGTAGTTGACACCGAGGTTGAAATTCAGATCCCGGTAGTCGCCGCCGAAGGTATAGCCGACGTCGGCAAAACCGTTCAGCTGTTTTGTGAAGTCCATGCTGCCGCCGACGATCACCCGTCCCAGCGTCATGTCCTCCAGTCCGCTGACGCTGCCGAGACTGGTTATCCGCACGTCACCGTCGCCGAACGTCTGAACCACGCTCGGTTTGACGAACAGTTTGGCGTAACCGTCGCCGTACTCAAACGTTTTTTCCGCCTTAACGCCGAATTCCAGTTCGGTTTCCGAAACGTCGTCATAACGGGCGGTTTTGCCCAGACCGTCGCGAACGGTATCAAAATCGATATGGACATAACGCACGCCGACCGTCGGTTCAACCATAACGTCGGTTGCCGGCATAAAGACGACGCCGGCTTCCAAAGCGGCACCGTATTCCAGGCCGTCGGTATCGGCTTTAACGCCGTCGTCGGATTTCAGATCGGCTTTCTGCCAGCCGCCGTAAAGCGAGGACATCAGCCGTGCGCTGCGGCCTTTGATCTGCGTGTCGTAACGATGGTACAAACCGGCCAGATAACTGTCAATATCGATGCTGCCGCCGGTCCTGGCGTAATAGTCGTCGCCTTTGCCGGAGAAGTCGTATTCGCCCTGGCGGTAGGAAACAAACAAACCGAGCTTGTGATACGGATTAAGCTGCACGTCATAACCGGCCTCCAGTCCGTAAATATCAGCGTCGAACTCAAACGGAGAATCGACTTTGGCCGAATGATAACCCGGTACCACCCACAGGTTGGAAAGCTTTTTGCCGTCCCAGGCGTGATCGTACAGACCGCAGTTTCCGCAGTTGTCCTTATCGTTTGCCGCTTTGGCGAAAACGTTGCCGACCACGTTTCTGGTCTGTTCAAACGCCGCGGAAGGCAGGCCGGCATAGGCAACGACTTCGCCGGTCACTTCATCGGAATTGCCGTTCAGGTACCAGTTGTTGTTTTCGTGAACGGTACCCCAGTTGTAAGCGCTGCCGTATACCCGGTAAATCGAAAAATCGGCTGCGGTCGAAGCATCGTCGTTCGGCGCTTCGACAAACAGGATTTTGTTTTCCGGCTTAACATCTTCGGAAACGACATGCGCCACTACACCGGTGCTGCCTTTGACGTCGCCGTCAATTTTCAACACATCGGAAACTTCTTTTTCAGAATCGACGTTGACATGGAGAAGCGCACCGCTTTTTGCCGTATAATCGCCGGCAACGGTTGCCCGGCGGCCGCTTTCCTTACCGTTTGTCAGTGACAAAACACCTTCGTTTTCCACGTCGCCGGAAAGCTTCAGGTTGTTTTGCGCAAAATCAAGGGTGCCGAACCGGCCGATGTTTAAAGTGCCGTCATAGGCCAGGTCGCCGAAGAGCGATACGGCCGCCTGCCGGTTTTCGCTGCCTTCAATACCGATATTGTTCCAGCCGGAAACGGTTGCCAGGCTGCTGCCTTCTTCCGCCGCGCCGCCGGTAATATCGTATTTGCCGTCTTTAAATACCAGATTTTTGCCTTTGGCGTTGTTGATCAGCGTATCTTTGAAAATGTCGTTGATACCGTTGCTGACGGTCAGCGAGGAAATATTTTCCGAAGTAAAGATGGAATTGTAATCAAAACTGCCGCCCATTACCGCCTGCCGGTCGATCAGGATATCGCCCTTCATCACCACGTCTTTGTTGATGTCCAGAATCGAATCCTTTTCGGCCGTCAGATCCGTCAGCTCGGTTTTATAGCGCACCGTCAGCGAACCGCCGGATTCCACCAGCGTGCCGCTGGCAAAGGTTTTGTTTTTGCCGATATTGCCCATGGTAAGCGAACCGCCCTTTTCCACCACCGTATTTTCAAAAACAACGTTGCCGACGGCAAGGCTGCTGCCGGTGACGGAACCGCCGTCTTTGATCACGGTGTTTTTCATGGTTCCTTTCATGTCAAGGCTGCCGCCGTTGACAACCGTGTTGTCGGCCATGCCGCCGCTGACGATACTGACCGAACCGCCGTTGACGATAAGGCCGTAAGTGCTTCCGCCGACGCGCAGCGAACCGCCGTTGACAATGCCGTTTGCCAGCGACGACTCGCCGTCGCGGACATCGACGCTGCCGCCGTTGATAACCATGCCGTCAGCTGCAGAATTTTCAAACGTAACCGAACCGCCGTCAACCGTCGTATTGGTCACTTTCAGGCTGTCGTTCAAATCCAGCCGGCCGCTTTTCAGGTGCGTGCCGTCAACCGCGCCCGAATTGACGCTCAACGTGCCGCCGTCGATTGTCGTATTCTGCGCCAAACCGTCCCTGTCAACGCTCAGACTGCCGTTTGCGGTCAAATAGGCATCGACGGCTTTATTATCGGCAATATTAAAACGATGTTCGTTTCCTTCACTGTCTTTGACCACCACGCCGGTTGCCGTGTTGGTGCTGGAAAGGCTGTAACCGCCGCCGTTTTCAATTGTCAGATTATTTACTTTGCCGCTGCCGTCAACCGTAATCGAACCGCCGGAAGCGACCAACGTGTTTTCGGCCGCGCCGTCCCCTTTGACGGTAAATTTATTGCCGTCGGTTACATGCAAACCTTCCGCCTTTTTATCCGCAATCGAAAAAGCGTTTTCGCCGTCTGCGGACTGTTGTTTGCCGTCGGCAATCTCAACATCCGTGGTCAGATCGAAACGGCTGCCCTCTTCCATCGTCAGGCCGTCGAATTTACCGCCGTCGGCCGTCAGTTTTCCTTCTCCGGCAACGGTCGTGTTATTCAGGCTGCCGCCGGAAACGTTCAGGCTGCCGCCGGCGTTGATATTGGTATTGTCGGCGGTAACGCCGTCAACGATGTCCAGGCTGCCGTTAACTGTCGTATCGTTCAGCTTTGCGCCCGACTCCGCTGTCAGCTTGCCCTGATTGACCACCGTTCCGTTGGCGGTGCCGTCGCCCCGCACAATCAGGGACTGGCCGTTATCCAAAACGAATCCGTCGGCAACATGATCCTTGATCGAAATGTTTTGCCCGTTGTTGGTACTGTTGCTTACCGTCGTGTCGGTCGAAATTTCAAATCGGCCGCCTTCTTCTATCGTTACATTGTCGATTGACGTGTTTTTGTCTACCGAAATCAGCTTGCCGCCGGAACCGTACCCGTCATCGGGACCTTTGACGACGCTGTTTGACAATGATCCGTTTTCCGCCACGGTAAAGGAAGAACCGCCGTTGATGATAAAGCCGTCTGCCTTATTGTTTTCAATCGAGAAAGTCTTTTCTTGTGTTTCTCCATAGTCTTTTTCATATTTACCGTTTTTAATCGTCATATCGGTCGAAAAGTCAAAACTCCCGCGCTCACTCATAAACAAGCCATCAATAACGACATCTTTTCCGGCAGAGATATGTCCTCCAGAGGCGACATTGCTGACTGTCGCACCGTCTTTTAAATTCAACGTGCCGTCATTAATTGCTACGGTATTAACCGTTGCTCCCGCTTCCACATTCATGATGCCGTCGCTGTTAACTTGTGTCTTGCTCACATTGCTGCCGGCGGCCGCATTTAGCTCACCGCCGTCCATATTAGTCCCGGAAACGGTCGAACCGGCACCGGCGTTGATTGTTCCCGCGCTAATATTCGTATCGTTCAGGGTTCCACCGTCATTGACATTGACCGTACCGCCGGTCCAAAAATCCGTTCTGACGGAAGTGCCGTTGGCAACTCCGCCTTTATTGACGTTCATCACACCGCCGTTGCTCACTTCATTGCCGTTGGCCGTTCCCCCCTCGTTGACATCCATTTGGGAGGCGTCACCGCCCAAGGAGCTGACAGTATTATTGTTGCAGTTGCCACCCGGACAAACGATCGTTTCCGCCGTCGCATGGTTAAACGACAGCAAAAACGTGCAAACCGTCGTCATGTAAAAAAGTTTTCTGGAAGACATAAAAACCTCTTTTAAAATAAGTTAAAAACAAAAAATACAGAGAAAAACAATCACCCTTCGGTCATGTTCTAATGGTGAAAAGTATTGTACGTTATTTAGATACAAAGTTTTTCTCCGCTTTCCCTTGATTTTTCGTCTTGATTTCCGCCGCATTTTAACGTACCTTTTTTTGTTACCAACGAAAAATAAGATTTTTAAGGGGGGAAAACATATTGATTTTTGCGGCAAAAAAAGGTACCTTTCTTTGTGACAGGCAAAAAGGATAATTTACACCCTAAAATCAACGGAAAAACGGGAACGAAAATACAGACGGCGCAAAAAAAAGCGGATTCCGCCCGAATGCCCGGCAACCGTTGCAGAAGCGGCCGGTTTCGTATGCTCCGGCCCGAAACGGCGCGACCGCCCGGCCGACATTTTTCACTCAACCTTATCGGCCAATATTCAAACCACAAAAAAAACGACCCGGCAGACATTCGTTTAACGAACATTTACCGGGTCGTATTTGGTATAAAGAAGTCAGTTATTACTTAACTTCCTCAAAATCGGCGTCAACGACTTTTTCGTCTTTCGGCGCTTCGGAAGCGCCGGCATCGGCACCGGCGGCACCTGCGGTCTGTCCCGCCGCGCCGGCATTCTTATACATTGCTTCGCCGAGTTTCAACGACGCCTGCATCAGGCTTTCGCTCTTTTCCTTGATGACTGACAGGTCATCGGCTTCAAGCGCGGTCTTCAACGCCTTGATTTCGGTTTCGATCGCCTGCTTGTCGGCTTCCGAAATTTTGTCGGCGTTTTCCTTCAGGGTCTTTTCGGTCGCATGAACAAGGCTTTCCGCCTGGTTCTTGGCTTCTACCGCCTCTTTCTTCTTCTTGTCGGCTTCGGCGTTGGCTTCCGCGTCTTTGACCATCTTGTCGATGTCGGCGTCGCTCAAACCGCCGCTGGCCTGAATGCGAATCGCCTGTTCCTTGTTGGTCGCCTTGTCTTTGGCCGAAACGTTGACAATGCCGTTGGCATCAATGTCGAAAGTAACTTCAATCTGCGGCATGCCGCGCGGCGCCGGCGGAATGCCGACCAGATCAAACTGACCCAGCAGCTTGTTGTCGGCGGCCATTTCGCGTTCGCCCTGGAAGACGCGGATGGTAACCGCGGTCTGTCCGTCTTCGGCGGTGGAAAAGACCTGCGACTTGCGGGTCGGGATGGTGGTGTTGCGGTCGATCAGACGGGTGAACACGCCGCCCAGAGTCTCAATGCCCAGCGACAGCGGGGTAACGTCCAAAAGCAGCACATCTTTGACGTCGCCCATCAGCACGCCGCCCTGAATGGCCGCGCCGACGGCAACCACTTCGTCCGGGTTAACGCCTTTGTGCGGATCTTTGCCGAAGATTTCCTTTACTTTTTCCTGAACTTTCGGCATCCGGGTCATACCGCCGACCAGAATGACTTCGCTGACTTCGTTGGCTTTAAGCCCGGCGTCGGCCAAGGCCTTGCGGCAGGGTTCGACCGTGCGTTCGATCAGGTCGTCGACCAGCGCTTCCAGTTTGGCGCGGGTGAGTTTGATGTTAAGGTGTTTCGGTCCGGTGGCGTCGGCAGTGATAAACGGCAGGTTGACGTCGGTCTGAGTGGCCGAGGACAATTCGATCTTGGCTTTTTCCGCCGCTTCTTTCAAACGCTGCAAAGCCAGACGGTCGTTTTTCAGATCAATGCCGCTTTCTTTTTTGAACTCGTCGGCCAGATAGTTGACGATGCGCTGGTCAAAGTCTTCGCCGCCGAGGAAAGTGTCGCCGTTGGTGGATTTTACTTCAAAAACGCCGTCGCCGATTTCCAGAATGGAAATATCGAACGTGCCGCCGCCCAGGTCATAAACCGCGATGGTGCCGTTTTTGTTCTTGTCCAGGCCGTAAGCCAGAGCGGCCGCGGTCGGCTCGTTGATGATACGCAGAACGTCAAGCCCCGCGATTTTGCCGGCGTCTTTGGTCGCCTGACGCTGAGAATCGTTGAAATAGGCCGGAACGGTAATGACCGCCTTGTCGATTTTTTCGCCCAGATAGCTTTCGGCATATTCCTTAATCTTTTGCAGAACGATTGCCGAAATCTGCGACGGCGCATATTTCTGTCCCTTGACTTCTACCCAGGCGTCGCCGTTGTCGCCGGGAACGATTTTAAACGGAACCAGTTTCTTGTCCTTTTCGACTTCCGGCGAATCGTAACGGCGGCCGATCAGACGCTTGATGGCAAACAGGGTGTTTTCCGGGTTGGTAACGGCCTGACGTTTTGCCGCCGCGCCGACCAGGCGTTCGTTGTCGGTAAAGGCAACGATCGAAGGCGTGGTGCGGGCACCCTCGCTGTTTTCCAGCACCTTGGCTTCTCCGCCTTCCATAACCGCAAAGCAGGAGTTTGTCGTACCAAGGTCAATACCTATAACTTTATTGCTCATAATCTTTTCCTTCGTAAATTTAACTTTCTAAACTGTTATATAGGAAGCTCGAATTTCATAAGCAATAGGTTAAGATATTTTTTTTGTTTTTTTGTCGCCGCCGCGGCTTTTTCCGGTTGCAAAGACGGGAAACCGCCGTTTTCTCATGTTTTTCCACTGACAGACAAAAGATTCCGGAACAGTCGCGAAACCTGTGCTCTGACCGTGCCCGTCGGCACAGAACGGCACCGTTCCGGCGCTAAGCATTCAACTCCGATCAATCCCGGGGCTTTCCGTAAGGCATGTAAAAAAAAAGCGGCAGCTTTTTTTGAGCCGCCGCCGCATGGATCCGAACGGTTTTCTTTATTTGCCGATTTCAAATCCGCTCTTGCCGCTTTCCAGCACCGTGCCGGCAAAAGCGAAATCGTTCTGGTTGCAGGAATAAATCCGGTACAAAATATCGCCGGCGGTAACCTGATCGCCGGTCTTTTTAAATAAGTCGACACCGGCCCCCGGATACTGCCCGCCGCCGCACAAAACGCAAAGACGGGTCATGAAGGCGTTGTCGATTTTTTTGACCGTGCCGTCAACGTCCGCCACCACGTCGCGGGTCAGATGTCCGAGCCGGACCTGCTCTTTCGCTTTGCCCTGCGACTTGATAATCTGTTCCATGGCATCAAGCGCCTTGCCCGATTTGAGCAGTTCGCGGGCGACCACATAGCCCTGTCCGCCCCGCAGCTTGGGATCAAACTCCAGAATGCGGCCGGCCAGAAAGAGCGATTTTTCCTTCAGGTCGTCGGGCGCGTCCTCCTTGTTTTTCAAAACCTTCATCACGTCTCTGGCCTCCAGCGCCGCGCCGAGACCGAAGCCGATCGGCTCCGAACCGTCGGTAATAACCACGTCGACGTTGATTTCCATCATGTCGCCCACGTATTCGATCAGCTTGCGCAGACGCATGGCTTCCTGAGTGCTGCGGACGCGGGCGCGCGGACCGACCGGAATGTCGATCAGCAGGTGCGTGATGCCGGCGGCCATTTTGGAAGCCAGAACCGAAGCGATGCTGCGCTCAAGCGTTGCCAGACCGTTTTGCTGCTCCACCGCGGAAATGATCTTGTCGGCGGCGGCGATGTCCAGTCCTTCCGGATTGACGATTGCCCCGCGTTTTTCCAGCACCTGTTTTTTCAGGCTGCGGACGTCCAAATCGGTGCCGGCGAGAATCTCCATGGTATCGGCGGCGCCGGTACAGCCGCTCAGGGAACGGGAGACGGTTTTGGGCATCGGCAGGCCGTAGGCGGCAACGATCGCGGTAACAATCAGGTCTGCCTTGTTGCCGGGAATTTCACCCAAGCAATGGTGGTCGGCCACGATTTCCTCGCTGCCCCAGTCGATGATGCGGTCGCCGCGCAGGGCTTCGGTCAGGGAAAGAAGCTCGTTCGGCGTTATGAAAGAGCCGGCCGCCACCAGGAAAGAGGCAATATCCATGTTGGAATAGCGCCGCGCCGAAATGTCGGCGACAATGTCTTCATATTCTTTCGGGCTTAAAATGTTGCCGGCAATTTTGCGGCGGACGGAAGCCAGGCTCGGCGCCGGCGGCGTCAGCGTCAGCGACACCCGGGAACCTTCCGGCAGGCCGATCTGTCTGAACGCTTCGGTATTGAGCCCGAGTTCGTCGGGGCGGATGATTTTGCTGCTGTCGACAATCTGCAGAAAAGCGTAAACCGGCGCCGCGCCGCCGTGGATTTCGATCCGGGTCATGGTTTTGATGTTGTCGATCTTGTAAACCGGACAGTCGCGGTGAATATAGGCGATGTTTTCGTTAAACGAGGATACCGGAAGATGTTTTAATTCAAGCATAACCTTGCTCCTGTAAAAGTTTCGGCCGCCGCGCGGGCGGCCGGTTGCAGACAATGCCGGCAGGAAACAAGCGGTTTATTTCTTGTTTTTGGCCGGTTCGCTCTTCACCATGGCGCATTCGATTTTCTGATGCGTCAGAATGCTCAAGACCTTGACCAGCGTCGGCTTCATTTCCGCACGGGTGACGACAATGTCGACCATGCCGTGTTCGCGCAGATATTCCGCCCGCTGGAAGCCTTCCGGCAGTTTTTCGCGAATCGTCTGTTCGATCACGCGGGGGCCGGCAAAGCCGATCAGGCAGCCTTTTTCGGCAATATGAATGTCGCCGAGCATGGCAAACGAAGCGGAAACGCCGCCGGTGGTGGGATCGGTCATGACGGAAATAAACGGCAGTCCGTTTTCCTTGACCATATTAACGGCGGAAGTGGTGCGCGCCATCTGCATCAGCGACAGAATGCCTTCCTGCATGCGGGCGCCGCCGGAGTTGGCGACGGTAATCAGCGGAATCCTGTGTTTGACGGCATATTCCGCCGCTTTGACGATGCCTTCGCCGACCGCCATGCCCATCGAACCGCCCATAAAGGCGAAATCGAGCGCCGCCACCACGCATTTGATGCCGCCGATGGTGCCGGTCGCCACCTTGATCGCGTCCTGGTTGCCGGTTGCCTTGCGATAGGCCTTCAGCCGGTCGGTATATTTTTTGGAATCCCTGAATTTCAGCGGGTCTTCCTTGGTTTCCGGCAGCTCAAGCTCGGTATGGGCGCCGTCGAACAGCAGCTTCAGCCTTTTGTCGAGATAAAGGCGCAGATGATGTCCGCATTTGGGACAGACGTACCAGGTCTTTTTCAGTTCTTTAGAAAACAGCAGTTCGCCGCAGCCGGGACATTTCAGCCACAGATCGTCGGCAATTTCCTTCGGCGTGGTTTTCTTGATTTTCGGGCGGACAAAGTCAGACAGCCAGTTCATGTTTCAATCCTTTATTGCAGTTACAAACACCAGAAATCGTCCGATTTCTCCTGTTTGCGTTTAAATAAGTTCGATATTTTTTCCTTCAGTCCGGTTTTGGCCGGCTCTTTTTTGTCAAAGGGAAAAGAAACTTCCGCTTTGCTTTTGGCGTTTTCCAGGTCGCCTTTCAGGCTTTCCACCTTGCCGGCCAGTTCCTGCTGTTCGCGGCTCAGTTTTTTGTTCTGACGCTGCTGAACGCGCAGCGCCCGGCGCAGCGGCGCGTATGAAAGCCAGGAATCGAGCTTGCCGACAATATAGCCGAAAACAATGAAGAAAATAACGGCAACGCTTAAGGAAACGGTAATCTCCATGTTGAACGGCCACAGGCTGAAAACCGCCATGTCGTTGTTAACAAAAGCAAACACCGCAATGATCACGATCAGCGGCAATCCGATTATCATTTTTACAAAACTCATAGCCCTGCCTTTCCCAAAAATATGCCAAGACTGATTTTATTTCGCCTTGTTCAACAGTTCGTACAATTGTTTGCCGGCTTTAAAATGCGGAATGTTGCGGGCATCGACGCTCAGTTTTTCGCCGGTGCGGGGGTTTTTGGCCATCCGCGGCGAACGGGTGCGAATCGAAAAAGCGCCGAAACCGCGAAATTCCACGCGCTCGCCGGAAGAAAGCGCATTGATGATGCTGTCCAGAATGACGGTTACGATCCGGTCGATTTCCTTTACCGTCAGGCTGGGGTTTTTAGCTGCGATTTTTTCAATTAATTCAGATTTAGTCACTTTAATACCTCATTGTTGTTTAAGTCGTAAGTTACCTGTTTTTATTTTATAAATCAATACATCTTGTTGCATAAAAGCAAAATTTATGCGCTTGCCCGGACGGCCGGCGGCTCGGCCGGGGCAGAATTTTCCCCTTCGCCGCTGCCGGCGTCCTCGATCCGTTCGATCCGGCGGCCGATTTTAGCAGAAGAAACCTTAATGTCATTAATATCTTTTCCCGCCTGTTCAAAATGCCGGAACAGACTGTCCACGCGTTCGTTCAGACGGCAGACGTCTTCGGTCAGGAGTCCTACCTCCCGCCGGATGACGCCGGCCTCTTCGCGCATGCGGACGTCTTTTAACACCGCGCGCACGGTGTTTAAGGTGGCCATCAGGGTGGTCGGCGACACGATCCAGACCCTGGCGCGGTAAGAACAGGCCACCACGTCGGCAAAATTGGCGTGCAGCTCGGCGTAAACGGCTTCGGAAGGCAGAAACATCAGAGCCGATTCCGCCGTTTCCCCGGGAATAATGTATTTTTCCGCAATGTCTTTAATGTGTTTGACGACGGAAGCCTTAAAAAACCTTTCGGCCTCGAGCTTTTCCCGTTCGCTTTTCGCCTGTCTGAGCGCCTGGTAGCTTTCAAGCGGGAACTTGGAATCGACGACGATCGCGCCCGGCGGGTTGGGCAGGCGGAGAAGACAGTCGGCCCGTTTCTGATTGCCGAGCACCGTCTGAAAAGAGTAGGCCGACGGCGGCAGAATCGAGCTGACCAGATCGTTCAGCTGAATTTCCCCGAAAGCGCCGCGCGCCTGTTTGTTGGCAAGAATTTCCTGCAGGGAAACCACCTGTTCGGAAAGCGAAGAGATTTTTTCCTGCGCGGCATCGATTTTGGCCAGCCGTTCGCGCAGGGCGCCGAGGGTTTCGTCGGTTTTGCCGGCGGACATCTGCAAACCTTCGCCCACTTTGCGGGTAATCAGCAGCAGCTTTTCGTCAATCATCTGCAAAACGGAAAGCTTTTGCTCGGCCAGCAGCCGCGCAAGCTTGTCCTGCTCCAGCGCATAATGTTCGGAAAACTGGGCCAGCCGGCCGGAAAGTTCCGACTGCGCGCGCAAAACCGCTTCGTTCGCGCTGCCGTTTCTGGTTTTCAGCAACAAAACCGCGGCCAGCGCAAAAAGCAGAAGCACCACCGCCGCGGTCAGACCGATTTCTGCCGGAGATAAAGTCATTGCCGGATTTTATGCCTCAATGTTGAGGTTGCGTCCCATTTCGAGGAACTTTTCGTTGCGCTGCTTTTTCAGGTTGTCGCGAGAAAGCGGCAGCAGTTCCTGCAAATGTTTGTAAATGCAGTCGCCGACCTTTTCCACCGTTGCCACGGTGTCACGGTGGGCGCCGCCTTCCGGTTCGGGAATAATCTCGTCAATAACGTTCAAGGCTTTCAGATCCTGCGCCGTCAGCTTAAGCGCTTCCGCGGCGTCGCGGGCCTTGTCGCCCGAACGCCAGAGAATCGAGGCGCAGCCTTCCGGCGAAATGACCGAATAAATGGAGTTTTCCAGCATCAGCACGCGGTTGGCCGCGGCAATCGCGATCGCGCCGCCGGAACCGCCCATGCCGATCACTACCGAAATCAGCGGCACTTTGATCTGCAGGCATTTCTGAATGGAAGAGGCAATCGCTTCCGCCTGGCCTCGGGCTTCCGATTCAATGCCCGGATAGGCACCGTCGGTATCAACGAAGCAGATGACCGGCAGATTGAACTTGTCGGCCAGACTCATCAGCCGCTGGGCCTTGCGGTAACCTTCCGGTTTGGCCATGCCGAAATTGTATTTGACGCGGGTTTCGAGGTCGCGGCCCTTTTCCTGGCCGAGAACGACCACGGAAATGCCCTTGAAGCGGCCGATGCCGCCGATCATGGTGGCGTCGTCGGCAAACAGACGGTCGCCCGAAAGCGGTACGAAGTCCTCGATCAGCCCCTTGATGTAGTCAAGGCACTGCGGGCGTTCGGGATGGCGCGCGATCTGCACCCGCTGCCACGGCGTGAGGTTGGCGTAAGACTGCTTGATCTGCTTTTCGAGTTTAAGCTGCAGGCGGTTCAGCTCTTTGCCGATGTCGACATCGCTGTCCTTGGCCAGGGTGTTCAGCATCTTGATCTTTTCTTCGATTTCGTTGATCTTTTTTTCAAAATCCAAAACGGCGGGTTGGTTTTCACTCATAGCAGTTTTCTCTTTCCGATATTTTTACAACTGGTGCTTTGATAACACATTTTATCTTAAATTTCGACTATTATTTTAAAAAACTGTGAATAGCGGCGGCAACACCGGCGACGGCAAAATATTTGATTGAAATGTCGGACGAATGCAATTAGTATGGCAAAATAAATTTTGTTTGAACAAAGGAGAAAAACGCCGTGCTCACTTTCAGCTTTTTTACCGCCGTGTTTCTGACCATTTCGTGGCTTATGTATATCGGAACCTACATTTTTTCGCGTTTGGGCGGGGTTTCGCCGGCGGCTCTCGGCCTGACCGACCTTGCGGTTTATACGGCGCTGGCGGTGGTGCCGCTGTTTGTCATCTGGATGACCTGGAACGGCTTTTACCGTTTCCGTCACGAGAAAAACCTGCAAAAACAGTTCAAAAACATCGAAGCCCAGTTTAAACAGAATCAGGAATTTTTTGAAATTGTCGCGCGGATGCTCTGGCAGGGACAGCAAAACCGGCAGAATCATTTTGTCCTTGAGCGGACCGAACTGTTCGTCAGCGAACTGAACGGCCTTTTGGCGGACATGCTGCAGCGTTACAATTTCATCAGCGATTCCGAAGCGGCAAAGCTGTGGTCGACGGCCGAGAAAGGCAACAAATGGGGGTTTGCCAAGGCATTGATCAGCCTGCAAAACGGCAGTGTCGACTTTGAAAACCGCCTGTATCGCGCCGCCGTCAGGGAAAACCTGCTGCGCGGCACCGTCAACGAGTTTTGCGCCCGCTATGCCCGGCTGCTTGAGCTTTTGAAAATGCACGATCAGGAAAAGACATTCCTTCCCGTCATCGAAACCGGCGCGCTCGGCAAAGCGTTTGCCATTCTGGCGCCGCTGGCCGACCGCCTGCAGCAAAACCAGCCGGCGGCGCCGAAAACGGCGGACGAACCGGAACTGTTCGCCGACGCGGAGATGAGAATCGCTCCGGCGGCGGAACGGGCAGACGACGAAATCGCGGACAATGAGGAAGATCCTCTGGCCGAGCTGGAAGAACTGAGCCTGACGGAAATTTTCGGCGAAGAAATCAACGACGGGGAAGAGCGGCAGCCGGCCGCCGAACCGGACCATGCCGCCGCAGCCGGAAAAAATGAAGCGAACGGCGAAAGCACGGCAGGCAAAGAAGAAAAACCGAACGTCCTTGCCGCGGCGGAAACCGACACGGAAACCGCTCCGGAACCGGTGTCTGTTCCGGCAGAAAAAACAGCAGCGGAAACGCCCGCCGCCGGCAAAGACGCCGCAACCGCCAAAATCGAAGACGAAATCAGCCGCATGTTTGCCGGCGCCGGCGTCCGCGGAGAAGACGAAGATGAAGACGACCGCAAAGCGACCGACAAAGCCCCGTTCTTCCCCAAATTCAGCAACCTGTTCAAACGCAAGCCGGCAAAAGAGCAGCCGCGGCAGCCGGAAACCGAGATCGACCCGCTGACGCTGGCGCTCGAACGCAGTTTCGGCAAGCTGGCGGACGACGCGCCGAACACCGGTTCGCGGCTTTATAAAATGATGAACGAAAATGCGGAGGAAAACGCCGAAAAAGAAGACGCGGCAGGAAACAAATTCGCTTTTGCCAGCACCAACGAAACCATCATGAAACTGCAGGAAGAGCTGGAAAAGCTGAAAAATTCCGACGACGGGGAAAAGGAAAACGGAAAAAGCGAAAATGGCGAAAAACAAAACGGTTAAGTTTTTTCTGCTGGTTGCCTTAGCGCTTTTTTCCGGCCGGGGCCTGGCGGCGGAATCCGACAGCATCGCCCTTTACGGCAGCCCCAAATACGGCGGCGGCTGGCAGCATTTCGACTATGCCGATCCCGACGCCCGCAAAGGCGGAAGAGTGGTGCTGCCGGCCTATGGCACTTTTGACAATTTCAATCCTTTCATTTTCAAGGGAATCGCCGCCACGCAGGTCGCCGCCCTGACGATGGATTCGCTGGCGGTGGTTCCCGACGACGACATCACCACCGCCTATCCGCTGATTGCAAAAAAGTTTGAGCTGACCGACGAATACGTCGGCTTTATCCTTGACGAACGCGCCCGTTTTGCCGACGGATCGGAAATTACCGCCGACGACGTTATTTTCAGCTACCGCAGCCTGGTGGAAAAAGGCTCGCCGCTCTACAAAATCTATTATGCCGACGTGGAAAGGGCGGAAAAGCTGAACCCCCGCCACGTACGCTTTTATTTTAAGAAGGGCAGCAGCAACAAGGAACTGCCGCTGATTCTGTCGCAGATGCTGATTTATTCCGCCAAAGACTGGGAAGGCAAAGACTTTGCCAAGCCTTACCTGAAAGCGCCGCTCGGCAGCGGCCCTTACGTGCTGGCGGACTTTCAGACCAACAAGTATCTCGTCTTCAGGCGCAACCCGGACTATTGGGCGAAAGACCTGCCGGCACGCAAAGGATTTTTCAACTTTGACGAAATCCGCTACGACTATTATCAGGACACGACGGTTACCCTGCAGGCGCTGTTTTCCGGCAACATTGACATCCGCGAGGAATACATTGCCAAAATCTGGGCAACCGGATACGACAACGACAAAGTCAGAAACGGAGAAATCGTCAAGGAAGAAATTCCCCACAGCGAAACCGCGCGGCTGCAAAACTTCGCCTTCAATCTCCGCCGGCCGCAGTTTGCCGACCGCCGGGTCAGGGAAGCGGTCGGACTGGCCTTTAACTTTGAATGGGCAAAGAAAAACCTGTTCTACAACCAGTACGAACGCTTAAACAGTTACTTTACCAACAGCGGCATGGAAGCGACCGGACTGCCGCAGGGACGCGAACTGGAAATTCTTGAACAATACCGCGGCCGTCTGCCTGAAAGCGTTTTTACCGTTCCGCCGGCCAACCCCGTTTACACCGATTATCTGTCGGCCAGGGAAAACCTGCGGCAGGCGGTTGCGCTGCTGAAGGAAGCCGGGTACGACTTTGTCGACGGCAAAATGACCAACCTTAAAACCGGCCGGCCGCTGAGTTTTGAAATCCTGAGCAACTCGGCCAACGGCAGTTCGTTCACCCGGGTGATGCTGCCGTTTCTGAAAAATCTGGAAAAAATCGGCATCAAAGCCACTTTTCGCAACCTGGAAGTCAACGTTTTCAAAAACCGGCTTGACAATTTTGACTTCGACATCGCCATCATCACCTTCCCCATCAGCCGGCTGCCTGGCAACGAACAGAAAGAGTTCTGGAGCAGCGCCAGCGCCGGGGTCAGCGGCAGCTTCAACCTGATCGGCATCAAAAATCCGGTGGTCGACGAACTGCTCGACGGGATGGTTGCCGCCCAGAGCAAAGAGGATTATCAGGCTTATATCCGCGCGCTCGACCGGGTGCTGCTCAACGAACATTACATGATCATGCAATGGTACGCGCCGCACAAACAGGTCGCCTATCACAATCGGTTCGCCCATCCGGAAACAAGCCTGAAAGTCGGTTTTCAGCCCTATACCTGGTGGATAAAGGAAAACGAATAATGCGCAATTACATCATCAAACGGCTGCTCCTCATCCCGCTGACGCTTCTCGGCATTCTGCTGGTCAATTTCGCGATTATTCAGCTGGCGCCCGGCGGCCCGGTCGAACATACGCTGGCCAAATACCGGGGGATGAACGTCGACGCCACCGCGCAGATCACTTCCGGCGCCGAAATGCGGATGAGCGGCGGCGAAAGCGCTTACCGCGGCGCCGGAGGCGTGCCCGAAGAACTGGTGAAGGAACTGGAAAAGCAGTTCGGTTTTGACAAGCCGGTTCACGAACGTCTGTGGAAAATGATCAAAGACTATGTCCGTTTCGACTTCGGCCGCAGCTATTATCAGGACAAAAGCGTACTGGAACTGATTGCCGAAAGGATGCCGGTTTCTGTTTCGCTCGGCTTGTGGTCGACCCTCATCATTTATCTGATTGCCATCCCGCTCGGCATTAAAAAAGCGGTTAAAGACGGCTCGGAATTCGACACGTGGACGTCGTTTGCGGTGGTGCTCGGCTCGGCGGTGCCGGTTTTCCTGTTTGCCGTTTTTCTCATCGTCTTTTTTGCCGGCGGCACCTATTTTCAATGGTTTCCGCTGAGAGGACTGACTTCCGACAACTGGAACGAACTCAGTGCCGGCAGAAAAGTGCTTGACTATTTCCATCATATCGCCCTGCCGGTAACGGCCATGGTAATCGGCGGTTTTGCCAGTCTGACCATGCTGACCAAAAACTCTTTTCTCGAAGAACTGAACAAACCTTACGTGCTGACGGCCAGAGCCAAAGGGCTGAGCCAAAACCGGATTCTTTACGGCCATGTTTTCCGCAACGCCATGCTGATCGTGATTGCCGGTTTTCCCGCTCTGCTGATCAAAATGCTGTTTACCGGCTCGCTTTTGATTGAAGTCATCTTTTCCTTAAACGGAATCGGTCTGCTCGGTTACGAAGCGATCATGACCCGCGACTATCCGGTCGTTTTCGGCACATTATATATTTTTGCCCTGCTCGGTCTCATCTTAAAACTGATCAGCGACATCACCTATTCGCTGGTTGACCCGCGGATTAATTTTGAAAAGATATAAGTTTTTATCCTTTCGTATCCCAATTTGTCTTATTCGTTCATAATAGATTGATTTTTCGTTACAATTCATCCTTTTGTCTTGCAACAAAAAAAGGTACGTTAAAATGCGGCGGAAATCAAGACGAAAAATCAAGGGACAGCGGGGAAAAATAATATAACTATCTATCGTACAATATTTTACATCACCTGAACGAAATATTATGGATAAAGGGGAAAGGTCATGAAAATATTGTATAAAACCATGGGATTGGGGCTTTTGTCCGCGTGCCTGTGCCTGTTGTGTGCGGCGCCGGCTTCGGCCAAAGTCTGCTTTGTCGGCGAAGAAAACTGTACCGGCGGCGGCAGTTTTGAGGATTATGAAAATCCGGATGCCGACGGCAGCCTGTGCAAACAGGAAGGCTATACGGAAAAAAGCCTGTGTCAGGCGGACATGACGAAATACATTGTCGCCTATTGCCCGTACAACAGCAATTACGTGATGTGCTGCGGACGGGAATACAGCTATGATGCCTGCGTTTATCCGCTGGTGGCGGACGGCAAGTGCGGCAACCGTTTCAAATGCCGCTGCGACTCGGACAAGTATCCGTACAAACAGCAGAGCGCGACGATCTGCCAAAATACGGTGACCGGTCAGAACTATGACAACAGTCTTGCCTCCGGGGCCTCGTGCGTTTACACCGGTTTTGCCAACGGACAGACGTCGATCAACGCCTATTTCACCGAATGTCTGTGCGACCGCGGCATTTATCCCAAGACCGAAGAAGAGTGTTCAACGGACGGCGCATCCGTATCGGAAAAAGCCTGTACGGACAGCAACGGCAACAAATATTATACGGCTTGCATTTGCGGTGATGACTATAAGGTTATTGCCAGCGAATGTGAATACGGTATTAACATTAACGAGCCTATGTGTCAGCAGGCTGATGTGTTAAAAGCCAAAAAGTGCTGCGAATGCAATGTTAACACCTATCCTTACGACGATATTGAGGATGTTGAAGCCTCAGACAGTCCGGTCGCTTCGTATGCCAGCTGCGAGAAGGAAAAGGGGTGTACCAGAGGCAGCCGTTATCGGGCGACTTCCTGCAAAAAAGGATACAAGGTCGTCAGCGGCAAATGCGTGGTCAAAGACTGTAATGAATTGGTAGACGATTATATCGCCGATAAGAAAATTACGGCTTATGCGGTTTATAAATCCGGTTCTTCACCGAGTGCCGGCAATCTGATCGTAGCGGAAGACGTCAATGCGACCTGGTCGAAATTTAAGAATAAAAATGTTATGTCTGCGGCGGCTTATGCCCAAGGTTTGTCGGGGGAAGATGTTTTGTCCCGGTTGATGAAGCAAAAATGTACGTCGGCGCCGACGATCAGTCTTTCGGGTACGGTTTACGGGCCGGTTTATCTGACGTCGGTTCGTATTTCCGCCTATGATATAACCACCTCAGGCAGTTTCAATTGTACAAACTGTTCCATTGAGGCGTCTTGGATGTCCAATTCGGGGAACCCTATCAATCTTCTGTATAACAATAGTATGCCCAATCGTGAAAACATGTATGTGAATGTCAGCGGTTCTCTTACCCTGACTAAGAATTTTTCGTCGGTGGGATATGATTTTAATGTCGGTACCATGGGCATTACCAACAGATATAACGGTTACAAGGTTATCATCAGGGGAAAAAGCGCCGGCGAACGTGCGGTTTTTAAGGCAAATACCGTTTGGGTAAAGGGGTTTGCCATGATGCGTTATGTCGATGCGACGGTAAAACGGACATGCCTTGGCATTGATTGCAGCTATTCGGTTTCCAGCTCTGTTTATTTTGATGAAAGCAGCGATATCAGGCGGCGGGAAACTTCATCGTCTCTTAATTTGTATGATACGACTTACAACATTGCCAACGGCGGCGAACTTTACATGTCCACTTCCACCAAGATCGGGCAGTCAACCAAAGAGGGCGGATCAATGCCGGAAACCGGAAGAATCAGGTTTGCCAACAAGACGCTGAGCAATCTTTACATGGGCAGCCTGCATCATAAAGTCGGCTGGGGGACGGCTTACGGATCCATTGATCAAGACGGTTCCTACCGTGCTGTGGAATATACCGGTTATGTCTGGAATTTTGACGGCGGTGATACCACTCATATCGGCGGGTGGATGGAAATCGGCGGAAAATCAAGCCGCAGCAGAAAACAGCCGAGAAATTTTGTCTGTTATGTGGATTATAACGGAAAGCCGCATAAAAAATATGGCAGTCCCGGAGACAGCTGTAAATATCACGACGATTGTCAGTTTGCTGACAACGATAATGACAACAAGCGGTATTATATCCGCACCGACGGACACGGCTACGGCGGTTAACAGTTTTCCCCCGCCCGGTAACCTGTTTCGGCGGGTGACACAAATCCCCTTTATGGGCGGGGCCCTCTGTTGCGGGACGGGGGAGAAGTTTTTTCTCCCCTCTGTTTTGCGAAAGAATTTTATCTGAAATTTTTGTGAAAATTATTTTATCCGGAATATTATTGAATGGTTCGCAGATCAAAGCGGGCGTTCGCCGGAGTTTATTTGTCAAACTTTAAATACTTAAGTTTTATGAGAACAGTGAACGTAAAGCGGTTTTTCGGGGCGGCAGCTGCCCTGTTTACCGTCGCGGTGTTTGCATCGTGCAGCAATGAAGACGAACCTCTTCCCGAGGTTGTTAAAAGTGAAATCCTGGACAGCGGGCTGGATGACCAGGTCGTGTCCAAACCGATTGAAGGCGTGTCGGGAACAAACGGCGTTGAGCTTTCTTATCAGTCCTGGATCAGGGTGAAAGGGGAAACGCGTGCGTTTTTTGACGATAAGGTGACGGTGACGCTGACTGATGTTTTCAACTGTGTGGACAGTACCGTTAACGTCGGCAGTTTTGAACTGAGCGGTTATCACACCTCCGTCAGTTACAAGAAACGCGGAGAACGGCAGGAAGACTTTGTTCAGGTCAGCGATTCGATAATGGCCTATACGGTGTCTTTCGATCAGTTTTCGTTTGATTATGAACTCTTGTTCGAAACGGCCGTATATGATGACGGTTATACCCGGCAGGAGATGCCTTATCATCGAATCGGTGCCATTACGGACAACGGCTATGTTTTGTCCGATATGGAGTTTGAGATTGAAACGGATGAACATGACCAGCAGCTGGTTTATCTGCGCAAACGTTTCAGTCATTCAATCAGCGTTGATTTCAATGGTCGGGATTATTTGCTGACGGCGGACATTGTACTGAGAAAATATGTCGGCAATCACCCTTGTCCGGTTGAAAGCCGGCTGGTTGAAAGCGGTATTTCCGAGGTTAATGACGAAGTCTGGTCTACGTCTTATACGGTTTGGGCCGAAGTAGCGCATGTCTGTTCCGACGGTACTAAGGGAAACCGGAGATATTCGGCCGAATTGACGGGCAGTCTGGAGTATGAAACGCAGTCTTACAAGATTTTTCCCGACAATGGGTTAAAGCTTGAAAGCAGCGGGTTTGTCGGAGATGCTGTCAGGGATACGGTTTATACCGACGGTCCGGTGATTGTTCGCAATTTCCGGCGGATATACGAAACAATGTATAATTATTTTTCGTTTTCATGTCCGGTAAATCAGTATGAGGCGTCTTATGATGACGGAATTATCAAGTTCGATTTTCCGAAACTGGAATACGGTATTCTTCATACCGTATATGAACTCCGTTTTGTCGGCGAAGAAGAAAATGCGGAAGGCCGCAGATTCAACGAGTATTTCCTCAAACAGGAAATTGTCGGTGAGTTCGGTCAGGCGCAACATCAGGTTTCTGATGAGTTCCAGGTGATTGTTTATCTGGAATAATGTCTTGAAACAGAAAATAAAAAAACATCGCTCGCAAAAAGCGGTGTTTTTTTGTTATCTTTTTGATTTTTGTTTGTTTTTGTATCCCTTTTGCCTGTAGCAAAAAAAGGTACGATAAAATGCGGCGGAAATCAAGACGAAAAATCAAGGGAAAGCGGGGAAAAGTAATATAACCATTTATCGTACAATATTTTACATCACCTGAACGAAATATTATGGATAAAGGGGAAAGGTCATGAAAATATTGTATAAAACCATGGGATTGGGACTTTTGTCCGCGTGCCTGTGCCTGTTGTGTGCGGCGCCGGCTTCGGCCAAGGTCTGCTTTGTCGGCGAAGGAAACTGTACCGGCGGCGGCAGTTTCGAGGATTATAAAGATCCGGGTGAGGACGGCAAACTGTGCGAGGCCGAGGGGTATATTTTGAAAAGCGAATGTGCGGGAGAAAAGCATGTTGTCGCTTATTGCCCTTACAACAGCAGCTATGTTATGTGCTGCGGCAAGGAATATATTTATGATTCCTGCACTTATCCTCATATCATGACCGGGAAATGCGGCAATAAATATTCCTGTTCCTGCGATCCGAACATTTACAAATATACGGAAGAGCAGTGTGAAAGCGACAATGCTTATCCGGCCGGGGCAAGCTGTACCCAGGTGTCTTCGGTTTCTTCCGGCGAGGGGGAAAATTTGCAGGCCAAAACGGTAAAGGAAATTTTATATTCTGCCTGTTTATGTGACCGGGGAACGTATACTCAGCCCAAAGAAAAGTGCGACAAAACGCAAAACCTGTGCAAGGACAGTTCTGGAGCGGAATATACGGACACCTGCGTGTGTGACAAAGGCAAATATAAGGTGCAGGTTGCCGATTGTGATTACGGCGGTGAGGGTAAGACCTGCGTCGAGGGCGGCGTCACTTTTGCGGAAGACTGCTGTTCGTGCGAGGCTTATCCGGTGGAATTGAGGGACGGCAAAGCGGTAAGCGGCGGAGAAAATTATGATAAGGCAACAGATTGGAATCCGTGCCCGTGTCCGACCGGTAAAAACCGGGTATTTATTACCCAGTGTGAAAAAGGCTGGCAGCCGACTCAGAAGGGTGACGGTTGTGAACGTATCCCCTGCGCGGACGCGGTAAAGCTTTACCTGTCAGAAATGACGGATAAGAATATGGGTGTTTTCAACGGCAAGAACGTTGTTACTTATAAAAAGCTGACGGAAGAAGAAAAGGCGAAATTGCCGGTAGCGGAGCAGACTTATGCCGTCGGTGCCGAGGTCGTGCTGCCGGATGCGGAGGTCGGTATTTTGCTTGATGACGTAACCATAGAAAGCAATGCCAACGCGACCGGGCTGGGAGCGTCAAAAATAACTACTCTGTGGTCCGGATTGTATTTCGGAAAGAGTGAAGGGCGGGACGGAGAAGGTGTTGTCGCTTCCTGCGAGAAAGAGGATAAACCGACGGGGAATTTTTCCGGGACGAATTTCCCGAGAAACAAAAGCGAAAGCGGGGAGTTGACTTTTGTTGACGTAAATATTGCTTTTGCCAAAGCGGTTTCGGTAAGAAGGCCGCTCAGGTTGGAGAATGCCAATCTGACCGGAAGCAATGTTGCTTTTGAAAAAGCAGTTACCTTGGCGGGGAACGAGCCGAAAGTTGTTTTCGGTGACGAAAAGAGCAGTTACACGTTTAAGTCAAAATTGACGGCCGACGGATATAACTTTGAGTATAAAGCGTTGAATTTTGCCGTCCCGATTTCTTCGGTAAGTGACGTTGCCGTAATCAATCTGCCTTCCGGCGGCGAAATGAAGGGCGGGCTGATTAGTGTGTATCCAGAATTGGGAAACACCATGAGTGCCGGAGTGTTTATCAACGGTCCGGAATCGGGAGCATCTGCCAATATTTACAGCGATGGTTACGTGGGACTAAATAGCGCTTCCATTGCTGGTAGGAAAGGCAAAAGAGCAAGTATTTCTTTGAAAGGTAATGTAAGTTGGAAACTTTACGGAGAAAAGACGTATAAACTTTCATTAACTGTAGGAAGTTCAGTTAAGACAGAAGAACAGAACGGGGTTCAGGCGCAGATTAAGCCCAAAGATAGTGTAACGTGGAGAACATGTTCTTTTGCGGAATATTATACACGTCCCGTTGATCATAGGTGGGGAACTGAGTGTAATCAACCAGCTTTGTATTGTTCTCCTAGGGCGGAAAGTAAGAAATTTCGCGATGACGATCCGGGAGAGACAGGGCAGTTAAGTAATTTTGCTTGTAAGATCAATGCAGATGGAACAGCAACGTTGCTAGATAGCTATTCTGTAGAAACAGCGAATGTAGATCAATGGTTGACTAATACGGGACGGTTAGCTGCTAAGAGCGGGTGGGCTTGCTCTGTCAATTCGCATGATGCTCCTACCGAATATTTGTCTCGTGCATGCAAGATAAAATTGTGGAATCATGATTGTCGTAATAAGAACAAATGTTGGACAGAAGCTATAGAGTGTGCTCAGATGCTGACCTGCAGTTAAATTGTCCCCGCCCGTTGCCCGGATAAGTTCGGGTGATACAAATCCCCTTTAGGGCGGGGC
>ERZ773148.769-NODE-769-length-27646-cov-8.935740_pt1 | contig 27646 bp, 32 predicted proteins | sample MGYA00580846_ERZ773148 | MGnify/ENA primary metagenome ERZ773148 (study PRJEB29015, sample SAMEA2737879) | human gut metagenome | biome: human gut; feature: human-associated habitat; material: faeces | place: China | collected 2012 ... | reverse complement strand
ACAAGGCGATATACACAGGAATGCTCTGAACAGACAGGTTTTGCGGGGAAAGACTGCGGCCTCGGCTTCGGCCGCGTCCCGTCGTGCCTCTTTTTTTTCCTCGACCTTCTCGTCCACCAGCCCGACTTTTTCGCCAATGCTGCGCAGCCAGTTGCCCACCGCCGTGAGCTTGTCCCAGACCCAGGCAATCTTGTCGCCGATGAAGGAAAAGACCGCGTCGAACACGCGCCTGACCGGCTCGCAATTGTTGTAGAGGTAGACCAGGCCGGCCGAAATGAGCATGAGGATGCGCACCACCCAGCCCAGGGGCGAGGCCGAAAAGGCCAGGCTGACCAGCTTGACCCCGAGCGCCGCAACCTTGCTGGCTGCCGCGAAGGCCAGCGTGCCGGTCTTGGTGGCGATCAGCACGCCCCGGTGCAGGGCGAGGGCTCCGTTGGCGCGCAGAGTGGACAGACGGAAGAAATTCATGATCAGGCGGGCCCGGGCCCAGCCGCCGGCAATGGACGCCCCGGCGTAGGCCGCGGCCAGGCCGCCCACGTGCAGCAGCATGAGCGCGGCTGCCGCGCCCACCACCACCGTGGTCAGGCCCCGGTTATGCTGCGCGAAGTCGGCCACCCCGGATATGAGCGGCCCGAGAATCTCCAGCAGGCCCACGATGGGCGGCAGCAGCACCGAGCCGACGTTGACGCCCAGCTCGGCCACCCGGTTCTTGGCCAGGATCAGGGCATTGGCCGTGGTCCGGGAACGGTTCTCGAATTCGGCTTGCATGGCTCCGGCGTAGGCCGCCGAATCGCCACTGATGATCAGATTTTTTTTGACCTGATCCAGGCTGTCCAGCAGCGGAGCGATGGCTCCCAGGGACTCCTTGCCGAAGATTTGCTGCATCAGGGACAGCTGCTGCGCCTTGGGCAGCTTTTTGACCGCCTCGAGCACGCTGATGATCGCCGCCGGCCCGTCCGTCTGCATCTGCTTGGCCAGCTTGACCGTGTCGATGCCCAGCTGGGCGAAGGCCGCCTTCTGCTGTTTGGTGGCCGCCGCGCCGGCAGTCATGTTCAGGATCAGATTTTTGATGCCCGTGGCCGCCACTTCGGGCGCGACCTTCATGGCGTCGAGGGTGGCCGCCAGGGCGGTCATGGGCTTGGCCGCCACGCCGCCCACCCGGCCCAGAGGGCCGATGCGCCGCACGATGTCCGCAATGCCCTTCTCGGACGCCGACGTCGTGTTGGCGAACTGGTTCATCAGGTCCAGCATATCCCGCGTGTCTTTGAACGAGAGGTGCATGGCCGTGCGGTAGCCGCCGATGGCGTCCGCCGCTTCCTCGGTGGACATGCCGAAGGCCACGGCCATGTGCGCGGACATGGTCGTGAACTCCTGCAGTTCTTTGACGCTGGTCATGCCCTGCTGGCCGCCGGCCGCGAACAGCTTGGCCAGCTCCTCATGGGTCAGGGGCAACGTGCGGCCCATCTGCTTGATGGCCGCTTCCATTTCATAATATTTCGGGGTCAGCTTGCCGGAGCTGTCCCGCATGCCGTCGATGGTCTTTGCCGCGTCGGCCATCGCGCTCTCGAATTTGATGGCGCTGGCCACCGGCGCGGCAAAGGTCATGACCGGAACCACGGCCTCCATCATCCGGCCGCGCAGCTCGGAGCGTTTCTCCGAAGCCGCGCGCACCGCGGTCAGGGCCTTGAGCCGTCTTTCCTCCCGGGCGATTTCCGCCAGGGCCATCTTATGGGCCCGGCCGTAGTCGTTCACCGCCAGCCCGTATTTTTTGGCCGCCTCCCGCGCTTTATTATACGTGGCGATGTTGCGCTGCAGCACCTCCCGCATCAGCGGGTCCTTGCCGCCGGAGGCCGCATACAGGCGTTGGGTTTCCTGTAACTGTGCCTTCGCCGCGCTGGCGGAGGCCAGAACCTGGGATTGCCGAGTCAGGGCGCTCATCCGCTGCGAGCTGGCCCGCACCTTCTGCTCCACCGTGGCGAAGGCCCCGGCTACAGACGGCGCGAGCCGCGCCCCGATGGCGAATCCGATCCCGAACGACCTGGCCATTACCCGTTCCCTTCCCGTTGCAGCAGTTTTTCCAGCCGGATCGCCTCCTCAATCCAGGCGTCCAGATCCGGCAGGGTCAGCTCGCGCAGCTCACGCAAGCCCCAGCCCGTCAGCTTGGCCAAGAGCAGCACTTTTGATCTTATCAAGCTCTTCTCTTGAAAGGCCGCGAAACAGGGCAAGCTGGTCCTGCAGCTTGTCGTAGTCCGAGGCGTCGATGAGCCGCATGTCCTCTTCGACCAGGCCGGTCAGGGAGCAGATCATCCGGACTTCGTCAGCCAGGGAACTGTCCCGGCGCACCGGATGATCCAGCAGGTCGCCCACGTTGGGCCGACGCATGATCACTTCGGTCAGCAGCCGATCCGCGAGCTGCACGGGGTAGTCCAGTTTGATGATCGCCTTCTGCGTATGGGGATTGCTCATGAGGATCTCCTAGAGGCCCAGATTGGCCCGCACGTCAGCCAGCATGTCACGGCCGTTGATGCGGAAAATAAAGTTGAATTTGTCCAGCTCGACCCGCTCCTGGCCGCCTATCCACAGCTTGATGTAGGCCACTTCCAAGGTCGTTTCCGGGTCCATTTTCTTGCCCGGTTCCCACTTGCCGATGCCGTTGGTTTTGGGGATGCTGCGCACCACCACCTTGACCGGCTTGTCCACGAACTCCCCGGTGCCGGGGTCGTACTCCTGCAGACTGCCCCGGATATCCAGGTGATGGGCCTTGGGCTCCAGCAGGTCTATGGCGTTGTCGTTGACCGTGTTCCAGGTCAGCTTGACGCTCATGCTCTTGAAATGGCCTTTGACCGGCATCTCGATCTCGCCGGCGATGCCCAACCCTCCGAGGTTTTCGGTCACGGCTTCGAAGTTGGGCAGTTCCAGGTTGGCCACGCCGAGCTGGTCCAGGCCCTCGCGGTAAATTTTGGCGTTGTTGAGCACGCCGGGAATGGGATTGGTGACGGCCAGTGCGCTGTCAGCCATAGCGGCGCTCCTTTAGGCCCCGAACAGGGTGCTGAGGTAAGAGGGATCGTATTCCAGGATGAAAATGAGCTCGCGCCCGGCCTGGGGCGGGCACAGGTACACGTGCCAGCGCACCTTGCCGGACATCAGGTCCGTGGTCGGGTTGTCCACCAGTTCGAAGGTGACGCGACCTCCCAGGATGACTTCGCGCCCGGTCAGGCCGTTGAGCCAGATATCGAAGGTGTCCTGCACGGTTTCGACCATGCGTCGCCGGATGGGGTTGGACACATACTGCCAGCTGGTCAGGATCAGGGTGTTGCCCACCCACGAGAACATGCGCCGGATGGGGATGGAGCTGTCCTTGACGTCGCTGACGCCCGGATAGGCCGTGGTCTGGTCGCCCCACACCTTCAGGCCGCCGATCATGTTGAGCCCGGTGACGATACCCTGGCCGTTGAGGTAGGCCGCCTTGTCCGCCCCCAGATGCAACGGCTTGCCGGCGTGCACCAGGCCCTCGCACTGCAGCTTGCTGTTGCTCGGCGACCAGTACGGGATGCCTTCCGTGCTCGCGTCCCGCGCGCCGATGGCCCCGGCCAGATGGATGGAGCCGTATTCCAGGGCGTCGCCGTACCGGCAGTGGCCGAACATGCACAGCAGGTCGGGGTCGGTCAGATTGTTGTCATTGATCCAGGCGGGCACGTCGGTGTAGCGCGTGACCTCATCCGGCACCTCATAGATGCCGGCGGCCCGGAAATGGCCGCAGATGTCCTTGCAGGCCGCGCCGATGGCCAGCGCCACCGTGGGATCGCTCGACCAGCGCGGGGCCAGGATCTGGCCGGGCGTCAGACGGAAGCGCGGGAAGATCTCTTCGGCCAGGGCCAGGCCGGTGTGTTACAGCGTTTCCGCATCCACCCCGCCGATGATGTCCTTTTCGGTGATCAGCGAGACATCGGGCACGGCCGGGGCACCTTCGCCCTGGCCGGGGGTGCAGTGCTTCTCCGGATCGAAGACGTTGATGGCCACCAGCGGGGCCACGTTGTAGCGGGTCAGATAGACTTCCGCCGCCTGATACAGGGTGAAGGCGGCCGTATCGTCGCCCGGGCCGGGGGCTCCGAACTGCGACACGAACTCCTGCATGTCGGCGATCAGGCGGGGCTCGTTAACCGGCGCGGCCGTGCCTTCAGGCAGACGGTGCACCGGAGCCGCGCCCACGATGACCGGCAGGGCCGATTCCGCCGTGACCGGCGTCACCAGACTGGTGGCGCGTTCCTCGACATACGAGCCGTGGCGATACTGAGACATGGGAAACTCCTTTATTCCAATCCTTTCATGTTCCAGTGCGTCAGGATGTAGGCTTCGGCATAGGGCGGAGCCTGTTCATCCGGGCGCACCCAGGGCGCGATTTCACCTTGCCCGTTGTCTTCCAGCCGGTACTTGCCGGCCAGAGGCACCCGGCCCGCACCCATGATGCAACGCCGCACCAGAGCAATCAGATTGTGCAGATCATTCTCGGCGGCCTCCGGATCTTCGTCCCGTACCGCCAGGCGCAGGACCACCTCCAGATGGTGCAATCCCTCCCGGTCATGTCCTCTGAGCGGCTGGATCAGCACGAAGGGGACCACCTCCAGAGCGTCGCTCAACTTGGGAGGCATGGAACCGAGAAACACGCGGGCCGGCCCTTCGAGCGGCGTCGCCTCGCCTGGCCGGCCCCGCTCCGGACGCTGGCGGCCGGGCAGCGGCAGGGTCGCCAGTTCCGGCTTCAGCTGGTTGCGCAGCGCTTCCAGCAGCAGGAAGACGTTCATGACAGCCTCTGGCCGGTCATGGCTTCCATCTGCTGGCGCAGCGTGGTCCGGAAGAACTCGCCGGAACGTTGCTCGATGCCGTCGATGAAGCCGTCGGCGTACATGTGGTACTGAACGGACGGCGCGTAATGCTGGACGATCCGGCCCGAACTCTTGACCCGGTAGAACGCCCCGACATGGCCGCTCTTCATCCTTTGCACGAAGAGGGGCGACAGCTCGCCGCCGGCTCCCGCGGGGGCTTCCCTCGGCGCGTCGCCATAGGTTTTTCCGGAGCCACGCAGCCGGTAGGATGTCCGGGGCCGGGCGCTGGCCGCCAGCCCTTTCAGCGCCGGCGGGGTCTGCGGGTTCACCTCGTAGCGGATCAGCGGAAAACGCCGCGAAGCGACCCGCACTTCCGCCGTCGCCCCCTCGGCCCCCTGCTGCCGCGCCTTGCGGCTGCGCACCGCCCTGGCGATATACGCGGGCGTGAGTGATACCAGGGGCCGCAGCCCCTTGACGATTTCACGCCGGGTGAACAGCCGTGTCTTGTCCGTGGTTGCCAGCAGCGCGGCCTCCATAACGCCGGGAAACTCCCGCAGCTGTTGCCGGAACGTGGCCAGTTCGGCTTCGTCCAGCTTGATCTCCAACTGCGGAATGCCGCCGAGGGATTTGGTTCTGTCCAGCTCCCGCAGCCGCACGCCGCGATACGTCGACCAATCCGCCATACTCGCCTCACGCGTAGGCCCGGCTGACCCGGAGGCGCAGCAGGCCCATTTCCACTTTGACGCTGCCTTCATCGGCTTCCACCAGCCAGGCTTCGTCGTTGATCATCACCCGTTGCTCCGGCACCGGGCGGGGGTGGATGACGTCGGGCAGATAGAGCGTCGTGACGTTCTCCGCCAGGCCAAGCCCGGCCGCATCCGAGAATCCGCCGTTGCCGGCGGTTTTCAGCGAGCCGTGGCCATCGTCGATGACCGCCGTCACCGGCTGTCCGTCGAAGTCGATCTCCTCCCCGAACTCCTCCGGATCGAGAAACACCGAATTCACTTCGTCTCTGGCGTCGTTTTGGAAGGACATTCCCGGTTCCACCCTGTCAGTTTCAGCTCAGTTTCAAGCCGGACGATGCGTTCAGCGTGGTCCGCATGGCTCTCTTCCAGTGCGTCCAGCCGCTTGTGGGCCCGGAAGACGGCGGCCTTGGAGGCGTATATCTCCGCGAGCTTTTCAATGGCCTGGGCCAACTGCTCGTGTTGGGTTTTGTGCCCTTTCCACCATTCGCAGAAGCAGAACAGGCCAAAGGCCATCAGCAGGGAGTTGAGCCCCAGAAGGATTTCCATTGTCATTGTCCCGCCTCCGCTCGTTCGATCCACAGCAGCAGCTCGCCTGCTTCGGCCGCGGGCAGATGTACCCACTGGCCGCTCCTGGTCACCAGGACACCGTCGCGTTCATAAAACCAATCATTGGTCACCACCGCGCCCGGGGTCCTTGGGGCCGGGGGCAGGCGCTTGTCCGTCAGACCGCTCGTCAAGGCCGCCGAACTTGCGCATCCACTCAGCGCCAGGATCAGCGCGCACGGCAGCAGTGCGTTTTTTATCGCGCCACTCGCGGTATTGTTTGACAAGCGCACGGACCACCTCCAACAACAGCAGCCAGAACCTAGCGTTTCCCATCGTCCGGCACGGTTTTTTGCGGTTGCACATCCTGGGCGTTCTTCGCCTTGCCCATGTTCAGCCCGACCCACTGGATGAGCCGGTAGATGGCGCTGTACACTTTGCTGCCGCCTTCCTTGGGTGCCGGCAGCACCACGGTGATGGCCGCGCAAATGGTGACGATGGCGGTAATCCAGGCCAGCCAGGTGTCGGGCACAAGGCCCTGCAATGCGTCCATGAGTCTCTCCTTACCTTCCGGCCTCGGCCGGGTTGCAGTGCGTGCGGCTCATCCAGCCGTCCATGAACTGGCGGTGCTGAAAGTTCTTCGCGCCCAGGCCGACGTAATGCGCGCCTTGCAGGCAGTTGAGCGCGTGCACCACGGCCGCGTCGCTGGCGCGCCGGTCCAGCACCGTGGCCAGGGCGGCCAGCGTCTTGGGGCCCACCGCCCCGTCTTCGATCAGATCCGGGAACAGGCGCGCATCTTTGCGCTTGTCATAATTGAGGCTGTTGCACAGGCGCTGCAGATAACGGCCAGCCCCGCCCCGCCCGAGGTTGATCGACTGTTCGAAGATCTCGTTGGCCACGGCCTGGGGGAACCGGGCCAGGCCCATACGATCCCACCATTCGACGCGGTACCAGTCCGTGACCATGTCCTGCAGGCCAGGGATGGCGGCCAAGTGCCGCGAAAAGGCCAGAGCCCCCTGGCGGAACGAGGGATGGGCTTTGGCCGCGTCGATGAACGCCCAGCCGGGCCAGGACGGGAAAAAGTTCCTGGCGATGCCGGCATAGGTCTCGCCGCCGGCGTCGCCCGCGACATTGCACCAGCCGCCCTCAAAGTCCTTGACCGGCAGATAGGCGGGCAGAAACTCAGCCATTGGCTTCCTGCTCCTTTCCGGCCTCGGCGCTGTCAGCATCGGCGTCAGCATCGGAGTCAGCGCCGGCATCTCCGGAACCCGTGTCGTCACCATCCCTATCGGGCGCGCTTGCGGGCGGGGTTTTTACGGCGGCCGGATCGAGTATTTCCACCAGGCCGAGCCCCGCCAGGGACTTGGCCAGGGCCTCGGGGAGACTGGCGCGCTCGCCGGGTTTGCGGGATATTTTGCCGTCTTCCAGGGTACAGCGCAGCAACACGGTTTTATTTCTGGCCATGACGGTCCTCCTAGACGACCTTGATTTTGACGGACCAGCCGCAATGCCGGGTCATGGGCAAGGGACGGGACTCGGCGATGGTGAAGATGCCGGAGGGGTCTTCCTGCTCGAACTGCTTGGCGAAGATTTTGGCCGGGCCTTCGCACTTGACGTCCACCGGCTGCGCGAACTCGATCACGGATTCGGCGCTGCTGGCCAGCAACAGGGCGTAGTCCGGCTCAAGGTAGTATTTGGTGTTGCCTTCCAGATCCTTGTACGTGGCGTTGTACGTCCAGATATTCAGCCCGTTCCACTGCCCCTTGAGCTTCGCGCCCACCCGGGGGGAGAGCTGGCCGATGTCGATGCGCCGGTTGTCCAGACTTTCCTTGACGTCGGGATGGCGGCGGAACACGGTCCAGGCGTTCTTGCCCAGGATGAGATCCGTGGCCGAGTGCCCGCTGGTGTCTTCCTGGATCAGCAGGTTGTAGGTTTCCGTCGTGCCTATCAGGTCGGACGCGGAGTTGCTCCACAGAGCGTCGCCGGTCAGCACCACGACGTGGGAGGCGGGCCGCTTGAAATCCACAGTGTAGTTTTTGACGATCTGGCCTTCGATCATGTCGTAGAGATCAATGCGGCCGTCCACCGCAGCCTGGGCGCACATGATCTCGACCATGCGGTCGATGTCGTCCCGGTGGGCGTCCATGTCCTCGGCGACGGCCCGTTCCACGGGATTGACACGCGGGTCATAGGGGGAGAAGCCCTTCTGCGTTTTCAGCAGGTCCGCCGCCCGGAACTCACGCTTGGGTCGGAAGCGGGGAGCCTTGACGTAATCCACGCTCAGAACCTCGCCCTTGCGCATGGTGCCGGCCGCGTAGTTGGTGATGGCCGGCAGGATGGAGGCTCCGCGCAGCGACGTTTGCAGCTCCAGCACATCCACCGGCTTGGGGTCCAGGGGGCGGAAAAAATGGGTGAACAGGTCGTGTTTCACCGGGCGCAGGTTGATCACGCCGGTGAGCACGCGCGGGGTGAAGTAGCTCAATTCCATGCGTGGCTCCTATGCATAAATGCCCTTGGCGCGCAGGGCCGCCAGGGCGGTTTGTTCGTCGGCGGCCGACACGCCGTCCGCGAAAATCAGTTCCTGGGCCACCACGCTGGCGTGCACGTACACGTCCGCTGTCGCCCCGCCGCTGGCCGGGACCGTAACGTCTTCGACCAGGACGCCTTCAATGCCGGCGCTGGACGCCTTCCAGGGGCCGAGTTTGCCTTCGGCGTCGCGGCCCAGCACGGTGCCGGCGAGATACACTTCCTCGCTGCCGGTGCTGGCCAGGATCATCCGTTGCATGACCGGAGGATGGTCCCGCAGGAACGCCGGCCGCTGATACGATTCGAGGTGTTGCATTGCTGCCTCCTACATGGAGCCGATGCGCTGGATCAGCGACATGGTTTCATCCTGCCCGTCCGCCCCGGCGTCGACTCCGACCGCCGCGGGGGTCGCGGCCTTGATGGCCGCCAGCATTTCCGCATTGGAGTTCGCGGCCGCCGGGTCCGCCTTTTTGCTGCCCGGGCCAGGCTTTTCGGTTTTCTCCGGCAACAGGATCTGCGCCGCCGCCTGCAGCTGCTCGGGGCTGACCCCGGCCTCCACCAGCGCGCGCACTTTTTCCGCCGCTTCCACTCCGCAGACCGTCTCCATCAGCGCCAGCGCCGTGGCCGTGGCCTGCTCGGCGCGCTGCTGGGCCGCGCTTTCCTGTTCCTTGCGCGCCGCCTCCGCCGCCTCCGACTGGATGCTGGCCAGCAGGTCGGGGTGGTTTTTCGCCAGTTCGCTCTTGTCCATGTGAGTCTCCTTCAACAGTTTCTGGATGGCGTCGGCCCGAGAGGACACAAGAGCCGTCACCAGGCCGAGTTGCTCGGCCTCGTTCGCCAAAAAGTCCCGGCCGTCCGCCCAAGCCGTCCGGTTGTCCGGGGCCAGCCCCATGCGTTGCGCCACATCGCCGCAGAACAGCTCGTAAAAGGCGTCCACCCGGGCCTGCAGAACGCTCTTGTCCCGGTCGGACAGGGCCGCGTCCGGATTGCCGACGGCCTTGTAGCTACCAGCGGTCACGTAAGTGTAGGCAAGCCCGAGCTGGGCGTTGAGGCCGGACTTGTCGAGGTGGCGCAGGATCACGCCGATGCTGCCCACGATGGCGGAAGGGCCCGCGTAGACAGCCCCGGTGGCCGACGCGAGCCAGTAGGCCGCCGACGCGCACAGTCCGTCCACCCAGGCGGCACAGGGCTTCACCCGGCGGGCGGCAAAAATGGCGTCGCTGAACTCCTTGACCCCGCTGGCGGAACCGCCCGGGCTGTAAACGGAAAAAAGCACGGCCCGCGCCGCCGGGTCGGCCAGAGCATGGTCCAGGGCCGCCTGCATGGTGCGCAGGCCCGTGCCGTACCAGCCGCCCTGGCGGGAGATCACTCCCTCCATCGGGATGACGGCCACGCCGTCGACCAGTTCATAGGGAGGCGCGTCGTCCGGCTCCAGGGACAAAACGCCGGAGCGCGCTTCGGGGAGCGCGTCCCGGGCGGCCTGTTCCTGCAGGAACGCGACAAAGGCTGCGGGCTGCATGGCCCAAAGTTGTTCGAAGTCAGGCATCGGCTTGCTCCGGAGAAGTTTTGCCGGGCGTTGCCGTCCGCTCGGGCGTCTCGGGTTTCTCGTCGCCGGCCTTCAGGTTGACGGATACCGCAGCGCCGGACAGCGTAACGCCCAGCTCCTTCAGGCGGGCCTGTTCGTTGGCCAGTTGCTCGCTGACTTCCTCGAAGTCGCCGCCCCGCTCGGCGATGGCTTCCGAGCGGGTCATGAGGCCAGCCTCAATGGCCGCGATGTTGGCCGCGATTTCCTTGGTGGGATCGATGTAGCCGCGGGCCGGGCCGATCCAACGAGTGTTGCACCAGTACGGCAGGCCGGCGTAGAAGTCGGGAGCGCTCTTGGGCAGGCGCAGGTAGCCGCGCAGCCAGGCTTCTTCCTGCACCATCGTCCAGATGGGCTGGCAGTAGTGGCGCACAAAAAACGAGCGGTAGACCTCGTAGACCCGCCAGGCTTCCAGTAGGGCCGCCCGGGCGGAGCTGTACGTCGTCTTCGAAAAATCCTTGGTCAGGACTTCGTAGGGGATTTCCAGGGACGACGCCAAAATGCGCAGCACCAGCTCGCAAAAATTGAGGAAATTGGCGCTCGGTCGCTTGCTTTCCAGCACCTCGGGCTTTTCGCCCTTGTTGCCGTACATGACGCCGCCGGGCGGGATATCCTGGTAGTAGCGCTTTTCTTCCCCTTCGGTCTCTTCCTCCACGTAGCCGGGCAGAGCCTGGGAGCCGTTTTCCAGCCCTACGAAGACAGGGAAGGCCGCCGCCAGCACCTGGGCCATGAGCTCGTAGTCGATGCTGTCGTTCAGATGGCGGAAGAATTTGACGGCCGGAGCCAGACAACTGGTGCCCCGGAACTGTTCCTCGGACTCCGCGCGGAAGACATGGAACAGGCCCCGGCGGTGCCCGATGCGCGCCGGGATGCGCCGGAACAGGCCGCTGGTCAGGGCGCTGTCGTCGAGGATGCCGCCCCTGGGGAAGGCGGACGGCGGGGGACTGGCGATCCAGTAGGCCGTGGGCACGCCGGTGGGCGTGACTTCCACGCCATCGTGCAGCAGGGGGTCAAACTGCTTGTCCCAGGGCGTGCGCAGCCGGGAAGGCCGGATATCCTGGATGCGCAGACTGAAGCGGCTGCCGGGCCGGTCTTCCATCACCGGCAGGTGCACCATCTCGCCCGCGCGGATCAGCGAGCGCAGGCCCAGCATCTGTAAGTCCTCAAAACCCATCTGCTCGCGGTAGTGGGCCTGGCTGCACCATTCGGACCACAGCCACTCCATCTGGTCTGCGACGTCCTTGGCGGCCTTGGGTTTCAGACCCAGACGCTTGGCCGGGATCACGCTCTGCGGCGTGAGTCCCGTGCCGATGACGTTGGTGGCGATGGAATTGACCCCGGACTTGGCGACGCCGTCGTTGCCGTAGAGATCCTCTACCCGGGTCATGGTCAGACCGCGCTCAAAGGCCGCCATGTCCCGACCGTGCACCCGGGTGGGCAGATAGTTTTTCAGGGACCCGCGAAAGGCCCCGGACTCGAGAGAGGCGGACGGGACCGGGTGTCCTTGGTGGATGGCGGTCTGGCTCATGACCGCCTCCGGTCATGGTGCGGAACGCGGGCCTGCACGATGACAGGCCCGCGTCCGCGTTCAAGGGCTGCCAGCTCGCCGGCGAGATACGCGAGGTGGTCGCGGATGCGCGGCAAGTCCTGGCGGGTGAGGGAGCGGGAGCCGATGGTGTAGGACGCGCCGGAAGCGCACTTTTTCAGCGCTTCCTTGTACAGGCGGATCTGCTCATCCAGTTCTGCTCGCGTCCAGATGGAGGTTGACATGCCCTCCGGGATAGCACCTCACGAAGGCGGTTGTCGTGGACGTGGTGGACGTAGTGGACGTGATGGACGTGATGGACGAAAAATTTTCAATCCTGGCACCGGGACGTGGCGCGCTGGCGCAGATACTCCTGACAGTCGGCTTCATAGACCCGCACTCCCTTGACCTCGCCGGTACGGATGGCGGGCAGGCGTCCGGAATTGACCAGGTTGTAGAAGTGGGACCGGGAGCAGCCCAGCACGGCGATGGCGCGCTTCCAGTTGAGCTTGCGGCCCTTGTCTTCGCTTTCCATGATCACCTCCGGGAAAAGGCCGCCAGACGATCCGCGACAGAACCGGCGGGGCGGGGGAAAGGTTTCGGCGGCAGAACTTTTGCCGCAGGCCTGGACGCGCCCGGCCGCTTCTTTTTGGCGATACCCAACATCCAGTGCAGGGCCCACAGCAGGTATTCGCAGTCAAAGGCGTGGTTCGGACGCCCCTTGGGGTTGTCCCACAGGTTCTTCTCCGGGTTCCAGACCTCGGCGCACATTTCCTTGGCGTAGGCCAGCAGACCGTCACCGGCATGCAGGTGGAAGGCCCCCGGATCGCCCGGCGCTATGGCCAGCTTGCTGGCCAGGACTCCCTTGAACATGGTTGTGTCCACTTTGTGCAGCAGGATGCCGCCGGGAATCTTCACCCGTTCGCCTTTCAGACCAGGGAAGTATTCCTGCGGCGCGTAGGCCACCGGCGTCGCCGGAGCGTGCACCCCCTGCGCCGGGTAGACGCGGCCACGGTTCCGTGCCGCCCAGGCATAAACCTGGGCCGTGCGCTTCGGATCGCCCATGGCGTCGATAATCACGGCGCGCACCTTGAACGGGCGCTCAAGGGCATCCAGATATTCGGAGCGCCAGAACAGTTCGTCCAGAGCGTTGAGCGTGGGGGCCACGCCTTCCTGAATCAGCCAGGATTCGGCCTCCTCTCCGTAGCCGAAGGCCCGGATGGCATAGCGGTAATACCTCAGTTGCGTGTCCACCGCCGCCAGCACCGCTGCCACACGCTCCTGCGGTTCGCCGCCCGGCTTCTGCGCCGGCAGCGGGCCAGGCACAGCGCCGCGCGGCCGATCATCGCACAGAGCCAGGATCATGTCCTCGCTGCGCGTTTCGTACTGAGCTTCCCAGGGCTCGGCCTTGTAGTTGTTTTGCAAGTCCTTCAGGAGCTCCAGGGTCGGATTGAGCTCGTATTCCAGCGCCTTGCCCGCAATTTTGGATAGAGAAACAAACGGGGAAATCCAGGCCGGAATGTGAAAGCCCACGCTGATGGGCTGGAAGTGCGCCAAATGTTCGTTGAGCTCCAGACCGCTGGTCTCTTCGCGCCACAGGCCGTTGCGCACGGCCAGATCGCGGTCAGCGTCATTCCAGCGGCCCCGCTTGGGATCGTCCGGCGAGGCGCAATGAGGGCACTCGTACCAGCCCAGCGAGCGAGACACGACCGTCACCGGGTCCGTATGGCCTTCCGGCCAGCGGATATGCTCGAAGTCCATCAGCAACTCGCACCCGCAATACGGGCAGACGACGTGGTACCGGAAACGGGCCTCGGACTCCTTGAACGCCTTGTCAATCGGGCCGTCCACCACCGTGGGGGTGCTCAGTTTCCAGATAATCGCCCGCTTGCCCCAGGTGATGACGCGTTTCTCGGCCAGGGCTTCGGCCGGAGCCTCGCGTTTGCTGCCCTGGTACTTGTCCAGTTCGTCCAACACCAAGTAGCGGATCGGCTTGTTGCCCAGGCGGGCCGCCGAGCCGGACCAGGCCATGTAGAGGGTCAGGTGCGCCAGCTTGATACGCAGGCTGCCCATGTCGTCCGAGGTGCCGGTGAGATACTCCCGCAGCCGCGGACTGTCCCGCAGCATGGGAATGATCCGGTCCTGGGCGTTCTCCCTGGCCGTGGTTTCGTCCGGATACACGTAGAGAACCGGCCCGGGCGCGCGGTCGATGGTGTAGCCGATGCAGTTGTGCACCGCCTCTGTGCCCGCGCTTTGCGGACATTTTTTGATATTTTCGTTCAGAACGGACGGGAAAAAGGCCGCATCCATGATGCCCACGGCGTAGGGCGTAACCATGTTGCGCCAGGGGCCGGGACGGGAAGACTCGTGCACCACGCGATGTCGTTCAGCCCACCGACTGGCCGGGATGGGCGGACGATGGCGCAACACCGCCCGCTCACCTCTGCCGAACGCCCACGGCCAGACGATGAGCCCACGCTCCGCCGCCAGCCGCGCCACCGCCGCCCGGGTTTCCGGGTGGATGCAGCCCGGAAGCTGATCCACCCGGAAGCGGAACTCAGTCGGCCTCGTCGGATTCGCCGTCGTTTTCCCCTTGCGGGTCCGGGGCTTCTGCACCGGCTGTTTCGTCAGGGACATACTCCACCTTGAAATCCATCGGCCTCGAATAGTCGGTCAGGGCCGCGTCCAGATTTTTGTCAAATTCAGTCGCCAATTCTTCCGCTTTGGCGACGTCACCGCCCACCATGCGGATGTAGTCCGGCGCATACAACCGGAACACGCTGCGCAGACTCACGTCCAGAGCGCTGGCCCGGCTGGCCAGCTCCAGCGCCACGTCCTCACGCAGGATGTATTTGCCTTCCTTGACCTTGCGGTCGAAACTGATGGCCAGCCGTTGCTCGCGGGTCTTCGCCACCTTTTCTTCGAGTTCCTGCCGGGCCAGATCCGACATGGCGTCAGCTTCCCGCTCCGGCATGGCCACCAGTTTGAGCGTACTGGCGTACTGATCCACGTCGCGCCGGCTGAATCCACCGTCCTTCTGGCGGCGTAGAAAACCCAGCCGGATATCCTTGTACAGTTGCGACTGGCTGATTTTGCGGCCCTGGTCTTCCAAATAGGCCAGCACGTCCTTCACACTGCCGAAATTGCCGCCGTCCTGATTGCTCATAGCGTCCCTCAACATTTGAGTAGCGCGATCCAGAGCGACCAGGTTGGCAGAGGACGGATCATCCTTGACCCGCCGCTTGGCGTCTTCTTTTGCTTTCAGCAGCAGAGGCACGTCCGTGCCGCTGCTGCGCTCCAGCAATGACTCCAGGTTTTGTTCCACGTCTGCCATACTTCATCCTTTCGCCCAGCTCGCGCCGGTAACGGGAACTCTTGACGGGTTCCCTTACGGGAGGCTAGGCTCAACAATGTGACTGGTGCTGGGCCTAGCCTGGTTCCTTCCACAGGGGCGGTATTCGCAGTACCGCCCCGCTTTTTTGCCGTTTCTACATCACTCCCTCCCCACTCAGCTCCCCGAAGGTCACGCCGTCACTTTCCCGTACCGCCTGTCCACCGCTGTATTCCTGCCAGCGCCGGATGATCACCTCGACGAATTTCGGATCGGCTTCCATGAGTCGCGCCGCCCGATTCAGACGCTCGCAGGCCATGAGCGTCGAGCCGGAGCCCCCGAAAAAGTCGCCTACCAGACCGCCCCTGGGGCTGGAGTTGGCCACCATCGGTTCGATGAGCGCCACCGGCTTCATGGTCGGGTGCAGATCCGAGCGCGCCGGCTTGGGCGCATCAATGACGGTGGTGGGCAATTCCTCCACGCAGACGGCCTCCCCGCTCAGACGATACAGGCGATTTTCCAGGCAAAACTGCCAGGTACCGTCCGCCATCTCGCGCAGGCCTGGCAGCTCCGCCTCGAACAGCGTGCGCTGTTTGCGGTTGCCGTACCAGCGGTGCGCGGCCCCGCGCCGCCAGCCGTAGAGGATGGGCTCGTGCTGAAAGTGGTAGTCGCCGCGCCCCAGGACCGCCGTCTGCTTACGCCAGATCAGGCAGGCCGCCAGCTTGAATCCGGCCGCAGTGAAGGCGCGCCGGAACACGGTGCCGTCTCCGGCCTCGGAGTGGGCCACGTAGATGCCGCCTCCCGGGCGCAGGGATTCGTGCATGACCCGATGCACCGTGGTCAGGAACTCGTCGAAGTCCGCTGGCGACATCTTGTCGTTGCGGATTTTTCCTGCCTTGCCCTGGTAATCGACATTGTACGGCGGGTCCGTCCAGATCATGTCCAGTTGTGCGTCGCCCAGCAGCCGGCGCGCGTCGGCCATGCTGCGGGAGTCGCCGCACATCACCCGGTGCCGGCCCAGAGTCCAGATCTCGCCGTCGCGCACTACCGGCACCGCGGGCGGTTCCGGCGCTGCGTCCGGATCTTTGCCGTCTGTGCCCATGTCCATGAGCATCTGGTCCAGCTCACGCTGGTCAAAACCGGTCACGGCCAGATCCATGTCCGCCAGTTGCAGGGCCCGGAGCTCCTGCAGCAGCAGTTCCTCATCCCAATCCGCCCAAGTGGCGGAGCGATTGACCAGGATGCGGAAGGCCCGGATCTGCGCCTCGCTCATGTCGTCAGCCGGCACCACCGGCACCGTGTCCATGCCCATGGCCAGCGCCGCCTTGTAACGCAGGTGCCCGTCGATGAGCTCGCCGTCGCTGCGGGCCAGCACCGGCACGCGAAAGCCGAACTCGCGCAGAGACTCCACCATACGGTTCACCACATGGTCATTCTTGCGGGGATTGTGCTCATAGGGCCGCAGCCGCTCCACCGGCCATTGCTCGATATGCAGTTCAGGCATGGTACGGCTCCATGTTGCCGTGGGCATCGCGCAGAAAAACGGGCAGGCCCAGCTTCAAGGCAAAATCGATTTCCGCCGCCACACCGACGCTTTCCTTCCATCCGGGCAAGGTGAGCACACAGATCTCCGTGGCCCAAAACTCCAGAAATGACAGACAGTGCCGCTGCCAGAACTCAAATTTCACCGGGAGATCATAGGCAGCCAGGGGATGACTGTGCGCGATGGGGGAAAACACCAGAAACCCTTCTCGAAACATGGCCGCCGCAACCGCGCAGACCACCTCATACCGCGTCTCACGCAGTTGCGGGTTCGGATCAGTGTACGGGCTCGCCAGATAACAACGCCTATACGGATTCATGTAATGCCTCCTCAAAAACAGGGGATTGTAACAGCCCCAACAAACAGTGGGGATGCCCTTTGCACCTGCGGCAGTCTCTGCGGTAGCGCCACCAGAACGAGGGTTGCGTGCGAGGGCACGGCACCAGGCAGTCAGGATCGTCCCAAGGGTGTTTGCGCAGGGCGTTGAGCAACTCTCCATGTGTGATCTTTCCGCTGGGCAGGATAACTTCCACGAATGAGCGAGCGTCCGGGACCGGCCAGCAGTGGAAGGCGTTCCCCCTTCCCCCTAAGGCCGAAGGCGTAACCCGCGATTCTCCCACCGCCCCGGCATGTGCGGAAACGACGGTTTCACTCTGTTTCGGCTCCTGACCAGCGACTGAAAAGGCGGAATCTGCGGCGCGCAGCGGCACTCCGGTGAAGATCCACTCCGCCAGATCGACTCCGAGGGCGACGGCTTCGCCGGGGTCTTTACCCTCGGGCACCGGCCAGAGCCGCGCCTGGGGATAGGTTTGTTCCCACCACGGCCAGGCGTCCGCCCCAGGGTTGCTGCCATCCGCCTTGTCCTGGTCGAAATCCAGTGCCATCAGGATGCGCGCCGCTCGGGCCAGCGCCGCGTGGGCTACGGCGTCCGGCTTGACGCGCACGGTCAGGATGGACAGCACGCCGACCTTGCCGCCGCAGGCGTGATGTACGGCCATCGCGTCCATCTCTGCTTCCACCACAACCCATGTGGCCAGATCCGGGGACACGCCCACCGGCGGCAGCATGAGTGGCGCGGAGTACGGCTGCCCGGGCTGCGGCACCAGCAGGAACTTGGGGTCTTTGGGATCGTTCGGGTTCCGGTCCACGTCCCGTCGCCGGATGCGGATGCGCAGGCACTCGTCGGCGGAGTTCCAGGCCGGGATGGTAATACCGCGTGGAATGCGCAGGGCCCGGACGGTTTTGCCCTCGGCTCCGCGCTTTTCCGGCAGTCCGAACGCGGCCCGGGCGCGGTAGATGCAGTCCAGCTGGCGGCCTTCGGCCTCGATGTAGCCCAGGCGGTAGGCGCGCACCGCTTCCTCGGGCAGACCGCGCCGGGCCAGATACCGGAGCATGGGCGGCGTCTGCAGCAGACGTTCGTGCGCCTCCAGGGCCAGCTTCGTGGCGTGCTCGCGCCATACCGCGACCGGAGGCTCGTACCGGACGGGAGTGAAGACGTCCTTCCGCGCCTGACGCGGGGACCGCACCGGGCGATAGCCGCGCGGGCGATCCTTGACGTCCACCTCAATGTGCAGCTCGGCGCAGGCGGCCTTGAACGACAGTCCGTCGATTTCCATGAGCCAGGTGAGGGCGTCGCCACCCTTCTCGCAATGGCGCGGGCACGACCATGTGCCGGTGATGCCATGCTTTTGGCACAGCGCCCCGCCCGCTTGTTCCGGGAACACCGAAAAACGGTCCTCGCCACCGCACATCGGGCACGGCGAATGATACTCGCCGCCCTTGCTGCCGCTCGCCTTCTTGATCTTGGCGGGCTCTACCTTCTGTCTCAGCCACTGCAGCAACAGATCAGACATGGGTTCCTCCCAGGCTCCCGGCCCTTTCGGAACAAACCAGAGGTCGCAAGCTCCCAACTTCCGGACCTTTTTCTCCTTCTTTGGGATTGTGGGAGGATAGATCCTGTACTACGCATGCGCGAAACAATGACAGATCGCGCGTGCGGAGAATTTTTGCAGGAAGCTCCCACGGTCCCACCGTGAGGCCCGGCGCGGGTTTGCGGGCTAAAAGCGTGGGATGGGCGCGGGAGGTTGGGAGGATGGCGGCCATTATGAGCGCCTCCGTGACTTGCGGTCTTCTTCCTCGGCCAGATCCAGCTCGTACTCGGTCTGGATTTCCTGGCGCACAGTGACTCCCAGGTAGAACATGACGGAGCTCTTCTTCGTGGGGATGCCCTTTTTCTCCAGCGCCGGCGTGAATTTTTTGGGGGTATACGGGTAGGAGTTGCCGAGGATCTTCTTGCACCACCAGTTACAGACCTTCAGCAGCTCGGAGGCCGCGATGCGGGTTTCATACTCGCGGCCGCCGGTTGGCGGTTCCTCCACCTCGCAGCACTCCTTCAGGAACTTGCCGATGTCGTCGAAGCTGTCGATCTGCTCCTCGGTGTAGCGCAGCACCTTTTCAGGGATGCGCAGGCCGTTGGCCATGACATCCATGCAGCCCCGGACCAGGCGGGCCAGAATGCCGGAGTCCTCCGGCTCCATTTTCTGAGCCATCTCGTAGTCGATCTGGCGCTCCCAGGGCTTCGTCGGATTGGCCACGAACTTGACCGGCCACTCCACGCAGATGGTGCGCGCCTTGAAGCCGTCGTCGTCCGAGTCGAGCTTGGGCAGGTAGTTGGTCAGCAACAGCAGCAGCGCCGACTGCCGCCACTCGGTCATGTCCTTGTCGGTGATGCCGCGGGCGGTGATGTAGCCGCCGCCGGTCAGGTCTTTGATCTTGGCTTGGTCCAGCGCCTGGCGACTGTTGGCCTCTGAGGCGTAGGCGATGCGGGTGCCGCGCAGCGCCAGCAGATCTGGCTCCGGCTGAGAGCTGTTGCGCTGAAATTTCTGCTCCACCAGCATGGATACGGGTATACGCACGTGCAGCCGTTTGCCCAGGACGCGCTTGATCACGTTCATCAGCGTGTCCTTGCCGTTCCGCGACAGGGGGCCGTACATGATGACCCAGATGTGCAGGTGCTTCTCGCCCAGCAGCGCATAGCCCAACAGCCGCACGACGAAGTCGGCCATCTCCTGATCGTCGCCCATGCAGGTCAGCAGGAACTGGTCGAAGTTCGGGCAGGGGGCGTCGAGCCCCGCCCAGGGCGTGGGGCACGGATTGAGCATGTACTGCTCTTGCTTGCCCGGGGAGCATTCGCCGGTGCGCAGGTCGACCACGCCGGTGGGGGTGGCCAACAGGTAGGGTTGCTGATCCAACTGCTCGGCGGAGATGACCGGAGGATCGTCGATGGTAGTTACGCACTCCAGCATTTCCTTGCGCCCGGGCGCGCCGCGCAAAGACTTGAGCCGACCCACCAGCAGCTTGTGCAGAGGGGAACCTTCCTCCTCGCCGGCTTCGGCCCAGGCGTCCTGATAGGCGGCGCAGAGCCGCTCCGCATCAGCCAGTGCGCGTCGGCTGCGTTTGTCCACCTCCCAATAGTGACCAGACCAGTATAGGAACTTCTCCCATTCCTGAACAAAGATGTACTTCCCCCGGAACAGAGCGCAGTACAGAATCGCATCGCCCACCTTATTCCGCGACAGGCAGTCAAGCACGAAATGCCTGTCGGGCTTGGGCTGTTCCTCCTTCGCCGGAGAGGCCTTCTTGGCGGCCTTGGCCTTAATCTGCTCCGCACGCTGCTCCACTTTGGCCTTTACATCAGACGGCATATGGCCTCCCCGGAGTGGCCTCCTCCTTCTGCAGCGGCAGATAGGCTTTCTATTTTTACACAAGATTCTTCTTTTTCATTCGCGGCCGAAAGCCGGGGGCACACGCCCCTCGGTCTCTCAGACGCCCGGAAGGACCCACAGCAGGGGAGGTGCGTGGGAGCATTGGTCTGATTTTTTGGGGTGGGGTGAAAGGGGAGCGGGGAAGCGCCCCTTCTGGAGCGGGCTCCGCCCGCAAAAGGAAGCGCCCGCATACTCCCTACGGCGACGGCTCCGGCGACGTGGCCAGACATCCCTCGCACGTACAGACATGCGGGCGCACTACCAGATATGCAAACCAGCGATGAGCAGGTCTGCTCAATCTGGTTACAATTTCTGGTTACAAAACCACCTGCAGCTGGATGCATTTCCATGCCCTCCAGTGCTGGTACAATCCTTAGAAATTAGTGGCGGCAAGCGCAGGTCAAACGGCTTTCACGCCGTCGACAGGGGTTCAAATCCCCTTGGGGACGCCAATGAAAACAACGGGTTATATCGAAAGATGTAACCCTTTTTTCATGCGGAAACGGTTACAGAAACGGTTTGAAAAAACTGAAGTTTCTGAACTGCCGTTTCCGGCCTCAAACACTCTCTTCCTTTTCCCCTTCCACAACGCCTTCTATGGCAAGCACTTACGAACGCTACAAATCCCCAAGTGGGGTTAGGTGGGGTTAGTTTTTGTGTCCCTTCACGCTGTCCGTTTGCGGCGAACAACCACCGGTGCGGGAGACGCTGGCATTTTTTCCTGTGTACTGCCTTTGGCGGTGAAAGAAAGCACCTTACCGCAACCGTTTCCAGAACCGTTTCCGGCAGGCTCAGGCTCAAGGCCGTGGCCCGCAAAACGGGCCGCAAGACCTTCCAGAGCACCGCGTGTTTCTTCAAGCCCCAGCGTCCGCAAATAGATTGCCGTGGTATTGGGACTTTTGTGCCGCAAAATGGCCTGAATCACACTCACGGGCTGTCCCATCTTATAGAGGATGGAGGCCGTCAGGTGCCGGATGGCGTGAAAGCCAAAGGGTTTGACCTTGGCCCGCTCACAAAGCCGTCTCATGAGCTGCATGCGCTCCTTGAAAGGTTTGCCGTACTGCTCCCGACAGAATCCACCGTCCTGCTCGCAGATAAAGACATGGGTGCTGTCTTTGAATGTACGCTTGTCCCACCACCAGCTCAGGGCTTCAGTCAGTTCTCCGGTCATGGGCAGCCAGTCGTACTCCAGTGAACCATCGCGCCTTTTCTTGGTGTACAGCCGGATTCGACTGTTCCCGAAGTCAACATCTTCCCAACACAGCCGGAAGATTTCGCTGCGTCTGGCTCCCAGGTGGAGGTAACAGAGCAGCATGATCCTGTCCTGCCCTTGCGTCTGGGCAAAAACCTTCCAGAAGTCTTCCTCGGCAGGGACATAACGCGGATGCCGCTTTTCCGGGAACCTGTCCACCAGACAGGGATTGGGGGTGGGCAAGCCCAAATACTTGATGCCCCAATTCCAGGCCGCCACAAGGTTTTTGCGGTCTTTGTTGGCGGCATTGCCGCTGCGGGTCTCAAACTGTACCTGAAGCGCCGCAAGAACCTTACCCGGCGTCAGACTTGCCACCGGAGCCAACGGGTTCACAATCAGCTGCGCTGCCTTGCCTTTGCCGATTGTGGCGGCAAACAGCTTTCTCAGGGCCTGGCGCTTTTCGTTGAAGGTCTTCCTGTCGTACTTGGCTGCGTGGTCCAGATACCTTTCCGCCCAATGCTTCAGGGAGCAAGCCGTATCTGTCGTGACCTCCCAGCTTGCTTTCCGCTCCTGCGCCTCCCATTCCAGAGCTGCCGCCCTGGTGTCGAAAAGTTTCTGCCGAATCTGGCCCAGCTTCTGAACCCGCCCCTTCCAACGGATACGTCCGTCTTTCGTAATCTTTGATGCCATGATTGGAACCTCGCAAGGCGTCCACCACGTTGCGCTCAAAGAACAGAATCCTGCCACCAGGAATGGGCCGTATCCCACCGAATGCCTCATAGTGGCGGCGAACGGCATCAACGTCAAGATCAAGCCAGTGGGCAAGCTCTTTTGTGGGAATGCGGTGTCCCAGATGTTCTTCAAGAAATTTTGACATGGTGGCCCTTGTTGTGGACAATAAGGGCAAGTATACTGTTTGGACGAAAAACCGGAAGGTTTTCGCAACTATGGATGCTATCCATAGAAGGAGGTAAAGGTGTCACTTCCGCCTGTTTTTGAAGCATTTGAAAAACGCGTTATCCCCTTCCCTGAAGACCTACTGCAAGGCAGGAATGCTTTGCCGCTGCGTTGCAAGCTATATCTTGGCCTGACAGCTGCGGCCATGCTGTTTCCCCGAGACCGGGAGGGCTTCGCTGGTTATGTGGCACAGGAAATGACTTTCCTTATTTTACAGATGGAAATGATGGAAGTGGAGTTTCAAAAAAAAAGCCCCCTTGAATTTGTTGATATGCCACGTCACTTCTACGGTTCCAGGACAAATTTTTTGCAGTATTCCCGCTGGCAGGGATTTACTGAAAAAGGCAAAGGCTCACTTGAAGAGCGTTTTTTTCAAGGTAAAATCTGTGGCTTTATTTATATGCTTCAGTCATTTTCAGAAAAAACTCTCAAGGAATCCATTGAGTTTTTTGTTTCGAAATATGATGTGATATTTGACAAAGATGAGCGCACAGTCGGTCCCATGTGTACTGTCAGCAACATTCAAAACAACATCTGGCCACGTTTCAAAGACATAGCATGGCTGTGGGCACCAACTTGGTATACCACTATTCCGATGGACAGCCAGAGGATATATCTGGATGAGATCCAGCTAGCTTATAATTTTTTTGCCGACGTAGAACTGCGCGGCGGCTGGTATGGATTTATTGATGCTGCATTGCGCTTTTACAAAGTTGCTCGTGATAATGAAATACGGGCGGGAGAAAGCCCGCCCGCCGATGGTACTATCTGGAAATTTCACTTCATTCCGGCTGATGATGAGAAAAACCATACTGGAAATTACCTCACCTCATAGTCTATTCCTGTGATCCGGCTTCTGTGGGCTCCTGCTGCTTCTTCTTCCTTTTCAGTTTTACAAGTTCTTCTTCAGGAGGCATGAAGTCACTCCAGTAGTGGCCCATGCCGCGCCTGTTATTGATATTTTCCTTCAGGGATTTTGCCAGAAGCCTTTTTCTCAGATCCACATCCGCTGTCATAAGTTTATCAATCATGGCTCCCATGCATACGAAGGCACGGGTTCTCGCCTTGCGCGCCTGGTCGGCAAGCTTCTTCTCCAAAGCCTCTCTTCTGGCTGCAATATCCAGTTCCTGCTGCTTGAGCTGTTCCAATTTTTCCTCAAGGCTCATTCGCTTACTCTTGATGGCATTCATACTTCCCCAAAGCCTCCTTTTCCGAAGAAAATTTATTATTGTTGAAGAAATCCCGTGGGGGGCTTCGCCCCACGGCGCACTTAGAGCAGTCTTCGCTACGCTTCGACTGCACGTGCGCTCTGCGAGGCTAAGACATATCGCCGATGGCGATAGAAGAAAAAATACAACAGGCCATCCATATGCTGCAAGGTAATATCCATCTGAACATTAAACCTGTCCAACGAAATAAAGGACAGAGTATCGTGGCGCGTGTTGCATACCAGACCGCCAGCAGCATACGGGTTCAGCCGTGTGGGCGAAAAGGAAACTCCGCATGAAGTATTGATGAAAGTTTATTATTCAATGCGCGAGAAGGGCTATGACCCGGTGAGCCAAATTGTCGGCTACCTTATTTCCGGCGACCCGACATATATCACGAGCTATAACAATGCGCGGTATCTCATCCGCATGTTTGAGCGCGACGAGCTGATTGAAGAGCTTGTGCGCACCTATGTTGAACAATACAACGGGGATGACACGCTGTGATCTATCATGAACTCGGCAGAACAGGAATCAATGTTTCAAAACTTTGTTTCGGTTCGCTCACAATGGGGCCGTTTCAGCGGAATTTAACGCCGGCACAGGGAGCGGCGCTTTTTGAATGCGCCTTTTCACACGGCGTTAATTTTGTTGACACGGCGGAGATTTACGGCACGTATCCGCACCTGCGTGAGGCAGTGAGGCTGAAGCCGGATCTTGTTGTTTGCTCAAAAAGCTATGCCTACGACAGAGCGGGCGCGGAGGCAAGCCTCCGAAAGGCACTTGAGGGAATCGGCAGGGATTATATCGATGTTTTTCTGATGCACGAACAGGAGAGTATACATACAATACGCGGGCACAGAGAAGCATTGGAATACTATATTGAAATGCGCAACAAGGGCTACATTCGCGCTGTCGGATTGTCCACACATTATATTGCGTGTATGGACGGCGCATTGAGGCATCCGGAGCTTCAGGTTTTGTTTCCGCTTATAAACAAACGCGGTTTTGGCATTGCAGACGGCACGGCCGATGAAATGCTCGCAAAAATTCGCGCCGCACATGCACAGGGACAGGGCATCATTGCAATGAAACCTCTCGGCGGCGGACATCTTATTGCCGAACGTGAGGCGGCATTGGATTATATTCTTAACCTTGACGACTGCATTGACACAATTGCGATCGGAATGCAGAGCGTGAATGAAGTTGAATATAACTGCCGTCGGTTCAGCGGCGAAAAACCGGATGAAAAGCTCTCGGCCGAGCTTGCAAAGGTGCGCCGCACGCTGCTGATTCAGGAATGGTGCGAAGGCTGCGGAACGTGTGTTGCTGCATGTCATAACCATGCTTTGAGAATTGAAAACGGCCGCGCTGTTGTCGATCAATCAAAATGTGCACTCTGCGGTTATTGCGCAAGAGCCTGTCCGCAGTTCACCATTAAGGTTATTTAAGTCCCTCGGGGCAAAACGAAAACAAACAAAAAACAGCCGCCCGGCGCAATGACGGGTGGCTGTTTTAATATTAGTAGAAAGGAAAGAACAGTGTCGATTATTTCATGCCGTAACGCTTCTTGAACTTATCAACACGTCCGCCGCTGTCAACGAGTTTCTGGCGGCCGGTGTAGAAGGGGTGGCACTTGGAGCAGATTTCAACCTTGAGCTCGCCCTTTACAGAACCGCTCTTGAAGGTTTCACCGCATGCGCAACGGACGATGCTTTCGCCGTAGGAAGGATGGATGTCCTTTTTCATAATTTTCTCCTGAAATATCTGTGGAAATGATTTCCACAACAAACTCTCGGCGATGTAACAGCATCCCCGATGCTGAATCATTATACACCCGAATATGCATTGTTTGCAAGCTTTTTTTGCAGATAGTGCAAAATATATTTAAATCAGGCGGCACAGTCCGCATGTGTGGGCGAACCGTTCATTCGTGCCCGAACAGCTGCGGGTGTTTCTTCAATGCGGCAAGCAGCAGCAGCCCGAGTCCGCCGCAGCACACAATTTCGCCGACGAAGACGGAGAACGCGAACAGCGGAATCGACTCCGGCATTTCAGATATTTTTGCGATAACAAACGGCATGATGATCGTGTTTGCTGCAATCGGCGGCAGCGGAGCAAGCCATGCACCAAGGGACATGCCGCCCGGCAGAGAACGGGAGGTGTTTTTCCCGAGTTTCCGAAGAGCAAAAGTTCCGATTGCGCCGATAAGCGTTGCAAGGCTGCCGAAAACAAGATCATACGGCAATGCGCCTGTTATCAAATTGGACAGCAGGCAGCCGATAAACAGCCCGGGAATCGCGGCCGGGGTAAAATACGGCAGAATTGTCAATGCCTCGGATATACGGAACTGAAATACGCCGCCCACGGGAGGAATGAAGCTCGATGCAAGAGACAATACCGTGTACAGCGCAGCAATTGCGGCAGCCGTCGTAAGCTGCCGGGCAGATATTTTTTTCATTTTTTTCTCCTTAGTTTTGTTTTTTTGGCATATGCCTCTGTGAGGATGGTTTCGAACTCACAATGCAATTATACCACCGAAAGAATATGTTTGCAAGGGCAGCAGCCGACATATTCCATACAATAAAAAAGAGACCGCTTGGCGGCGCTCACTTAACGACAGTTCAAATCAACTGGTTTTAGTGACGTCTTCAAGCGGTGCCAACAGAAAGACCACACAAAAGGCTTCATCTGAAGCGCCCCCTGTCAAGTAGACAGTGAAAAAACAAAATAGTTTTGCGAGGAAATTCCACCCTGCTGCGCAGCAGGGTGGAATTTTTCACGCAGCGGCGCGATGGAACTCCATCGGCGTCATGCATTTGAGCCTCTGCTGGTAGCGTTTGTTATTGTAGAAATAGAGATAATGCTCGATTTCTGAAATCAGATCGTCACGCGAAGTGAACTTTCTCAAGTAGTACATCTCGGATTTGAGGATCCCCCAGAAGCCTTCCATTGGCCCGTTGTCAATACATCTGCCGACGCGGGACATGCTTTGCCGCATATTGGCTGCAACGAGCTTGACGTGAAAGATTTTGCTCGTGTATTGAAATCCTCTGTCACTGTGAAACAGCGGGTGAGCATTCGGATTTGCCCGTACCGCCTCGTCAAACGTTTCAAGCACAAGCGGATTGTTGTTGCTGTCTCCAATCTTGTATGAAACAATCCTTCTGTCGTACAAATCAAGGATAGCACTCAAATACACTTGCTTAACTTCAGCACCTGCATAGTATTTTAATTCCGTTACGTCTGTGAGCCATTTCTCATTGGGCTTGTCCGCATGAAAATCTCTGTTCAGAATGTTTTTAGCAGTAACTTCGGGTGTCGATTTGATGTAATTGTAGCGTTTCTTCCTGCACACGGATTTTAAGTGAAGTATCTGCATCAATCTCCGTATACGTTTCTTGTTGTAGTGAACATTATGCTCCCGGTTGACAGTAATCGTCATCTGCCGGTATCCGAGAATCCCGTTTTGTTCTTCGTACAATTCTTTTATCCATTCAACAATCTGTTCGTTCTCAAGTTGTCTGCTGCTTGGTTCTCTATGCAGCCATTTGTAATATGCACTTCTGTTGATGCTCAGTTTTTGGCACAATTTTTTTATTGGATATTTCGCGGATATATGTAGGTACTGTATCGCTTTGTAGTAATCCTCCTGCCTTACTCCGCTGATCAATCGCCTCCTCTCAACTCCCTCAATTTTTTTAGCAGTTTGTTCTCCATTTCGGCATCTTTGAGTTGCGCCTTCAATATCTTGTTTTCCATACGAAGGCACTCAGCCTCGCTCATTTCTTCCGCAGGCTTCGTTCTTCCTCTGCCGTCTTTCAAACCGTCTATCCCCTGCTCCTCATACTTCCTCACCCATGCGTATATTTGCTGGTATGAGATTCCGTATGTCTTGATCGTCAGCGGATA
>ERZ773148.767-NODE-767-length-27664-cov-6.434894_pt1 | contig 27664 bp, 26 predicted proteins | sample MGYA00580846_ERZ773148 | MGnify/ENA primary metagenome ERZ773148 (study PRJEB29015, sample SAMEA2737879) | human gut metagenome | biome: human gut; feature: human-associated habitat; material: faeces | place: China | collected 2012 ... | reverse complement strand
CCAGTCTTGACTTATAAGTCATTTTGTGCTCTTTGCAGTAGTTCATTATCTCTACTACTTCTTCTCGTGTCATCATAACTTTGCTTTTTGGACGTAAAGTTAATGATGGAAGTTGGAGACAAAAATACGTGGTTTACCGAATGCTTACAAACAAAAAGAATATGTATAACAATAAGACAGCAAAGCCAAAAAGTCCTCCAACAACAAGAACTGAGAGAATCTCATTGAAAGGATGTGTTACATTGTCTGCAAAAAAAGCATACCCGCTGTCTGGATGCCTCATGAAATAGTTCGCTTGAACATCCATGTAATGTGCCGCAAATGCTCCCCAGCCTTGCCCTAACCATATGTCACTATTTATCAAGTCTAAAGTGCATCGCCATATAAGCATCCTGCCTTTCACAGAATCAGTTTTAAAATAGGTGACGCTTGCAATGAACACAAAAAGTAGCAACAGAGACATGGCAATTTTCCATTTCAATGCGGTTCTTGTCCGAAAAAACAGCAATGCTAAAATGACACAGCCTGCAATTATGCCACTTCTTGAAGAAGAAAGCAGCAAAGCTATTCCAGCTATGCTAACTACAACTATACGCACTCTTTTATTCGTCTTAATGCCAAGCAAAAAAGGCACACCGGCCACTATGCATGAAGCAAAGCCTGCCGTGTTATCAAAACTCCCCGTGATGAAACTTTTCGTTCCCATCAACGCGCCATGCATAGATTGTCCTATCCCATACAATGCTTGCATAGTACATAAGATGACTATGGTACTTAAAAGAATTGGAATTTTGCTATCCTTCTTTTTGGGAAAACCTTTCAAGCCTATATAAAATCCATACAACAATATCCCGGCAAAGAAACATAGCCACTTGGGAAATATTTGCGTATCAGTAAATAGGGAAGTATTTACAAAAATACTTCCCCAACAAATTAACAGTAAGATAAAATAATCCATCAATATTTTACGATTATTGATTATAAGATTCTCTGTAAGTCCTTAATGCCACAATATACGAACATAACAATATAACATGCATGCAAAATGGGCATAGCAACATGGCACACACGATGTTTCTGCGACAAATTCCCATAATTGGCCTTAAGATACTTCATTTGATCCATGATGGCATAAAAGCAAAGAATAAAATATAGAATCGATATTATAGGACCAATGTAACTAGCAATAAGTCCATAACGATGGAAGAAAATAGATTGATCAAGCATTAATCCGCCTATCATTATTATCACTACTACAATATGCCAACACAGCTTTTTCAATGTTCTTTCCATATTAAAACTAACTCCAGGGATACCATCCCATACAATCAATAAATGTATCTAAGGCTACAGCAACAGCAATCCAAGGCACTTTTCTTACTATAGTTTTCAGCAGAGCTTTGCATACAGCTTTTGTCAAGCATTTGCCAGTCAAAGCTTGCATAATAGTATCAATACCCACACCACTTTCAACAGCACGAAGCATACAAACACTAACCTGCGCTATATCATAGCAAATATTATCGCCTCCGGAACCGCTGCCTTCGCTTCGGGTTTTCATTCCATACATTCGGTCTATATTTGTTTCCAATATTCCTGCGTATAGAGTAGCATACAGAATCAGCCTTGGGTCATCTTCTTTCATAAAATCCCTGTAATCGCGTTCTTCAAATCCCTGAGACTTTAGAAATTCCAATGAACTTGCTCTTAAGTTTCTTATTTGTTCATCCGAAAGAGTTAGTGTATTTGCATTTCTGGTTCTATCTTGCATGATGGTATTAACCACGTCTGATTTAAAACCGGAAATCTCTTGACTTAACAACACTTTCTCTTCTTCTTGCGATTTAAGAATCTCCAAGTCCTCATCCATTGAGTTTGAGCATGAATGCACAGCAAAAATGCTCACGATTGCCAACAACAACGTGCCAGCAAAAACAAGTTTCTTTTTCATGTTAAAAAAATTAAGAGTTAATTGAATAGATTATCTATAATACTATTATTTTGTATTTTCTTTTTAAGTAACTGGCGCATATCCCCACTTGTCAACGGATCACCAATCATGACGACTTCATTTTCCTTGTCTACAAGAAATACTTGCAACGAATGTTCGCGGGGAAGCTGTGGGTTAGACCGTTGGAAACTCTTTTTCATATCCAGATAAATTGGATGCCTGAAACCGATTACTTGAAGATTTAATCGCAAGTCGGCCTCGTCTTTCTGAAGCGGCGACAAAACAAAAACAAACTGCAATCGCTTGCCATAGCAACTATCAAACTCGCACATCAACTTATCCCATTGAGGAAACGTCTCCACGTAACATTGATTGCACGACATGGAATCCCGGAAAACAACTAGCTTAAACTCTGAATCCAGGAAACCATTCATAACAGTATCTTTGCCTTCCAATGTGAGCTGCAAATCATCCGGAAAAGTAATCTTGCTATATTTCAGTTTTTTATAGGATTCTTCCAAAGGTGTTGTGTTTCTATTACATGAGACACATAGCATCAACAACATTAAAACACTACCCACTAAGTAAAAAAGCTTTTTCATTTTGTCATCATTTACAAGTCTTTACAGGAATATTGTCCATTATTTATATATAAATTCGATTTTCCCTTGTTCATTTACGACAAAAGGAGATTCTTCCCTGCCACCTAAATAATCATCTTCAACTCTAAGCCAATATAAACGGCCGACGCACATATCAAACTGTAAATAATTATATTGAGCTGTTTGCTTTTTCTCCAATGTCCATTGATTGCCATCCCAACCATATAATAAATAGGTTTGCCCTGGTTTTATTATGTTGTCCGCATTGACCGGCATAAAACGTATTCCAGTAACATGTTGAGGATATTTCAATTGAATGTCCACCCTACATTTTTCTTTTTCGTATGTAAGGACTTTACCATCTTGCAGTACACCGATTGAATTCTGAGGCATTAATTGCACTACAGTATCCATTTGAATTGTACAAATCTCAGCAGGATTACAGACAGGCAACAATGCTGCAGGTTGCGTATTGTTGTAACAGTATTTGCTTTTTGTAAGTAACTGCAACTCTGCAATGCTCAATGCCGTGCTATCCACAGTGCTAATTCTGTAATATTGATATGGGGAGCAGTTATAATCGAACACCACATCTTGATAATATGGAACAATATCAGAAGGAAATTTTCCAATAGTATCTGCTTTATAAAAAGAAGAGTCGTCAGTTCCTAATATCATTGCATTTTTAAGTTCATAGCCTTATCTCGCAATTCTATTTTATAAGGAAACTTACGGTGTAACAGTACATTTCTCATCATAGACGACTGTTCCTTTATATAATTAACACCACCTTCAACCGTAACATAGAAAGGTTTCCCCATAAAAATGGGAGTGCCGTCACTCCGGTATTGCAAAAGGACATACAAACGTTCGGGTATCACGTTTTCAAATGTCGCTGTTCCACGCCTTATGATACCCCACGTCACGGGCCTCCACCCTGTAACTTCCTCGCGATTAAATGTTGCCAAATAGGCCAACTTATTATCATTATCCGTAATAGGGAATTTCAATTTTACCACATTGAAAACTTCATTCGTCACATCTTTAATGCAAGGTGTCTGAAAATCCATTGGGATATATTCTCCTTTTCGTCTCAAAGTATAAGGCGTATTCTTTTGAGCCGAATAAGTATATCGGTACAAATTCATTCCGCCCATTTTCTCAATGTAATCTATTTCTTTGTCCATGTCACGTCTTGTCATAGGACTGTATCTGTGCCATTTCCCATTTTTCAAGACCGAACAATAATAGTGCTTGCCTTCATAATGCTTATAACCAATGTTCATTTCTAAGGCAGCTGGAATGCCAACCATCCTAAAAGCCAGTGTTGCATTGTAAGCCAAATCAAAACATCCTATGTAATATCTTGTCCTATATTTCAGTTTCCTCAACTCACGACTAAACAAAAAGCCGAATTCCTTCTGAAAAGCATCGAGCGAATCAGCAAATTCTTGAATTTCAAAATCATCTTTATAGCTATCAAGAAAATCATGTAAACTCCGTTGCTGAAGAGGCAACAATAAGGGGCATGTATGGGATGTATAAGGCAGCAAATATTCACAGAAATCATCAAAACTTACATTGGTCACATCACTCTTACTTTTCCACAATCTAAATTGATTTTCTATCTGTTTTATTAACAATGAGGAATTAAGCACCTGACAATCAAGAACAATATGTGACGAAAAAGTTATAGGTTCAGGAAGCGTATCAGTATCAGCCACATCATTTCTCACTTCCATCACATTTCTACAGGCATTTATATATATGACAGAATCTATTCCACTATAAATTTCCTCCAGCGCATCCGCGCTAGTACTGGGAAGAATTACTTCCGTATCATGCCATTTCATATTAGCAATTAAAAAATCAGCAGCATCACGTTCTAATTCATCAATACTGTCATGATCATAGTGGAATAATACCGCTTCCAACTCTGCACGATTATTTCCAGACAAACTTAAGACTGAATCTATTTCCCTTTCGACAACAGAACCACAACTTGTACATGCAAATAGAATACATAATTGAAAGCCCAAATAATGTAAATAGTTTCTTGGCATCACTCTATTTATTAAGATTATATATATTTTTCTCACTCGTTTTTCCATTCGTTCTAATTTAATCAAAAATTTTTACAGGTAAAATTATATGATATAAAACCATATTACATTAAAAAATAATATTTATTAGTAGTATTTACACGATTTATGACTATTCAGCGAACACATTGAGTTGTTCGCCCTCAAAAAAGAGCGAGTATGGCGTTGTAGGGAGAATTCCGTGTTTCTTTGTGTTTCTACAATGGGATGAAGATCCATAAAAGCATCGGCTCCGAAGCCTGATCGGAAGCATCCGGAATTCTTCAGTTTGATTTTCAATTTGCGTATGCTTCGTTCCGAAGCGTTGTTGTCAGGCGGAATTGCCGGGTTCTTCAAGAAGTTAAAGATGAAGTCGCGGCATTTGAGGAGCCCGTTCTTGAAAAAAGTGGTGAACTTGTCGTTCAGCTTCGACAGGTTCTTATTTTAATAGGTTTGTCAAGCCGTTCAAGTCATGGTCGTGTGTCGATTGGTTCTTGGGGCTTTCCGTTACGTTCGTGTATGGCTTCCTGCAAGAGGCTTTCGACCTATGCCGACCATTGTTGTTCCTTGTCAATTTCATTGAGATACTGGCATTCCCTGAGGAGGTGTGCCAGGCAGACTTGGTGGTCCAGGAAGTTCAAGGCGAAGTATGCGTTGTGCCTGTCGGAGACGCTCATCACCCTAGTTATCGTTGTCATGTACGGAGTGTCGGCGGGGAAAGCGCGCGGCGCCCTGCAAAGGGGGGAGTAGGCTGTCTGGGTGTATTCTGTTTGTGTACTAAGTCATTCCCCCGTTTCATCGACATACGCCAGCGGGTTGTTGAGCGCGTAGGTGTAGCGGTTGAGGCTCTGCGTGAATCCGGGGAGCTGCACGTAGGGGTCGGGTACGAGGAAACGGCCCAGCAGCGGGTCGTAGAGCCGGGCGTTCATGTTCACCAGACCGAACAGGGGCAGGTGCTCGTGGCCCGTGTAGCCGCGTCCCAGGTACAACGGCGGCTCGCTGCCCGGAAACGCGACGATTCCCGTGGCAGGGTCGCGCGGGCGACCCCAAGCGTCGTAGGCCATCTCCTGGAGCAACGCCCCGGCGGAATCCACCACGTGCGTGATGCTTCCCAGATGGTCGCGGCAAATGTACACAATCTTCCATTCGCCTCCAACTTTCACGCAGGCCGCCGGGGCGGAATAAAAAAGGAGACGGGATTGCCTAACGTGCAGTCAAGCAATCCCGTCCCGGGCTTTTCTGCCATCCTTTTTTACATACGAGTTAGCAATGAAGCCAACTGCTCGTAAAGCGATTGGACATCGCTTCGTGATGCTGTGTTATAAAATTCCAACGTGCTTTGAGGCAATGCTGCGTCGCTTATGTCTCCTTGAATGCTGATGCTGTCATTTTCCAGTTTCAAGGTGATGGACAAAAACTCGCCTAACGGAGCGAAAGTCACTTCTCGCAAGTGTATGCCGTAGCCGTGCGCTTTTAGTCCGGTTTCGTAGCCTGGCCAACTGAAATTCGGTAAGGAACGAAGTACGTCCATGCAAGTGTTAGTTATCTCCTGTCTGCGTTTCTCGTAGATGTCTTCCGGCTGTACCCATCCCCGCTGCTCATTGATAATGTACGCAGCCGACATTGCCCGTTCCGCTATCAGGTGGTCATCGTTGACCTTTCCGTCCATATCCACACGGTTCACATCTATGTGCAGATGAGGTATGCCACTTTTCGCATCATGGTGGAGTGCAACCACATACTGGCTGTTCTTTACGTTGGTGGATTTCGCACTGGTACGTTTAGTCTTTTTCGAGAGATCTATAGAATCGAATAGTTGGATGTACTCGTTTGCTAATCTTACCCAATCGTCCAACGTCCAGCCTGCGGATTCTTCCTTAGTTGGGGATATTTCCATTCTTATCACATTCCGTTTGAGCGGTCTGCCTTTGTTGATTGTACTGGCAAATTCTTTTTGTTTGAGTACCATGCGCTGATACATGGCTTCAGCCGATATATCATCGGGCAAGAAGTTCACTTTCACTATCTCGGCCTTGTCCTTGTTGACCGAATAGCGGACGGCATTTCCGCCGTGGCTGATGGTGGCCGCTTTTGCTATCATCTGGTTGGGGATTTATTGAGTGATGTATTCCTGAATTTCATTCCAACGGGCTATAAGGGGAACGGCGGCACGCATCCACTGTTCCACGAAACGGGTGTCTGCGAAGTATTGCGCCCGATGGCTGCTCTGTATGGACTTGACGGCTGCCGCTATTCGCATTAGTTCACCCCGTGCATCGGAAAGACTGCAAAGGGCTTCCACCTCCTTGTCGGTAAGCCGCCGTCTCGGATGCTGCCCCAAGGCGCATTTACGGATATAGTCGCTCAATGTCAGGCCGCAGGTCTCGGCAAGTTCCACTGCTTTTGCGTATTCCTTTTCGGTCACTCTGGCCTCCAGCCGCTTTGTGCGCTTTATAGCCTCTTTCTTTTCGTCCTTGTTTTCTTCCGTTGTTGTCATATCAAATGATTTATAATAAGGTGATACGATAAAATAAAACTGGTCAGCCCGGTGCGAGCTTGCGAGCGGCTGTAACGGCTTATGTGGCATGGAAGCGCGGAGCGGTTTTGTGCGCCATAGGCAATTCTTGTAACAGTCCTGACATGAACTTTGGATATACCATGACCCGCAGGGCGGACGGTTTGTCCGAAGTCCTTATAAGCGTCTAAAACAAACGTACTCCGCTACATTCATTCCTCAAAAAACTGCTTTCAACCGCATTATAATGACAACCTCAATTCCCGACATAAACCAATGCTTTTCCAAAAGACCACGAATTGAAGCGTGAAAGACCATGTTTCGCATTGTAAAAAGCCATCTCTTGAAAGCCAATACACGGCATTTCGCAACGGTCTCGGTTTCATCAGGTTTCACGCTCCGTCTCCGTTATGAACATTATTGTCCGAAATAAGGGATAAAGACGGCTGTCCACTGTTGCAACAGGCGGAGGTGACCGACTTTTCAATTCCATCATTTGACACATCGGCTTTCAATGAGCCATTTGTGGAGCGTTTATGAAGCGTTTTTGCTATTTGTAATTCGCTAGTAACAAACTATATATGCAGGATAAAGATAGGGAACTACTTATTTTTGGAGCGTTTGTGAAGCGTTTGGCAAACCTTTTATCGTATAATAAGTGCTTTTACCCGTAACGCCCTGCATTTCCAGCCATGTTCCCATTTGTTGCAACAAGCGGTATGCAGTAGTCCGGTTGGTATTCAATATTCTTTGAACGTCCGAATTGGTAACGCTTCCATTTTGGACAGCATATTCAATGACTGGTATATACCTTTCATCCACACGTTGTGACAATAACTGTGAACGAACGTCTGTATAATAGGTAATCATTAGCCCGCTTTCAGGTATTCGTCCCGCCAGTTTTCTTTCCATTCAATATTTTGGTTCTCACTCATATAATTCTTACATTTATGCAAATGTACGAAAAATAACGGCGCACTTTTTATCAAGCCGACAATCTTTTGCGGGCGGGTATCAGGCTGTCCATCTGGGTGCTTATCAAGGTGGACTTCTCCCGCTGGTTGATGGTCATGCTCTGTTGTTTCTGCAATACCTTTCCAAAACGCTCCGGCAATATCGTTGCTGTCTCGCCAACCACTTGCCCACGAAAATGTTGTTCACCGTGTTTTGTATGACCTTGTTTCCCTTTTTCCCGGAATCACGGGTAAACTGGCTGTAATCCTGAAAGAGCTGTAGTGGGGCGAAGGAGAAAGAGGACTTTTCAAACATTCCGGACAGTCATCAGTCGGCAGGAAGAGGGTGAAAAGCAGGAGGAATGCCCGTTGCCAAGTTCAAATGGAGCCGGCAGGATGGAATATTGACCGAATGCATGTAAAATCTTTCCGTTTAGAGAGAATGCACGTCAAATCGTTGGCAGATAACGCGTATTCCATACATTTGTGAGGAGCAGACAGACGGAGGCGATGAAAAATGCTGAAAGTCTGTCGCTCCCTGAATGTGATAGAAAAACTGAAAAACCTGTTGTAGTCTTCTTACCAGGAAGCTATTGACCTTTAATCATCATGAAGTTATGCGTAGAAAGCAGTACTCTGAATCCTCTCTTTTCCAGTCCGGAGCTTTCCCTATCCTGACCGGGAGAGTCCTTTTATCCCTCAATACATTCATTCCCCTTTATTTACTCATGATGCCTGAGTAGCAACCGGGCTGTGGTCATGCCGACGGGCATTGCCGGTGCCGTTGTGTGCAGGTAGATGTTCGGGAGGCAGCTGCAATCCGGTTCTAGATACAATTGATTCAACCAAAGTTTAACTTAACAACTGGAAACATGGAAAACAGAAAAGAAACTGGGATTCTGCAAGGTTGCACCTCCTTGGGGCAACGTCTGTTCCTCGCGCTCCTGTTATTCATCGTTTCGACCGGTCTGCATGCGCAAGGCAAGACCGTTTCGGGACTGGTGGTCGACAAGGCGGGAGAAGCTGTCATCGGAGCGAGTGTGGCTGTCAAAGGCACGGCAAACGGCTCGATAACCGATTTTGACGGGAAGTTCGTTTTGAAGAATGTGCCCGACGAGGCAACGCTGAAAATCAGCTTCGTGGGGTATAAGACACAGGAAGTGTCGGTGAAAGGAAAAACCACCCTGCGTGTCACACTCGAAGAAGACAATGAGTTGCTCGACGAGGTCGTGGTCGTCGGTTACGGCATTCAGAAGAAGTCGGATGTGACGGGTGCCATGGCGCGTGTAGGCGAAAAGGAGCTGAAGGCAATGCCGGTACGGAATGCCCTGGAAGGCATGCAGGGAAAGACCGCCGGTGTGGACATCACCAGCAGCCAGCGTCCCGGTGAAGTCGGTGGCATCAGTATCCGTGGGGTACGTTCCATCACAGCCGGGCAGGGACCGCTCTATGTGGTGGATGGCATGATTATCCAGAACGGAGGCATCGAAAACATCAACCCCTCGGACATCGAAGCCATTGACATCTTGAAGGATGCTTCGGCAACAGCCATTTATGGTTCGCGCGGTGCCAATGGTGTCGTGCTGGTCACTACGAAGCGGGGCAAGTCGGGCAAGCTGTCACTGAATTATGCCGGCTCCGTGACGTTTGAGACGATGCACGACGTGACCGAGATGATGTCGGCATCCGAATGGCTCGACTATTCCCGTCTGGCGAAATACAACATGGGTGCTTATCCGTCGGCTACTCCTGACTATGCCGCCGACAAGGCAGCCTTCGGCAGTGTGGCGGCTTCCTGGGCAAACATTGACCGGGCATGGGACAACGGGACGTATGACCCTTCCAAAGTGGGTTCCTATGATTGGGCATCGCATGGCAAGCGCACCGGCATCACCCATGAACATACGTTGAGTGCGTCGGGAGGTACGGACAAGTTCCAGGGATATGCTTCCTTCGGTTATCTGGACCAGAAAGGTACTCAGCCGGGACAGGACTACAAGCGTTACACGCTGAAGACCTCCTTTGATGCCACTCCCATGGCCTGGTTCAAGATGGGAGCTGACATCAACGCCTCGTACTCGGACCAGGACTACGGGTACAACTTCCGCAAGTCGGTAACCGGGGAAGGTGACTACTACACGGCGTTGCGGGTGATGCTCCCCTGGACCGTGCCTTATGATGCCGACGGAAACTACATACGTAACCCGAATGGAGACGTGAACATCATCAATCCCATCCGGGAACTGGATTACAACTCCAACCAGCGCCGTGTCTTCCGTGCCAATGCCAGCCTGTATGCGCAGGTGGATTTCGGCAAGGTATGGAAACCGTTGGAAGGACTGTCATATCGGTTGCAGTTTGGTCCTGAATTCCGCTATTACACGCTGGGCATTGCCAACGCTGCCGACGGCATCAACGGCGACGGGAACAACCGTGCCCAGTATCAGAACGAGCAACGTCGTTCATGGACACTCGACAACCTGATTTATTACAACCGCACGTTTGCCGGGCAGCACAGCCTGAATCTGACCTTGATGCAGTCGGCATCGGCATATCACTATGAGATGGGGGACATGCGTGCGACCAATGTCGCCTCTTCCGACGAACTGTGGTACAACCTGCACTCGGCAGGAAGCCTGAACGATTTCGGCACCGGTCTGACGGAGACACAGATGACGTCGTACATGCTGCGTGCCAACTATGGCTTCATGGACAAGTACCTGCTGACGGCATCCATCCGTTGGGACGGTGCATCGCAGCTGGCTCCCGGACACAAATGGTCGAGCTTCCCCTCGATGGCGGTTGCCTGGCGCATTGACCAGGAACGCTTCATGCAGGACTTCCGTTGGCTGACCCAGCTGAAGCTCCGTCTGGGATACGGTGTGACGGGCAATGCTGCCATCGACGCGTATGCCACGAAAGGTGCCATTACCGGACTGTATTACAATTGGGGACAGAAGGACTCCTCGCTGGGCTATGTCCCGTCTGACCCGTCGGGAAAGAACCCGGCAAAGATGGCGAACACCGGTTTGGGCTGGGAGCGTACGACGCAGTATAACGTGGGCTTGGATTATGGCTTCTTCAACAACCGGCTGACGGGTAGCGCCGACATCTATTGGACCAGGACCAGGGACCTGCTGCTGGCCATGACCATCCCCTCGCTGACCGGTTATACGTCCACCTTTGCCAACGTCGGCAGGACGTCCGGATGGGGTGTGGACTTGCAGCTCAATGCCATCCCCGTGCAGACGAAGGACTTCAGCTGGAACACAACTCTGACCTGGTCAATGGACCGCAGCAAAATCGACGAGCTGTCCAACGGACGAAAGGAAGACGTGAACAACCGCTGGTTTGTCGGCGAGGAAATCGGTGTGTACTACGACTATGTATATGATGGCATCTGGAAGACTTCGGAGGCCGAGGCGGCAGCCAAGTATGGGCGTAAGCCGGGACAGATTCGCGTGAAGGACCTGGACGGTGATGGTGCCATCGATGCCACACACGACCGGCAGATTGTCGGGAAAGTGCGTCCTGACTGGACTGCCGGATGGAACAATACGTTCAGCTACAAGAATTTCGAACTCTCCTGCTTCCTCGTTTCCCGTTGGGGCTTCACCGTGCCACAGGGTTCTGCTATCCTGGGCGGACGGTTCATGATGCGCAAGCTGGATTATTGGGTAGCCGGCACGAACGAGGACGCGGAATACTATTCTCCGGGCTCGAACGGGGAGTCGGATGACACCTATGGCTCCTCGCTGGGCTATCGCGACGGGTCGTACATCAAGATGCGCACCCTTTCGCTGGGTTATAACTTCACACCTCAACAGCTGAAGCACACCGGACTGGGTACCTTGAAGGTGTATGTGCAGGCCCTGAACCCCTTCACCCTCTACAAGGCTACCGACTGGCTGGATACTGACCTGATGAGCTATGACAACAACACCCGGACGTTCGGTTCCGCCACCACGCTAAAGAGCTTTGTCATCGGGCTGAACCTGGGCTTTTGAATGAGAGGTATGACGTATAAACATGATTAAAAGAGACAGACGTATGAAACTATATAGTACACTATTCACGCTGCTGACGGCAGGGATGGTCGGGAGTGCCGTTACCTCATGCAGCGATTCCTTCCTCGATGAAAAACTGATTACACAATACAGCACCGACCGGTTTCAGACACAAGAAGGGCTGGATGAACTGGTGACCGGTGCCTATCAGAAACTGAAGTTCCGCTTCAACTACATCTGGGGCATCGAGTGTTACAACATGGGGGTGGACGAATTTACGGACGGCAACAACACAATGCCTTCCTGGAACCACTACAGCCAGGACCTGAACTCCTCTGAGAAGGGAGCCAACCAATCGGTCTGGGATAACATGTACGGACTGGTTGAACCTGCCAATATCCTGATTGCCAATATACCGCAATACTACGATGCTTCAAGTGCCACTTACAACACCCGCCTGGGCGAGGCTTACTTCCTGAGAGCCTATGCCTATTTCGAGCTCGTCAAGCAGTTCGGAGGCGTACCGGTGAAGCTGAAGCCGTCGACGTCGGTAGAGACTTATTTCACACGCAACAGTGAGGAGGAGGTGTATGCACAGGTCATCTCCGACCTGGAGCAGGCATACAACCTTTTACCCGAAAAGGGTGCAGCTACGGGACGTATCACCAGGAGCGCTGCAGCCCATTTCCTGGCAAAGGCACATCTGTTCCGTGCATCGGAACTGTATGCTGCCTGGAACAAAGGCTACGTGTCACAAGATTTGCAGGACGTCATCAAGTATGGAACGGAAGTGGTTGCTGCCCATCCGTTGTGCCCGAACTATGTCGACTTGTGGAACTATACCGAGCCCAATGGCGCGAATGAGAAAGTCAGCGAAATCGTGCTGGCTGCCCAATTCTCGAATGACGAGTCGACCTGGGGACGTTACGGCAACCAGATGCATCTGTTCTATCCGTCCGTTTATCAGGACCTGGCAGGGACGAAGCGCGACATCTCCGGCGGACGTGAGTTCTCCTATGTCAGTGCGACGGAGTACACCATGCAGGTCTTCGACCGTGTCAATGACTCGCGTTTCTGGAAATCCTTCATCACCTGTTATGGCGCCAATGACACCAGTGGTGCCCCGGCATGGAGTGAGAGCGACATACGTTCGGGACATGCGCCGGCAGGTGCTGTGGCAGGAGGCAAACGCTTTGTGGCAGGAGAGGTCGGCATCAAGTATATCGTGAACAATCCCGGTGATACCCGCTATACCCCGTACAGCGAGCTGAACCCGAAGACCGGTGTATCCACCCCGGTTGAGGCCAAGGTGCTGAAGGACGGGACACTCTCTGCACCGCACACCTTCGTCCGCTACTATGCCGGGCAGGCACAGAGCTGGAACCTTGACCCGAAACATGCTACGGGCAACTATTACAGTGTCGTTCCCCACAAACGTTCAGTTGCCCTGTCAAAGTTCCGTGACGGTTACCGCAACTCCATCGCTTCCCAGTTCGGGACACGTGACGGCATCCTCGCCCGTTCGGCAGAAGATGCCTTGATGGTGGCAGAAGCCTACATCCGCCAGGGAGAGGCAAACTATGGCAAGGCCATCGAGTGGCTCAACAAGGTGCGCGACCGTGCCGCTTACCGTGCCGGTGAAGACCGCGGTGTAAATGTGGATGGTGGTCAGGCATATAAGAACAATCCCTACTGTAGTGGCAAGGGAGGAGGCTTCTCAGCTGACGGCGCCGTCTATAGCGACCGGAATACCTATTACGAGTCGAACAACCTGCCCGACGGGTCGTTGAATACCCAGGCGTCGACACTTCACCTGAACGGTGTGGATGATGTGTACAACTCTGTGACGGACCGTCCGATTTATGAGGCGCTCAAGTGCACGAGCAATGCCGACAAGATGATGTGCTTCCTGCTGAACGAACGGACTCGTGAGCTTTGTGGTGAAGGGCTGCGTTGGGAGGACCTGGCACGGACCCGGACGCTGAATGCCCGTTGGCATGCCTTCAACGACGGTGTGACCCGGGGCATCGGTGAGTTTGACCCTGCCAAGCACTACTATCGTCCGATTCCCCAGTCATTCCTGGACGGCATCACGAATGCCGCAGGCAATGCGTTGAGTAACGAGGAAAAGAAGGCGATGCAGAACCCCGGCTATTAATTCCTGCATTTTTCATATCCACTATTTAATCCAGATTGGTCATTAGACCGCTTAAAGAGTGCTCTTTCTTTTCAAAAGAGCAAGCTCTAATGATTGTTTGGGGTTTAAGAAGAGGTGTGCCCGGACGGGAAAAGTCTGTCGGCACACCTTTGTCCAACTAATTCCTGTCATTTTGCAACCCCATCCCTTCACATCCCTATACAAAATCACCCAAAAGCTCCTTTTCAGCTAACGCGACTTTTTGAAAAAATGCCCAAAGTAGGTTTCTTTAGGAATATTCATGCGGATGAGCGTGCATACTTATTCCAAAACAGGGGCGAATGTGAATAATTATACCGCGAAACAATATTGTTTCACTCGTCAAACAATATTGTTTCACGTGCCAAACACAAGTGTTTGACGACTCAAACAATATTGTTTCGTCTTCCGAAGTCAAAAGTTCGGACGGCGAAATGCTTGTTTTATGAAAAGGATACATTATTTCACGGACGTTTACCCCTAGAATGTTCCAACGGATGATGATTTGGAACGTGTTATTTTGAGGGGTGAATTGTCGTTTGTGAAATCAGTTAGCTCCTGCTATGTGGCTGCTCTGTTTCTTTCTTCTGTGACATGTGTATTTATTCCGCCAAAGTGTATTTTGCGAAACGCCCGAGAATGCCTGTTTTACGCACGAACTCCTCCTTCGGGGCGAACGAGAGCATTCTGGAGGCCCTTCGTTTGACGTTTTGACAGATTGACAAATTGGGGGAGGAGAGGCCATTCCATCATTTTACTTCAAATTCCGTATCCATGTAGATTTCCAATTGCAGACCTATTTTATATTTTCCGGGCAACAATTTTCCTGCCATGAACTGCTTTCTATAGTTCTTGTCTGTTATTCGGTTGACATCCCACGAGACCGGAATGGTAAACAACAGCACATCTCCACCTTTCAGACGGGCGTGGCTTCGCATATAATCGGCCTCACCACTCCACCCGGAACGGGCAAACGGATGTGCCATGTACAATTCGTCCGTACCTACGCTTGGAAAGAAAATGGGTTGGACATCCAGATTCGTATGATTCTCAAACAGAATGCGGATGGAGTCATTGGCTGATGGCAGTACCTTGAAGACAAAAGCCCCATCCATTTCAGTTTCCCTTACGGGTGTAATGCCGTCGGTTGTCAGATTGCAATAAGTATAGATGTTGGCAAACACATAGAAATTCACTTGATACTTATTCGGTTTTAGTGGATATTTGAATTCAGACATGTGGATCTGTTCGGGCAACGTGTCTCCCTTGGATAAATCCCTGCCTACACCTGAAAAAACGAGATTGTCGATAAAAGGAAATTTGACCCATTTCCCGTTTTCCCATTGTTTCAGATGATGGCATTCCGGTTCTGCCGTCGGTCCATCCACATTGATGACATCAAGCACAATCTGCTTTGTCTGCGGTGAATAAACGGGTTGCTGCGTTTCGATTCGATAAGCATCAGCATGGGTGATGTTGACATCGGGAAGTCGTTGCATACGGACGCGACTTTCATACTTCTCTATTTCCGATTGCGAGGAAGGGAAATCAATATCCCCGGCCTGTAATGATAATATGGTATCATTCTCTGCCGTTGAGACTTGGATGTCTGTAACTGTATCGTTTCCGCCGATTATGACTGATTCTTTATCCGGCGTTGCTTCCGGTTGGGATTGTTGCCGTTTGTTGGTACAGCTCAGGCAAACGACACCTGACAGGATTGCGAATAAGATGATTGTTTTCATGGTAGAAGTTTTCCTTTCTTGTTTATATATTGCCATTCATTACTTACCCATTCGTGATGTTCTCCGTTGGATATAGCTGTTTTTTTTCCTGTAAATGTAATCCTCGCTTTGCCATTCTTGAATGGAAAAGCAAATTTGAATTGAGGCTTAATGACTACATTGCCCAACGAATCGGCAAAACCTATTAATCCTTCCTCATCCATGATGCGGAAAAGTCCTTCACGGATATAATCGGGTCCATTATCGCATTTGAACACATAAAACAATTCTTTGCCTTGATTGTCTATGCAAACAATTCGTGCATCCTGCTTGTCCTCATACACGAAACCGATGTTCCGTATAGTATCTGTTTGGCAGAATTTGTACTTACAGTATGGCACAATGGTATCGCCTCGTTCATTTAAATAGCATACAGGAACACCGACCTCAAGATGTTTTTCGGTTGTATGGGCAATCAGGCTTTCTTTCCTCTTAAAAACTATGGGCACAGTCCACATGGATTCCCGGTATTCTCCTTTACCATAATAATTGATGGTCGGTGTCCAGCTGGGGATCTTTCTGATGATTTCCAATACTTGGTTGTCCCAATCCTGTATGCCGCAACTTCGTAGGACTTTGGCTTCATACACTTCTCCATACGAGTTTATCCGCATTGTATAGATGCCTCTCACTTGTTGTTTATCACCCAATAATGCAGGGTCATATTTTAAGTGTTGGGTGATGTGGTTTTGCACAGACAACGGATTCCCGTCTTGAAAATAAGAAACGGCTTCCCATTCCACGAACATCTGCTTCTCTCTTTCTTCCGCAATGCTGTCCGCTTTCACTCTGTCTCGGTAATGTTGTGGCAGGAAAGGAACATATACAGTATAAAAACATTCCATCCGCTTGCCATCCTTGTCCCTGCATGGCAAGCAATGCGGCAATTCTTTTGCCAGCCTGACAACTTCTTTGTCGAAGTCTTTATGTTTGGATGTCAATATATTGATGTCGCGCGGTAGCCCTAATGTGTCAATGGAGAACATCACCACGGAATATCCGGCTTGGTTCTTCTTCAATAGCTGGTTGGGGTAAACCATTTGGGAAGTAAAGTATTTTTCCAAGTTGTAATTCCATTTTGCCCATCGAGGCGGTTCTATGGCAGACAAGTCTTTAAATGGCTTTCCCGACATATTCAAAACACCCAAGTTCCAACTGATTTCCTCACGCCAAATGCTGTCCAAGCGGTTCTCATTCTCCCATTGTCCTTGTAGGGTGTTGTCAGTCATGCATCTGACCGGACCAATACCAATAGTCAACGTGTCGGGCAGATATTGAAAGACCAATATACTGTTGGTCAACTCTTGGATAATATAATTTTTCTCCGATTCAAATACTTTAATCGTATCGCCGCATAAAGAATAAGAATAAAAAGTTTCTTTCCTTTTGCCATCATACAAAAAGACGCTTCTCCACTCTGCATTCCGAAATTCCATTTCTATAGCATATTGCTTGTCTTGGGGTAATTGCACTTTCCATACCTTGTTTTCCAGCAATGTGGACATATCTGCACAGTTGTTGTTTTGGGCAGAAAGTCCGCCTATCACAACCCATGCAAGCCATATGAGCAGAAGTTTCTTCATAACCCATCCTCTTAATGACATCCAAAGATAGCGAAAAGGAATAACTCAATCAATTATCTGACAAATTCTTTCCCACCAGATTTAATTCCCAATTCTATTGTTGTAATCTGCCGAAAACTGATGGTTGTTTCCACAGATTTTCCCTACCTTTGTCCTTGGTACTCCCAAGCATCCCGTCCGTCGTTTGATTGGTTCTTAACCAGGAATGGGCGAAAGGTCCTTGTGATGGCCGTCTCTTTTTGGGGAAACGTTCTTAGCCTGAACGCACTTAACATATGAATGATGATGAAGAGAATTAGAAATCTGATACCTGTAATCCTGTGGCTGACAGTCCTGTTGGCTGCTGTCAGTTGTGGACGGCAGGGTGCCGTCAGTGAAAAACTGGATGTGGCAGAGAGCCTGATGAATGCCAGGCCGGACTCAGCCCTTGCCGTCCTGCAAGGCATACCTGCGTCAGCAGTCAAAGGGAAAAAAGCGTCTGCCAGATATGCACTGCTCAGCTCCATGGCGTTGGACAAGAACTACATCGACACGACCACTTTTGACATCCTCCAACCGGCTATTGACTATTATACTCAGCACGGTACCCCCGACGAGCAACTCCGGACCTACTATTATCAAGGCAGGATTTATCAGAATCAGGGCGATGATGACTCTGCCATGCGTTCATTCATGAAGGGGCGTGATTTGGGAAAGCGGGTTACGGACTCTCTGCTGTTGGCCCATACCCTGGTGGCACAAGGCACGTTGTATCTCAAACAGTACAAGACAGACCAAAAGAAAAAGGTCTCCAACTGTTTCAGCTGAAGACCTTCCTTTTGGTGATCCGCCTGGGGCTCGAACCCAGGACCCCAACATTAAAAGTGTTGTGCTCTACCTGCTGAGCTAGCGAATCAAACCTTCTTTTGCACTCATTTCTGAATTGCGGTGCAAAGGTACGTACTTTTTTGAATGTGACAAGTGTTTGAGATGATTTTTTGTCCGGCAATTGTATTTTATACGAAAAGGAGCGTCCGGTGATACCAGAATGTAGGAAAAACAACGGGGAAAAGTACATAAAATAAGCTGAAATGCTAAAATATAACGAATTTTAATTCCGAGTAAAGCACGAATGTACTACTTTTGCTTCTTTAAGAATGCAAACAAAAATGGGAAAACTCTATGTTGTACCTACTCCCGTGGGAAACTTGGAAGACATGACATTCCGGGCGATACGGATACTGAAAGAGGTGGACTTGATTCTGGCGGAAGACACGCGGACGTCAGGAGTGTTGCTGAAGCATTTTGACATAAAGAATGCCATGCTCTCGCATCACAAGTTCAATGAACACCAGACGGTGGAACGTATCGTGGAGCGAATCAAGGGGGGCGAACAGGTGGCACTGATTTCTGATGCCGGCACACCGGGAATCTCCGACCCCGGATTCCTGATTGTGCGCGAATGCGTCCGTAACGGAATTGAGGTCCAGTGCCTGCCGGGAGCTACCGCCTTTGTCCCGGCACTTGTTGCTTCAGGATTGCCCGACGAACGTTTCTGCTTCGAAGGCTTCCTTCCGCAGAAAAAGGGACGTGCCACACGCCTGGCGCAATTGCAGGATGAGGTGCGGACGATGGTGTTCTATGAGTCACCCTACCGGCTGGTGAAGACCCTGACGCAGTTTGCCGAGATGTTCGGTGCCGAACGCAAGGTCGCGGTCTGCCGTGAAATCTCGAAGGTGCACGAAGAAAGTGTCAGGGGAACCTTGGCGGAAGTCATTGCCCATTTCCAGCAGAGTGAACCGAAAGGGGAAATCGTCATCGTGCTCGCCGGAAAGGAAAAGGATGAAAAGGAAAAATAAACACGTTACACTATAAAACAACAAAATTATGAAAAAGTTACTTTGGCTGTCATTCTGTGCAGTTGCACTGATGACTTCTTGTGAACAAATGGGAGGCGGAAGCAAAGCCTTGCAAGCAGAGAACGATTCGTTGAAGGTGGCGCTTTCAGACAGAGAGAACGAGCTCGACCAGATAATGGGTACGTTTAACGAAATCCAGGAAGGATTCCGGCAAATCAATGAGGCTGAGGGCCGCGTGGATTTGCAACGCGACCAGAACGGGGAGAACCTGTCGGCTTCGCAGAAAGTGAAAGATGACCTGAAGCTGATCACACAGACCATGGCGGACAACCGTGAAAAGCTGGCGAAACTGCAACAACAGTTGAAGAACAGCCGCTACCAGTCGACCGAGCTGAAGAAGGCCATCGCCTCACTGGAAAGAGACTTGGCAGAGAAAGCCGAGCAAATCAAGGCGCTCCAGGCTGAACTGGCTGCCAAGGACATCCGCATCGCCGAACTGGATGATGCCGTTGCCGGACTGACGACCGATGTGGAAAACCTGTCGGCTGAAAACGAAATCAAGACCAAGACCGTCGAAGCACAGGACAAGGCCCTGAACACCGCTTGGTTCGTATTCGGTACAAAATCGGAACTTAAAGAACAGAAAATTTTGCAAAAAGGAGATGTTTTGCAAAGCGATGACTTCAACAAAGATTACTTTACCCAAATCGACATCCGCACCGACAAGGAAATCAAGCTATACTCTAAGAGTGCTAAGCTGTTGACCAACCATCCGGAAGGCTCCTACTCATTGGTGAAAGATGCAAAAGGACAATATATTTTGAAAATCACCAATCCGAACAAGTTCTGGAGCGTGTCGCGCTATTTGGTAATTCAAGTAAGATAATCTATCTTTGCACCAGTCGTTTCTGTGCAAAGGAAGCGACTGCGTGCATTTATGACAGCAAAGTACAGGAACCTGTTTATCGATTTGGACGATACACTGTGGGCGTTCTCCGAGAATGCCCGGGATTCATTTGCTGAAGTGTATGTGGAGTTTGACTTCGGGCGCTATTTCGATTCGTTCGAACAGTTTTATTCCATTTATACCGAGAGGAACAATGCGCTGTGGGTCGATTATGACCACGGACGCATCACCAAGGAAGAGTTGAACCGCGAACGTTTCAGCTATCCCTTGCTCAAGGTGGGAGTCGATGACCCGGAGTTGGTCCACGCATACATGAAGGCTTTCTTTCGTATCATTCCAACTAAACAGAAACTGATGCCGCATGCCCGGGATGTGCTGGAATACCTGAATGGGAAGTACCGCCTTTACATCCTGTCAAACGGTTTCCGGGAATTGCAGTCGCGGAAGCTGGCTTCAGCAGGCATTGAAGGCTATTTCCGTAAAGTCATCCTTTCGGAAGACTTGAAGGTGAACAAGCCGCGTGCCGAGATTTTCTACTTTGCCTTGTCGGCTACCCAGTCGGAACTCAGGGAGTCGCTGATGATTGGCGACAGCTTTGATACCGACATCGCCGGTGCCCGGGGAGTGGGGATGGACCAGGTGTTCTACAACCACCGCCACCGTACGGAGCTCCCCTTCCGTCCGACGTACGAGGTAGCATCCTTGACGGAATTATTCGACCTGTTGTGAAACAGGGGATAACTAAATAACAATAAGATACTCTTTAATGACTTCTATGAGGACGTTGTGAAACGTGGATGAATAGAAAATTATCTCTAAAATGTGAATGGACAGCCTCCTTCGGGAGGCTGTTTCCGTTTCCGGACATCTCCGGCGTGTGTAAAAACCGGGAAGGAATATCCTTAAATAGAAACGAATCCATTATCTTTGTGAACTTCAATCCCGCTAAGGTTCAGGCAGGGTTGAGGCTAGAATCAAGACACAGTAAATTAGCTGATACAGAATGAAAGAATTTGTTATCTCTCAAGCTCAGACCGAGAAAGCCGTACTGGTCGGTCTGGTCACCCGATTGCAAGACGAACGTAAGACCAACGAATACCTTGACGAACTGGAGTTCCTGGCGGACACAGCCGGGGCGGAGGTGGTCAAACGTTTTACTCAAAAACTCGATATGCCCAACTCGGTGACTTACATAGGGAAAGGTAAGCTGGAGGAGATTCGTGCCTACCTGGAATCCTGCGAGGAAGACCCCGAGACGGAAATCGGTATGGTGATATTCGACGACGAATTGTCGGCAAAGCAAATCCGAAACATAGAGAAGGAACTGAAGGTGAAGATTCTCGACCGCACTTCACTCATTCTGGACATCTTCGCGATGCGTGCCCAGACGGCGAGTGCCAAGACGCAGGTGGAGCTGGCGCAGTATAAATACATGCTTCCCCGCCTGCAACGTCTGTGGACTCACTTGGAACGTCAGGGAGGTGGCTCGGGCAGTGGTAAGGGCGGTTCGGTGGGACTGCGTGGTCCGGGTGAGACCCAGCTCGAAATGGACCGCCGTATCATCCTCAACCGTATGTCGCTCCTGAAGCAGCAGCTGGCGGAGATTGACCGGCAGAAGTCCACCCAGCGCAAGAATCGCGGACGACTCATCCGCGTGGCTCTCGTGGGCTACACCAATGTAGGCAAGTCGACCTTGATGAACCTGCTGGCAAAGAGCGAGGTGTTCGCTGAAAACAAGCTGTTCGCCACGCTCGACACCACGGTGCGCAAGGTTATCATCGACAATCTCCCCTTCCTCCTGTCCGACACGGTCGGGTTCATCCGCAAGTTGCCTACTGACCTGGTCGATTCGTTCAAGTCGACGCTCGACGAGGTGCGCGAGGCAGACCTGCTCATCCACGTGGTCGACATCTCCCATCCCGACTTTGAGGAACAGATTACGGTGGTCGACAAGACACTTGCCGACCTGGGTTGTGCCGACAAGCCGACCATCCTGGTGTTCAACAAGATTGACGCATACACCTACGTGGAGAAGGATGCCGACGACCTGACGCCGCGCACCAAGGAGAACATTACGCTGGAAGAGCTCATGCAGACGTGGATGGCAAAGATGCACGACAACTGCATCTTCATCTCCGCTCGTCAGAAGACCAACATCGACGAGCTGAAGGCGATGTTCTACAAGAAGGTCAAGGAGCTGCACGTACAGAAGTATCCCTACAACGACTTCCTCTACCAGACGTACGAGGAAGACGGGAATCCCGCATAATCCCCCGGCTATGATGATGAATGCTTACCGTCCGTTGTCGGTCCGCGAGATAGCGGTCTTGCAGCAGCAAGGCTGCCGGGCAGACGACTGGAGCCACATACAGGTGAAGGACGGCTTCACTCCCGAAGCCGTCGAGCAGGTACGTTTCTACGGTCCGGTTCGTCTGGGTGTCTTTCACCGGACGTTGGAGCCGGAGCCGGGCATACACCGTCCGTCGGGTATCCGTCAGGCAGAGCTGCATGATGTCACGGTGGGCGATGACTGCCTCATCGAGCAGGTGGGCTGCCTGTCCCGTTACGACATTGCGCCGGGTGCATACATCTCCCGAGTGGGGACGATGAGCATGGAGCCTTCCGCCACGTGCGGCCTGGGCACACCGGTCAACGTGTTGAGCGAGGCGGACGCCGCCTTCCGTGTGTGGCTTCACCGACGGCTGGGTGCGCAGGAGTTTTACCTCCGTTCGCGGTTGTCTTCGTCGGGGTGTCGTGCCCTCGATGCCTGGGTGAAGGCGGAAGTGGAGGCATCCATCCCGTCGCGGGGCGTTGTGGGGGCGGATGCCTGCATCGTCGGCGTCTCCAGGCTCCGGAATGTCTATGTCGGCGCTTCAGCCGTCATCGACGGAGCATCGTGCGTGGAGGACTGCTACCTGGACAGTTGCCGCGAAGCCCCCGTCCGTCTGGGGACCGACGTCATCTGCCGGCGTACGGTGCTGCAAGGCGGTGCGGAAGTGCTGGACGGTGCGAAGGTGAGCGAGTGCCTCGTCGGGCAGGCTGTCCATGTCGGCAAGGAATTCTCGGCGGAAGCCTCCCTCTTCTTTGCCAACTCCTACCTGGACAACGGGGAGGCGTGTGCCGTCTGTGCCGGACCGTTCACGGTGAGCCATCACAAGTCGACCTTGCTGATAGGCAGCATGAGCTCGTTCTTCAATGCCGGCTCGGGTACGAACATGAGCAACCACATGTACAAGCTCGGTCCGCTGCATCACGGGGAGCTGGAGCGTGGGTGCAAGACGGCGTCGGGAGCCCACCTCGTGTGGGGCGGACGTGTCGGGGCTTTCTCCATGGTCATGGGCAAGTTCGACTGTCACGCCGACCTGTCTGCCTTCCCTTTCTCTTACCTCTTTCACACCGACGGACGTATCGTGCTCGTCCCTGCCATCAACTTCTTCACGGTCGGCACCTATCGCGACGTGCACAAATGGCCCGTCCGTGACAAACGTCCGGAGGGTGTCCCTCCCTGTGACTTCATTTCCACCTGTGAGGCGCTGACTCCCTACACGGTCTCCCGCATCCGGGAAGGACGGATGAGGCTGGAGCAACTCTTGCACGCACAGGAAGGCAACGCCCCGGAGTGGTACGAGCCGGTACGCGGAGTGTTCGTGAAGGCAGGGGCACTGGAGCGCGGCATCGGTCTCTACCGGCTGATGGAGCAGCTCTACATCGCCCGCCACCTTCCCGAGGAAACGTCCGCAGAGCTGTGCATCCCCCTGCGCCCCGATGAGGAGTGGCACGACATGCTGGGACTGGTGGTACCCGGAAGCGCCTTCCGTGCCTTGTACGACGAGGTGTCAGACGGACGCGGGGCATCCCTGCAGGAGTTCCTGGACAAACTCGGATGCCTGTGTCTCGCCTATCCCGTCTGGGTGCAGGCACACATCCGTGCCCTTTATTCTGCGGAAGAGAGGGAGGAGGCACGCGTCCGCCGGGCAGCCAACGAAGCGCGCTTTTATGCCCTGCTGGAAGCTGACGTCAGCAAGGAGGAACGCCTGGGCGGAGCTTCGTTTGCCCCTCTTGCAGCCGCATTCAGAGAACAGCTGCACCGCGAAAAGGAAGAACAACTAAAGAAAGCTAAAGAACGGGCATCTTCCCCGAAGCCCGGGCACGACTAACTGAAGATATTCGTACATTTGCATACGTACTAATCTAATTATAAAACGTAATACTTTATATTATGGCAACACCTCCGTTTAAGTATGAAGCTCCTTTCCAGCTCGGAGAGGATACGACTGAGTATTATCTGTTGACAAAAGACTATGTGTCGGTGAGCGAGTTTGAAGGCAAGCCGATTCTGAAAATCGAGAAAGAAGGTCTGACCGCCATGGCGAACGCCGCCTTCCGCGATGTCTCGTTCATGCTGCGCCGCTCACACAACGAGCAGGTCGCCAAGATCCTGAGTGACCCTGAAGCCAGTGAAAACGACAAATATGTGGCACTGACCTTCCTGCGCAATGCCGAGGTAGCCAGCAAAGGGGTGCTCCCGTTCTGCCAGGATACCGGTACTGCCATCATCCACGGCGAGAAAGGACAGCCACGCTGACTTGACAATTTCGTCAAAAATAGGCTGAATAGCAGGATTGATATAATCTCGCCCCTGTACCCAGCCTCCGTTACGAGTTCCATGTCCATACTGCAAGATAATTGCAATTGGAACTCCATTTTGAATATTTGTATTATAAAATCTAATAGATACTGAACCTTTCTCCTGCTTGATTTCGTAATTCCACGAATTTGCAGTTTTTCCAGTATTTCTCGGCGTAGCAGACGCAAGGGCTGCCACACCTTGACGACCATACTTATCAAGGTCACCTATTTGTGCTACTTCTTTCACTCTTTCCAGATATCTGGTAAGCTTGTGGAAGTCACCCTTTTGTCTGAAACTGATCATCTATACCTCTTTATCTAACTCTTAATAATGTTCCAGGATATATTAGATTAGGATTCTCAATATTATTGAGTTCTGCTATCTTCTGATAGGTTGTATCGTATTTAGCAGCAATGTCTGAAAGAGTATCCCCCGATTCTACAGTATAATAGTCAGTGTCAGTTCCTACACCATTAATGATATCCTGTACTTCCTGCCATCTATCATCAAGAACTACACGACGAATATATCCGTCACCATATTTTCCGTCCTTTGTTTCTTTGGCAAGTTCTTCTGCTGATGCAAACTCTATATGGTTGATGAAATCCTGCACTTCATTATATCTATCACCAAGTGCCTCTCTTCTCTCGTCAAGAACGCCAAATTCATCATTCTTAACTCTTACAGCCAATTCCAACGTCGAGCCATCTATCGATATGCTTTCGTCAGTATTATTTTCATCAGCGGAATCTTCTTCTGAATCCTGTATATGTACCCCGGCTAATTTATCCCAATCAGACTCATCACCATAGAATTTATCCAGATCGAGATTGCCATCATATCCGCTAATCTGACCAACTGAACTATACTGTCTAATAGCACACGCATAAGCCCCCTCATTCCAAGGTGTCTCCTGGTATCCAGTTGGTGTGTAATCTGGATACTGCGCAATCCATAATCCGTAATCACCAATATCGTCAATTCTTTCCATAGCACTCTTCTGAATATAGACAAGTGGTTTTACACCAGTCTTAGAGAATACATAATCACAGAATCCTTTAACCCAATCGAAATCGTTCTTACCAAATGTTGGATTATCCTGTCCTTCCCAATCAAGACAAAGAATAGCTTCACCGACGCGATTTCCAACAACATCAAGGAAATGGTTTGCCTCTGCAACATAATCGCCTCCCTCGGCATAGTGATAACATCCGACAAGCTTTCCATTTTCTTTTGCCTGCTGATACTGTCTAACAAAATCTTTGCTGACAAATCCAGTCCCCTGAGTAGCTTTCATAATTACAAAATCAGCGGCAACAGCAGATAAATCAATACCTTCCTGCCAACCGCTGATATCAATACCATTAAGTCCCATAGTATTTCCTCCTATCCTTTTGAATGAAATCTCTTTCTATTTGCAGCATTTATTGCAGCGTGCTGACGATATAGTTCCTGCTGACTCATTTTCTTTTTAGGTTGATTCTTCTCATTGAATACCCTTATCAAAGTAAGCAATCTGTTCAAATGCCATTTCTGACATTCCATAGGAATATTGAAACTAATCATCCAGTAATAAATAAGTTCCGCTGTAATCTGCTCTCGATTTGTTGTTACTTTCTTTTTTGTTTCAGTGAACCAAGTAGCAGTCATTGGTAACGCAATATACCTGTTCACTTCTTCTATGTTTGCTATTGTTAAATAGTTGTAGCAATCGTCTGGTACATTCTGCGTAATGGTCATACATCGCACATAGTCAATAATTTCCGCAGTGGTTTTCTCTTTTTTATTTATAAAAGGCTTATTCCACTTAGCTTCCCATTTAGCAACTGAAACCAAAGAATGCTCTAACTGTATTTTTTGTTCCTTTGTATGGATGAACTGTTCATTCTTTTCATCCCATAATTCAACTGAAGGTATTACAATATTAAGCATCTGTACACCTCCCAAATGAATTTACTGTGCCGTTCCCGAAACAACTGTTAAATTCTTATTCTCTGCTGCCGACTGTGCTGCGTCATCCTTAATCTGTGGAATGATTGCATTAATGAAATCAGAAGCAGCATTAACATCTCCAGATAAGAATAATCTCTGAAACAGCACGTCATATGCCGGTGATTCTGTGAACGCTTTACTGATTTCTTCCCCTTTTTCAAGTCTTCTTCCATCTGCCGACTTGATGCCGTATGCAGATAAAATAATTTTCTTAAATGAAGCCATAATTTCCGGAACATTCTTAGCATTTACAATTCCCATGAGATACTCTGCGAGACCACCAGGCATACTTACCTCTAACTCCGTAATCTCTGTTTTGCTAAGGTTGAAATAATGGTCTTCTGTTCTTTCTGTTCCATTGAAATCAACATAAGTAATAGTTTCTTTATGCATTTTGAATTTCTCCTTTCAAATAAAAAGCGACGCCAGCCGAACTGAATACGTCACATAGACTGAATATTTAATTAACCTTCTGTTGTCATCATGGAAATGATTTCGTCAGGCATTGGAAGTCTTGGCTCAGTTGATCCAGAACTATCTGTTCCATAAAGAATACCTTCAGCACTAGTTAGATCAACCCCTTCAATTGCATCAACAGATTTAAATCCAACCGTACAACTCTTAGCCCCATTATCATAAATTTGG
>ERZ773148.766-NODE-766-length-27675-cov-17.476937_pt1 | contig 27675 bp, 32 predicted proteins | sample MGYA00580846_ERZ773148 | MGnify/ENA primary metagenome ERZ773148 (study PRJEB29015, sample SAMEA2737879) | human gut metagenome | biome: human gut; feature: human-associated habitat; material: faeces | place: China | collected 2012 ... | reverse complement strand
CGTCGGTGATGTTCTACACCGGGGAGAACCCCTATACACATGAAAAAGTCTACGTCGCCCGTTCGCAGGAGGAGAAACGGCGGCAGAAAGCCTATTTCTTCGATGAACGGCCGGCCGGGAAAGCAGATATTCCAGGTAAAAAGAATGGCTCGAAGAAGGAAAGCCGCCCAAAAGGTAGGCAGTCCCAAACCGACTCGGCAAAAAGCGGGCAAACAATGCGTCCGACACTCGGAATGCGGTGCAAAAATAGATGACCTCATACGAGTGCACTTGCCATCACTCCGACAAAAAGAAATTTTCCCGTTCCGCCGCCCATCGGTACCCGATCGAAGTGGTATTACAATCCCAATATCACGAAAATGTGCACCAGGTAAGCGGCATACGATTGCGGCGCGATCCACAGCATTATCCGAGATGTTTTGCCAAAGAAGAAACAGCACAGGGCGATCAGTCCGAACGATAGCGAAAAACAAAGCAGCGTTTCATACCACCACCATGAACGACCGATCTGGAAAAAGGCCTGCAGATAGACCGATAGGGCCAACAACAATTCCAGGCCGAAGAGCATCATGCCCATACGTCGCGTTATTCGAAGAAACCAGCTTGCCTCGCCATGCAACCGTCCCCGTCACGAAAAGTGCCACATGCTGCGCCAGATGAGTCGGTTCCGCTCAAAGCAAACCGCTCAAACATTTTCAGTTGTTAATCGGTCAGGCAGGACGTACCCGATAATTAGCTGCAGAAACGATTATGACAGCAAAAAACGATCCACACCACGTTCACCCCGCTCTGCACGCGCATGGGTTTGCGCACGACAAACCAAAAAAGGGCATATACCAGCGAATAGAAAAGCAGGCGTTCGACAAACCAGAGGTGACCGACCTCGACATGCCCCGTAACTACAGAGCACAAAACAGTAAAAAAAGAGGAGCGGAATTCCCAAATGAGGAAATTTTGCCGATATAAAGCCCTGAAAACCGTGACGGTCGCAACTGGAAGGGAGAAAGTAACCGCAAAACAGGAAGTAAAGTCCCATGAGGAATGAAGCGTTGACAGCAAAGAAACTCCGCAGTCAAACTGCGCACTCATCAAGCGAAGGCTGGTATATCCAATTATCGCTATCGCTGTAAGCCGGCCCGGCATGATGGAAGCTAACCAATAGGATCAGAAAAACTTTCAAATTGACGAGGTTCCAATCTCGCTGTACGGGTTTAGCAATAGGGTCTGAAGTCTTCATAGACGGTGCAGTTTCTGATAAGATACAAAAGATGGATAGGAATCAAAAAATGCAAAACAATTACCCGAAAATATTTTCAGGAAGCAGATCGACTGCGAGCAATAGGGATTATCGTTGCACTTCGAATTATAATGCATGGCGAGGTATCGTACAATGAATTTCAGTAAACAAAAGCCGGAGAATTCTCCGGCTTTTGTTTATTTTTTATTTCGGCTCCACTTCTCATTAAGGCGTTCCAGAAGGCGGGAAATACGCCGCACGTCTCGTTCATCGTCCTTCATAACCGGGGCTTTGCGAATGCTCCACCACAGAAAAAGATAAAACAAAATAAGTAATATCAATAAATAAAGCAACCACCTCATCTGTATTAAAATAAGTCTATACCTACCATTTTATTTAGACTTAATCGAACTTATCGTCCCATTCTGACAAACATTTGTAGTCGAAAATATATAGCTCTTCTCATAGACATACACATAACAGCTATAAGTGATTTTATCTCTAACTTTTATCCAAGCTTACTATTCAATATCTCGTCATAAATTTCATAGACTTTATAAACCATTTTTTTCAAAGAAAAAAAAGATTCATATCTCTTTTTGCAATTCATTTTGAAGCGAGTTAACAGTTCGGGAGAGTCCAATATTTTATTAATTGCAGCAGATAGAGCTTGAGAATCACATACAGGGACATTCAGCCCCGTATCTCCATGTTTATTTACCCAATTAACCCCAGATCCAAGGATATCACACGCTACAATCGGCACCCCCATCGCCAAGGCTTCGGCCAATACCACGCCAAAAGCTTCCGTGCGAACAATTGAAGGCAAACAAAATAAATCCGCCGCCGCAAAATAGGCTCCTATCTGCTCTTGCGGAATACGCCCGATTAATTTCACACGATCAGCAACCCCCTTCTGCTTAATGAGACGTTCCAATTCATCCTGCAACTCCCCACAACCGCCAATGAGGACGATCGTATCGTCCCTCAGCTTACAAGCCGCTTCGATCAAATACCTAAAACCTTTATAATAAGTAAGCCGACCGATACTCAGCACGATTTTCTTTCCCGGATATTGCGTTTTGATTGTTTGATCAATTCCAGGTAAAAACATAAGATGTTCGGTATCGAGACCGATCGGGACGACCCGGACTTTTTTAACATAAGGCTGCAGATCAGATGAACTATCGAAATAGTTGCGGCTGGTAACGATAATTCGGCTTGCGCGACGTAACAGCATCGTCTGAAACAGGCGGTAAAATATCATCAGACTCTTTTGTTTGACAATATCCGAATGCCAATGGAGTACGATTTTCGCCCTTGTCCGGAACAATAAAGGAGCTAAAGCAGCCCATGGATTAGGTAAATGAAGATGAATAATATCATAATGGTTGCGAATTTTCCGATAAACGGAAAAATAACGCATCGAGATGGGAGTCGAATGAAAAATGGTACGAATCGGCACCCGGAATAATCGATACGCGGGAGTTAAGTCATCCGTTTCGCTGCCGGCCAAATGTTGGAAACAGAGTTCATCCACATTACAATTCTCAATCTTATTCAAATTTTCAACTAAATCGTAATTCACTTTTTCGATACCGCCACAGAACGGGGGATAAAATTTACCAATATGTAAAACCTTCATGCCAATTTGGGATAATGATATTTTAAAAGTACCGGCGAATCTAACTTACCGCATCCATACTTTGCCTTGTTAAAAAGTTCAAAAACTACCAACCAATACATGAAATTCCCTGTTCCAGACAAATGTCCTGTAATGGTAAAATTAAAAACGATAAATAATAAGGTAAGCATCAAATTGTACCACTTCCTGTTTATTAAAAATCGATGTAGACAATACAATAAAGGCAAGAGATAGAAAAAAAATCCTATTACTCCATTATCTGTTAATAAACAAATCCAACCACTTTCTGGGTTATTATCATAGATACTGTTATAATACCCATTATTTCCAAAAATGATACTTTGCAACGGATAATCCAGAAACAAGTTTATCCCTTTCGTCCAGTAATAGATTCTGGCATTTTGATTTTCACCTTCACTCAATGCTAACAGCCTTTCTACAGAAGTTCCCGCATGCATATAAGCATAGTTCATTATGCCAATAAATATTGGTATAACAATCCATAAATATTTTATATTTTCCCGTTTAAACAACAAAACAATTAACGGGATTGACAATAATACAATCCCTAGTCGAGCATTTGCAAAAAAACAAGACAGAATAGCGGAAAACAACAACCATAGATTCTTATTGGCTAAAATAAATGCGGTTATCATAAACATTCCGAGTACAGTAGGCCCCCAAAATAGCCCCTTTGCCCGAAAAACACCAAGATTTCCGCCAAACAAAGCTTCATCAAACACAACTCCATTCAACACATTAACAAATAACAATTTATGAGTAACAAATTCGTAAGCCGTCAAACCTAAAGACAAAAAGACAAACCCGACGATTAATTTATAAACGAATTTGAAATCTAACAGATAAACTATAAATGCTACAACGATGCCTACATATGAATAAATATTATGATAATAAGACCAAAAAGGGACTGAAATCAATAATAAACACCACGATGATACAGCACAATTGAATGGGAATTTATCAAGAGGTTTAATTTGCACGCCCCCCGAGATAAACAAATAGCTGCATAATAGCACAATAATCAATACCACGAATACATATCTATATGTTGATCCAATCAGCGTTTCACCATAGGCTTCTCCGAACAACATTAAAAAGATAAAAAAAACTATTAGTTTTTTATACATCTGCATATTAACTTATTTACACATCTTTTATACAACCCTACGAACGGGAGACAAACTCCGATTACAATCATTGTAATTAGAATGCAAATCCATAGATTTTCGCGCAAATCGCCTGTTCCTACATTTGTCATCCGACTTATTGTGAAAATTACAATACGCAAGATAATACCATGTATAGCCATGATTACCAGTGTCGATGTACTATATCCGATATGTTCTATCCAGCTTACACGACCTAATGCTATTGCAATGGCTATCATCATCATACAACCGACACCCGACCATAAGAGAAAAAGCAAAAAACAGCCATACTGGCCACTGGCCATATCAATCCTCGTAGCCCAACCTTCATGCACGGCAATGAGCAATAATAAGCAGCAACCAACAGCGACAAGTATTACATGCCGAACATGCGTCCAATACTGAACCCGCTCTGCAACCATCCACCCGGTCACATAGAAAGGCAGGGCAACCAGCGCGACATTCAGCCCCATTGGAAGCCACTCAATTCCCTTTGTATAAAGTCCCAGCCCCAAAACAGCACAAAGGACAGAAACTACAAAGATTGTTTTTCGACAACAAATATAGTCAGCTAACAACCGCGCCAATACTTCGGTCGAAAAAAGTGCGGGCAAAAACCACAATACGATGTTATGACTCATCCAACCGTTTATATTCGATCCCCACATTAGCGGTATCAGACGTTGCCACCAAGTGATCCCAGAGCAGACAGGGGGGGGGGAAATTGCACTCTACCAGCCACCACCATAGCAGCGTCAACAGATAAAAGAATGCATAAGGTAGCAGCAATTTTTGAGACCGGCGAATGATGAAGGTACGCAGATCATAACGATGCCTATTAAACAAGAAACCGGAAAGAAGAAAAAACAAAGGCATATGGAACGCGTAAATAAAAATCACCGTATTCGGCTCTTTCGAGACATGCCCCAGAACTACCAGGATTATGCCTAAAGCCCGTAACACATCTATCCAGTATTTACGCCCTGTAGATATATTTAAGGCTTGCTCATTCATGTGGAAATTTTATTTGCTATTCAACTCTTTCAACACTTTACGAAAAGCCATCATACAGGTCTCGACATTCTGCTCGTTTAATACGGTCTCATAGGGGATTCCCGGAAAACTGGTATTGTTCAACCGATTGATAAATCGGATTTTATCCAAAGTATCCGTGCGCGGAAATTCACCGCGAGGGACTTTATCCATCCATGCTCTCAATTCTTCAAACGACGCAGCAAATGGACAATTTTTCATATCATTATTGAGCGTGCACACCATTGTTACAACCGGAATATCTGCAAGTATACACTCAATTGCTATCGTCCCGGTCACTGTCACAACCATATTTACATTGGGAAGCACCTCATCCATACGAATTGAATGACACAAAGGAACGATCCGTTCATGAGAAGCAATAAAAGCGAGTAACTCTTCCGTGAGTTCATATTTCGACTTGGGATTCGGCTTGACGAAAATTACGGCTCCAGCAGGTAGACAATCGTATAAATGATGGAGCATTTCCAATTGATTACGATAAGGACGGCCCCATACATCCAGATTAGCCTCGGGCTGCATTTGCATTGGATAGAGTAACCGGAAACTATTTTTAAACGAACCCACATTACGGCTTTCGGCCAATGCATTCCATTTACGGATCAGTTTACGCCGTTGACGTTCAATCCGCAATTTCACCCAGGGAGCAGGTGTATTGTAATGTTCTCCACCAAGATAGGCGACCGAAAGGTGTATCAAATCATTCCATCGTTTCAACCGAGTTGAAAGCGTCGCCCTATACTTTTGCATATAATCGGGCTTAATAGTGCGATGGACAATACTGTTGATCAATTTTATTGCCTGTTCGCCAGACATTGTTTCACCCGAGCCGGAAAAGGGTTCGAGCGTATCGTAACGATAAAAGGAAAAACGGCCAGGAGGAAACCGGCAGGTCGAAGGTTGTAAATAGGGAATGGAAAGTTCTCGACAAAGATCAATCGTCTGCAATTCATGGAAAGCAGTACTTTCACCAAAAGTTACATCGGGTCGTTCCTTCTCCAGAAAATCACGGATCAGCTTGCGATAATAGGTATAATGCCCCGTCGACCGATGTCCGAAATAGTTTATATTACGATCGGATAATATTAATGAGCGATCGGCTTCTGTTGGCTCTTCCAACTGGGTTTTATTCGGATAAGGTATCACCCAAACACGCCCACATCGAGGATGGAACAAATGATTTTGCACCAAAAAAAGGACTTGGTGCCCGTCATTAATCAGACAATCAGCAAAAGCTTCCCATATTCTCGTCCGAAAACGATTTTCGACAAATAATATTTTCATAATATCATACCGTAAAATAAATTACAATGGATGCCGCAAACAAAGCCAAACTCAAAATAGAACATTTGCGGAGTTTGATGCCGCGCCTGCTCAGCAAACGGTGCTGAATGGCCAAAGCTATCGTAAAAGTCACCGCATTGAGCAATGTAAAAAGCTCGATTGTCAGACGGCCTTGAAGTAAGTATAGCGCTACAGGCAACAACATGACCGGTACAATGACACGCAAATTCATCTGTCGAATCTGATTCTCTCTACCCACAAGACCTTCACAAAGCGAAATACCCACCCATAAGGGCATCTGAAGGGCTATTAGAAAAAACAGCCGGGCATTGTCGATCGAAAGACCTTTTAAGAAATAGCGGCTAAGCAAGGGCACGAACAGATAACAGGCCAGACAACCACACAGCACTAGGCCCATAATCGCTGTATAATAGAGATCGAGTCGACGGCTATTCCCCATATAGAGCTTTTGGAAAAAGGCGATATACAAAAACTGATGAATAATGATAGCGATACCAGCCAGACGAAAATAAAAACTGTAAATGCCCACTTGTTCATACCCCATAAAGTAAGCGATATAGATTCTGGCACTGGACGTAAGCCAATAGATAATAATTCCGGAGACAACCATATGCAGGCTGTAACGAAGAATCTCGCCGCAGTCGTCGTGCAGCAGGGCAAGTATGCTTTTGGTGTGGAGCTTATAAAACTGTCGCACATAAAACCCGCCCAACACAAAAAGGTAAACCTGCATGGCCGCTTCAAGGAGCATAACATGATGAGTGATTCCGACACTCCATATGATCAAAATCACTCCTGTCAATATGAAATAATATCCCCCGTCGAACAATACACCCAGCCAACCCTTGTCTTCCGATTTGAGGATAGAGCTGTAGAGCCTTTGGAGTGCAAAAATCAAGGTAAAAAGCAAAATTAGCGAAAATCGTTGACCGATCGCTCCGTACCAACGCAACAAACAGGCTATGACGGCTATCCCCAGTACAGGAACTCCATAGAGCATAAAAACCTGCTTTTTATCCCTTTCCCCCCGACGAAGCACGAAATAAGGATAAGCCCCCCCTAAACCCAACATAGCCACGACGGCGAGTACACTCCCCAGCGCGTAGGAGAATTCCACGACCCCATACTCTTCAAGGGAAACAAAATTAAGAAAAAAAATAGGGGCCAAGAAGGCAACTCCCTTTGACAATACAAAAAACAGGATGTTATCCCGCACCTTTTTAAAGAGCAGGCTTTTATTGTGCACCACCATTTTTGTGAGACTGTCGCTTTTCATAAATTCGATCTGCCACTTTAGCGTAATGGCAGATGGCCTGATCCGGATCAAATTCTTTGTAACGCAAAGCCTGCCCAACATAAAGCCCCGGCTCAGTGAGCGATTTAGCCACTACAGCCCCGGCCCCTACAGTCACAGCATCACAAATACATACGTCCGAACAAATCAATACGCGCGAACCGACATAGACATTTTGTCCAATTGAGATGCTGCCGTCCACTCTCCAGCGTGCTGCTCCAGATCTGCTATGATAGAACCCATGAGTCCAGAGCTGACTTCCGATGCCAGCTAAAATGGAGTTTGCACCGAGACGGACACTGGCCGTCATGTCGATAAAATGCGATACGCCGATTATGGCATTTATACCCAGGATTAGTTCCGATTCGCGCAGATTGGAACTTGCCGAAAGAATCCTGTTGTATTTATTGATAACGGCTTCAGCATCCAATTGTACTCGGAAACGCCCCTTAAGCAAATTCATGCGTTGAATGCGCGATCGAGTGCCCAGATGAATAGATTTCGTGAGAATTAAGTTCCCACTTTGAATCACAGCCCCTTCTCCCAGGTAAATACCTGAAGTCAGGATCAGCGAAAACCCAATTCTGCTTTTACGGCCGAAGGAATACCCTTCCCCGCCAAATATCCGTACAAGAGGGAATGCGATACACGAAGGTAACAGAAACAAAATAGATGCGATAAGCCAACGCTTCATAAGAATCGATTCTCTATTTTATTTTTTAACTACGTTCTTCCGATAATAGACACAGAGGGCGCTCAGATAATTGGCAAACGTAACCATATAAGAGTTTTTCATCTCCCATTTACTCCGGTGTGCAATGATTTCACGGGCTTTGGCTTGGTAGCCAAATCTCCGGCAAAAAGAGTCGGAAGAGCGTAAATCGTCGCGCAAGGTCTGCTCCACCCGAATACCCAGAACACCGTTCATCATCAGATGACTGGAGAGTGATACGGCTTTAGCTCTTACCATAATATTCCAGGGCAATTCTTTTTCAAAAGCTTTGCGCAGAACATATTTATTGACGCGTACAGGTTTATTGCTGAATCCATCAAGTCCAGCCATAGTCTTGTTCGCCAATTTCCAAGGAATAGTCGATGCAAATTGATTGAAACGCTGTTCGTAGAAGGGTAGTACCGTAGTAACCCCGCGATTATGGGCCATATCGACCATATAACGAATATCATCGGTATACTGCTCCTGCCATTTTTTCTCGATAAGTCGATTAAATATCTCCCTGGAACTCATTCCAGCATGCAAATCAACCCGGTACCAATCGCAGATTTTCTCAAAATTGGACATATCGTATCTCCAGGTTTTGTATTTGACCGGATCGGCCATAAATTTCCTTCGCAGGATAAACCATTCGGGTACCAGCGCATTGACAAGCAGATGGGAGTACTTCACTCTTCGGTCAGCCGCATTATAGAGTTTCAAAAGACAGGAAAGCCGCTCATACAAGTCCACCACTCCTTTACCGAATGCCCCCCAACCACCTGTTCCCTGATGAGATATTCGATCAATTACCTTCATATCTACGCTATTGACTGAAGGAGTATGAAGTCTGGTATCCTGTCCAGCAAAATAACGCACTGAAATGTCGTTTGATAAATGAGGCCGAAATATCCAATTTCCAAAAACTGGATTATTCATCTTTTGTAAATCATCTTCATAATCAGCCACAATTTTAGGATCTGCTGAATCGACCGTCACAACTTCCGTATTATACCCTAAATAAGAAGCCAATTCTTGAGCATATATAGTTTCATCTTGCGAACTTCCCGCAATACGATAGGAAACAACTCGTGTTCGTTCCGGACAAATATTATGTAATGAAGCTAACATTACACAAGAGTCTATGCCTCCGGATAAATAAACCACATTATTTTCACCAGCCCAATCAGCATGTACTTCCAATATCTTTTCACGCAGCAGACGTATATTTTTTTCCTCCGAATAATCGTTCTCAGAATACTCGATCGGCAATGATTCTCGCTCAATAGATTGCAAGGTTCCTCTTGGTATATAGTGCAACATCTCACCAATACGCACCTCATTCACATCTTCGTAAATAGTATAACCATCAGGTATGAACTGCTGATAAAGCAAAAAATCCGTATAGAATTTATTTATGTCTGTGGAAACATTATAAGCGATATCGTGCATATTGGTCGCCACAACTAACCGTTCTGTAAGCGAATCAAAATAATAATATCCAGATTTCTGCCCCATTGAATCACGCATCATATTTAACATACTGCTCTTCCGGTCAACCAAAACAATAAAATATCCTCCGGCAAATATTCGATTAGCTAATTGGTGGGAAAGTTCACTCCTTAACACTGAAACCGTCGCAAAAAATTCTTTTTTAGATATATTCCGATTCATTAAACCATATGCCCAGAATATACGCTCACCATCATCCAAGAAAATCTCATCTGATTCCACACGTCCTATACGAATCGAAGTACCACAAATTTCTATATACATTTTTCAATCATTTTATTAACAATTTTAAAGCATAGATATAATGCCTAAATAAACAATAGCATCTCAGAATTATGAAATCATATCTGCCTCCAGACTACTTTAACAAAGACTTCATTTTATATGAACACTAACGATTGTCATTTAAAATTCAGCACAAGCCTTTATCACATTTATAGTAAAAATATCCTCTTTCCAATGACATCACCCTTGGTATTAACACCTTTTTTTCACTAGCTATTTTCAGAAATATATCCCTGAAATAACGTCACCAAATTATCCTGCAACAATACCTCGACAAACTCTCTGAAAACGCCCTCGCCTCCTCGTTTCTGAAGAGATACAGTTGCCAACCGACGTATATACTCCGGAGCACTCGCAGGAACTCCGGAAACACCGACCTTCCGAAGCAATTCAATATCATTAAGGTCATCTCCAATATAAGCAACTTCATCCAATGAGATGCATAGTTCACCACATAACCCTTGGGCAATTTCAAGCTTATTTGTTACACCTTGAAAAAGGTAATCAACACCTAATTTCTCCGCTCTGCGTTTGACAATAGACGTGGTTTCTCCCGTCAATATACCCACAGGTATACCGGCCCGATGCGCGAAAAAAACCCCCGCACTATCATAAGTATGGAATTTTTTCCATTCATTTCCAGTCTGATCGTAATACATACCACCATCAGTCCAAACACCGTCAATATCGGTAAGGATTAATTTTATATTATTCATATTCAGCTATATTTCGAGCAGGCACACCTTCGCAAACAGCCTGGGAGGGGGGGGGAACTGCGAAGACAAACAGCATTAGCCCCTATTACACTGTAATCACCTATGGTTATTTGCCCCAACATATATTATGACATTATTGCCAATAATCGGCCGGCCGCCGTTTCTATCCCCTATAGTAACACCCTGAGACAGTTGTCTCCAATTACGCATCGGACACCAATAACACAGCCGGCACCATGATTTATCTTTAATCCCCGACCAATTTGAGCAGAATAGTAAATTTCAACCAGACCGGGAATTCGTTCCAAAACAGAATAAACAGAGGCTTGCTCTTCATTACCCTTCAGATAAAGTAATCTGGCCAATCTGTAAGTTAATACAGGGTGTAATTGCGGTGTTATGTTAAGCCGATGGATATCTATTACCTCACCATCATACCACCGACGATAATCATCTATAAATTGATCAATAGCGTTTTTATATAATTCAACATCATAATCCAGCTTTTCCTCACTGAAGTAGGTCTTTGATTTCTAAAAGTGGACAAGTTGATATATCAGAAAATCCACCGTTGCAGCGGGAGCAGCCCCAACTACGGAAAGTTTGAACGCACCAGCGGCGAGTCCGATGGACGGCGCTTTCCGGGGAATGTGCTGGCGTTCCCCACGGTGACAACCACCGTACATCCCACGCAGAAGCCCGTGGCCCTGTGCGAGTACCTGATCCGCACCTACACACGCCCCGGCGAGGTGGTGGCGGACATCTGCGCTGGCTCTGGCACAACTGCCGTGGCCGCGCTGAACACGGGCCGCCGCTTCGTCTGCTTTGAAACCGCCCCGGCCTTTTACGGCCCCGCCACGGAGCGTATCCGGCGGGCTCAGGAGGCTGTGGCATCTGGCGGGAAAGGAGAATGATGACAGGAACCTACGAAATTATTTACGCCGATCCCCCGTGGCGTTACTCCGCCAAGAGAGTGCAGGGGGCGGCAGAAAACCATTACCCCACCATGAGCATTGATGAGTTGTGCGCGCTGCCTGTGGCCGAGCTTGCGGCCAAGGACAGCGCCCTTTTCATGTGGGCCACGTTCCCGCAGCTCCCGGAGGCCCTGCGGCTGATCCGTGCGTGGGGCTTCACCTATAAAAGCGTCGCTTTCGTCTGGCTCAAAAAGAACAAAAAGGCGGATAGCTGGTTTTATGGGCTGGGCTTCTGGACGCGGGCCAACGCCGAGGTCTGCCTGCTGGCGACCAAGGGACACCCAAAGCGGCAGGCCGCCGACATCCACCAGCTTATCATTTCGCCCATCGAGGCCCACAGCAAAAAGCCGGATGAAACGCGGGACAAGATCGTTGCCCTCATGGGCGACAGGCCCCGCGTGGAGCTGTTCGCACGGCAGACCACTCCCGGCTGGGACGTGTGGGGCAACGAGGTGGAGCCGACAGCGGGCCTCTGGTCACGGTGTCCAGAAGATAGCGGAAAGGAGGACGTTTCTTGCCCTATGTGAATGTTCCCAACGATCTTTCCAAGATCAAGACAAAAATTGCCTTTAACCTCACTCGCCGCCAGCTTATCTGCTTCGGCGGCGCGGCTACCGTGGGCATCCCCGTGTATCTGCTGACCCGCCATGCGCTGGGCGGCACCGGGGCGATGTTCCTGATGATCGCGCTCATGCTCCCGGCCTTTTTCATGGCGATGTATGAGCGTGACGGCCTGCCCTTTGAAAAGGTGGCCCGGAATATCATCCGGGCTAAGTTCCTGCGGCCCGGTGTGAGGCCCTATCAGACGCAGAATATCTACGCCCCATTTGCGGGAAAGGAGGTCACACAGCTTGATCAAAAGCCCCAAGAAGTCAAAAAGCCTGACGCGGGCCGGTAATCGTCCGGCGACCATATCGGCCCAGCAGACCATTCCCTATGTGCGGATGCTGCCGGACGGCATTTGTCAACTCCCCGGAGGTGTTTACACAAAAACGCTGGAATATGAGGACATCAACTATTCCGTTGCGTCCGCCGAGGATCAGGCAGCCATTTTCGGCGGCTGGAGTTCGTGGCTGAATTATTTTGACAGTTCTCTGCCGTTCCAGCTTTCCTTTGTTAACCGCCGCAGCCGCTCCGGGAGCCGCTACAAGGTGAATATCCCCGAGGCGGATGACCGCTTCAACAGCGTCCGCACGGAATACACGGGGATGCTGAAAAACCAGATCGCCAAAAGCAACAACGGCATTGAACGGGCCAAGTACATCACCTTTGGTATCCCTGCTGAAAATGTGGCCGCCGCACGGCCCCGTCTGGAACGTGTGGAAGCGGACGTGATCGGCAACTTCAAGCGGCTGGGGGTACAGAGCCAGCCCCTCGACGGGCGGGAGCGTCTGGCCCTGCTGCACGGCCAGCTTCACCCCGGCAGCCGGGAGCCGTTCCGTTTCAAGTGGGCGGACATCGCCCACACGGGCATGGGAACGAAAGACTTTATCGTGCCTGACAGCTTTGACTTCCGGCAGAGCCGCTCGTTCCGCGTGGGCCAGACATGGGGCGCGGCGTCCTATTTGCAGATCATGGCGTCGGAGCTGTCGGACAAGCTGCTGTTGGAGATTTTGGAGCTGGATGCCGAGCTGACCGTCACCATGCACATTCAGACGGTGGATCAGGTCAAGGCTATTAAAACGGTCAAGGGTAAAATCTCCGACATCGACAAGATGAAAGTGGAGGAGCAGCGCAAGGCCACCCGCGCCGGATATGACCCTGACATTCTCCCGCCCGATCTCGTCACCTTTTCCAAGGACGCCGCCGAGCTGCTGGCCGACCTGCAAAGCCGCAACGAGAGAATGTTCCTCCTGACGTTCCTGATCGTCAACACCGCCCCCACGCGGGAGCGGCTGGAAAATGACATTTTCACCGTGAACGGCATCGCGCAGAAATATAACTGTGCCGTCAAGCGGCTGGACTGGCAACAGGAGCAGGGCTATATGTCCTCGCTGGTCCTCGGCTACAACGGCATTGAAATTCAGCGCGGCATGACCACCAGCTCCACGGCCATCTTCGTCCCCTTTATGACGAGGGAGCTTCGTATGGATGGCCCGTCCCTCTACTACGGCATGAACGCCCTGTCCCATAACGTCATCATGGCTGACCGCAAAAAGCTGAAATCCGCCAACGGCCTTTATCTCGGCTCCACGGGCAGCGGCAAGAGCTTTGCCGCCAAGCGGGAATTGCTGAACGTCTTTCTTGCCATTCCACAGGATCGCATCATCGTGGTAGACCCGATGGGCGAATATGCCCCGCTGGTGGAGCGGCTGGGCGGTCAGGTTATCGAGATTGCGCCGGACAGCCCCAACCACATTTCCCCGATGGATGTACAGATGGATATGGGCGGTGGGGACAGCCCCCTGTCCCTGAAAGCGGATTTTCTGCTGTCGCTGTGTGAGCTGGTGGTGGGAGGCCGGGACGGTTTGCAGCCCATCGAGAAAACCGTCATTGACCGCTGTGTGCGTCAGGTGTACCGGGAGATGGCGCTGGGGCTGGAAACGGCCAAAACGCCGCTGCTCCAAGATTTGTATGAGGAGCTGCTGCGCCAGCCGGAGCCGGAGGCCAAGCGGATCGCCACGGCGCTGGAGCTTTACTGCACAGGCTCCCTCAATCTCTTTAACCATCCTACCAACGTCAACCTCAATTCCCGTGTGGTGTGCTTTGTGCTGAAAGGTATGGGCGAAAACCTCCGCAAGATCGCCATGCACATCACCAACGATTTTGTCACCTCTGCGGTGGGAACCAACTTCAAAAACGGCGTGGCGACATGGTGCTATTTTGACGAGTTCCATATCCTGCTCCGCGATCCGCTGACCGCCAGCTACTTCGTGACCGTCTGGAAGATGCTCCGCAAACAGGGCTGCGTTCCCTCGGCCCTGACGCAGAACGTGAAAGTGCGCCCAGATAGGGCGCTGTGCAAAGCAGTCTAAGGTACTGCCGCACACGGCAGTGTGCGAAACAATCTGCCTTACCGACTAAGGAGAAATCCTTTACGGGAACAGCGCATGGCAGAAAAAGGAATAGTCACCAAAGGACTTAGGTGCGACTGTTTTCTAATGTTAAGAAGATATGAGGATAAGATTGGGTTTATCGAATGTAAGGTTCCAGTTCCTGTTTTTTGCAGGTGTGGGAAAAGTCCTGAAACCCATGTCATAACGCTGTCACGTCATCTTTCACGGCGGGACAACTGCCAACACGTTATGAAACAGGCGTGAGAACACGTCACAACGAACCGAAAGCATATTCGACAATCTTCACTAACCTATGCACAGTGCTAACTGGGGATTGCCTAAGTCTGGCTCATTTGCCGGATATGGTAACGGAGGCTCCATAGTAGTCCGAGAGGGATAACGACCCTTACATGGCGAAGGGAGCCAGTTAGTAACATCTAAAATGTAAGAATGAAAGGGAGGAGAAACCTCAATGAAACCAACATCTGAAATTTTAGAGCGTATTGAAAAGTGTTCCAGCGAACACAAAGACGGCGTATTCACAAGACTTTACAGATACTTACTTCGTGAAGATATTTACTACGCCGCCTATCAGAAACTTTATGCAAACAAAGGTGCAACAACACAGGGGATCGACAACGATACCGCAGACGGTTTCAGTGACTTCTATGTAAAAGAGTTAATCCAGTCACTAAAGGACGGAACCTACAAAGCCAATCCTGTAAGGCGTGAGTATATTCCAAAGAAAAACGGAAAGCTCCGTCCGCTGGGTATCCCGTCTTTCCGTGACAAGCTCCTGCAAGAAGTTGTCAGAATGATTTTAGAAGCTATCTATGAACCTGTCTTTGACAGCCACTCCCACGGTTTCAGACCGGGTAAAAGCTGTCATACCGCACTCCGTCAGATTTCTTCTGACTTCACAGGCGTGGTCTGGTTTATCGAGGGCGATATACAAGGTTGTTTTGATAACATCAATCACGAAAAATTGATTGAGATTTTGAGCAGGAAAATCAAGGACAGTCGTTTTCTGAACATCATTCGCCAGTTTTTGAAAGCTGGGTATATCGAGAATTGGAAATACAACGCCACTTACAGCGGTTCCCCGCAGGGTGGTATCTGTTCTCCAATACTTGCAAATATCTATCTGAATGAGCTGGACAAGAAGTTTCGGGAAATCGCAGAACGCTTTGATAAGCCGAGGTCTGCATATCAGACACCGGAATATCATGCGGCAAGCAAAGAATTAAAAAGACTGTCTTATTGGATTGACCATACCGCTGATGAAGCGGCAAGACAAGAACTGATTGACCAGCATAGGGCACAGAAGGAAGCTATGAGAAATCTGCCCTGCAAACCTGCCGACAACAAGAAGTTCACTTTTGTCCGTTATGCGGACGATTGGCTGGCAGGTGTGTGCGGCACAAAAGCGGAATGTGAGGACTTGAAAGCCGAAATCGCTGAATTTCTAAGCACAGAGCTGAAATTAACTCTAAGCGAGGAAAAGACGCTGATAACGCACAGCTCCGAAAAAGTCCGTTTCATTGGATATGATATTTGCGTCCGCAGAAATCAGGAAGTCAAAGGTCACAGAATGAAAAACGGAACGTGGAGAAAATCCCGTACCCTGCACATGAAAGTTGCCCTGTCTGTTCCCCATACGGAAAAGATTGAGAAATTCATGTTTGCAAAGAAAGTCATTCGCCAAAAGGAAAACGGGGAGTTTCAGCCGATACACCGAGCCGGACTTCTCAACCTTGCGGATTATGAGATTGTGGAACAGTACAATGCCGAAGCAAGAGGATTATGCAACTATTACAATCTGGCTTGTGATTATCACACGCTGGACTACTTCTGCTATCTTATGGAGTACAGTTGCTTAAAGACGATTGCTAATAAGCACAAAACCAGTATCCGCAAAATCATTCGCCAGTATAAAGACGGGAAAACATGGTCTGTCCCTTATGAAACTAAAGCAGGAACAAAACGTGTTCGCCCTGTTAAAATCGCAGATTGTAAGCGTGGCGAAGCGAGTGACATCATTTATCAGAGAAAGAAATTCAGCTGGAAAACCACTATTAGACAACGGCTCAATGCCAGAGTTTGTGAACTATGTGGGTGTAAAGAAGCCGATTTGTATGAGGTTCACGTTATACGGAACTTAAACGAATTGGGTAATTCTGATTGGGAAACCGTGATGAAAAAGAAGCGGCGGAAAACGCTTGTTGTTTGTAGCAAGTGCCATGAAAGAATACACAGACACTAATCAATACGTTAATTACTAATGGGGAGCCGGATACTTCGAGAGGAGTAAGTCCGGTTCCGAGGGAGGGTGTAGGAAACCTACCGCCAACGGCGGCAAGGCGCCTTTACCCTACCCTACGACCTGCTGGCCAGCCGGGAGATCGAGAACATTTTGGACAACACGGATTTTATGATCCTGCTGTCGCAGGCGCAGAGTGACCGCGCCATTCTTGCCAAGCAGATCGGTATTTCGGAGCATCAGCTATCGTATATCACACAGTCCAACTCCGGCGAGGGCCTGCTGTTCTATGGCAGTGTCACTATCCCGTTTGTTGACCGTTTCCCCCGCGGCGAGATCTACGACCTGCTGACCACCAAGCCGGAGGACGCCGCCAATGGAAAACAGACAGAATAAGCCGCCCGAGGGCGAGGCCGCTTCTGGTCACGGTGGCCAGAAGTTCTATACCGACAGCGAACAGGCCAAGCTCCACAAGTCCAAGCTCCGCATGGAGAGCCGGGAGGAACGGCTGAACAAGGCCCGTGAAAGGCTGGCAAACCAGAAGCCGCCGAAAAAGCCCGGCCCCATCAAGCGGATCGCCCGGATCGCCGGACATGAAACCCATGCTTTTCTGCATGGAAAGGTGTATCAGGAGGAGCGCGACAATGTAGGTGTGGAGGGCGGTCATTTTGTGGAGCGTTCCGGCGAGGCCGCGCTGCACTATGGGCGGCACAAGGTACGCAGGGCCATCCGGGAGCACCCGGCCAAGGCCGCCGCCCGTGCCGAGTCCCGGTACATCAAGGCCACGGCGGACTACCATTCCCGCAAGTTTGCACAGGAGCAGCCGGAGGCGCAGAGCGCCGCCGCCCGGTTATGGCACCGCCACAAGCTGAAACGGGAGTATCAGCGCAAGGCGCGGGAAACCGCCAAGCAGACCGCCAAAGCCGCCGAACAAACCGTATCGGCCACAGAGCGGTTTGTCCGGGAAGCGGCGGCGTTCGTCAAACGTCATCCCGTGGGGACGCTGCTTGCGCTGGGCTGCCTGCTGGTGGTGCTGACCCTGCAATCGTGTATGTCCTCGATGGTGTCCGTGGGAAACAGCACCCTTGCGGCCATCGCCGCCAGCACCTATAAGGCGGAGGACGCGGATATGCTGGGAGCCGAGGCCGCCTACTGCGCGCTGGAGGACGAGCTGCAACGCTGCCTCGACACCTACACCCGCACCCACGATTACGACGAATACCATTTTGACCTCGACACCATTGAACACGATCCCTATGTACTGATCTCCATGATCTCCGCACTCCATGAGGGCGCGTGGACATTGGACGAGGTGCGCGGGACGCTGCAAGACCTCTTTGACCGCCAGTACATTTTGACCGAGGATGTGGTGGTGGAGGTGCGCTACCGTACCGTTACCCGGACGGACAGCGAGGGCAACGACTATGAGGTGGAGGTGCCGTACAACTATTACATCTGCTATGTCACGCTGGAAAACTTCAATCTCTCCCACGTCCCGGTTTACATGATGTCCGAGGAGCAGCTTTCCATGTACGCCCTGTATATGTCCACGCTGGGAAACCGGCCTGATCTGTTCCCCTCGTCCGGCTATATTGGGAAATACATCACCAACCGCCCACCGGAGCATGAAGTCCCGGAGTCCTATCTGGACGATGAAACCTTTGCCGCCATTCTGAAAGAAGCGGAAAAGTATCTCGGTTTCCCCTATGTGTGGGGCGGCAGCAGTCCGTCCACATCCTTTGACTGCTCCGGCTTCGTCAGCTATGTCTACAATCAATGCGGCTGGAGCTTCGGGCGGCTGGGGGCGCAGGGCCTTTATAACATCTGCTCCCGAACGAGCGGCCCCCGCCCCGGTGATCTGGTGTTCTTTGTCGGCACCTATGACACAGCGGGTATTTCTCATGTGGGCATCTATGTGGGTGACGGCTGGATGCTCCATTGTGGCGACCCTATCAGCTATGCCAACCTGAACAGCAGCTATTGGCAGTCCCATCTTTACGCCTACGGGCGACTACCGTAAAGGAGGTTTTTTGATATGGCAATTACGAAAAGCGCAAAGATCGAGGCCGAGATTGAAAAGGTCAAGGCCAAAATTGCCGAGCAGCAGGCACGGCTTAAAGAACTGGAGCAGAAGAAGCTGGAGGCCGAAAACAGCGAGATCGTGGAGATCGTGCGCGGCATGAGTATCTCCCTTGCCGATCTGCCGCTGGTGCTCCAGCAGCTCCGGAGCGGCGCTTCTGGTCACGGTGGCCAGAAGCCGACAGAACAGGCGGAGGTGACGGAATGAAAAAACTGCGGCTTTTGATGGTGACGCTTTGTGTGGCCGTCCTCATGGGCAGTATGGCGGTTACGGCCTACGCCGGAGGCGGTGAGGAATGGGACGGCCTTGACCCCGTGGAGCCGCCGCCTGCCGAAACTGTTGACCCCGGCGAGGGCTTCACCGAGGATGGAAACCTTGTGACCCGTGACCTGCTCTACGATAAGGCCACCAACAAGCAGTTCATCACGGTGCAGACCAGCGGCGGCAACACCTTTTACATCGTCATTGACTATGACAAGCCCACCGATGAGGACGGCGAGCAGTATCAGACCTACTTTTTGAACATGGTGGACGAGGCTGACCTGCTGGCGGCGATGCAGGCGGCGGGCGGTGAGCTGCCGGAGTGTTCCTGTACCGACAAATGCGCCGTAGGCGCTATCAACACGGATTGTACCGCCTGCGCGGTCAATCTGAGCGAGTGCCAGGGCAAGGCCCCGGAGCCTGCGCCTGTGGTAGAGCCGGAGCCTGACCCCGAGCCGGAGCAGCCCAAGGCCACGGGCAACGGCGGTATGCTTCTGCTGGCGCTGGCCGTGGTGGTCATTGGCGGCGGCGCTGGCTGGTACTTCAAAATCTACCGTCCCAAGAAGCAGCGGGCCGCTGAGTCCGCGGCCGACTACGGCGGCGAGTATGACGGCGCGGAGGACTATGACGAAACCGCTCCCGAGGATGACGGGCCGCCGTGGGACGAGGACGGTGAAGAATGAGGTTTACCGACAGCCCCTATGAGGACTTTATGAAAGAAAAGAGCTACTTCAAGGGCGTCCCGCCCAACCTGCCGCCCAAAGGCTCCCGCTGCGACGGCTGCCTCTATTGGCATGGGATCGGCTGCGTGTTCTGCTACCGGGAGCAGCTCAGGGTAAAGACAGGGGGCAAACATGAGCCGTGAACTGACCCGGCAGGAAAAGGCGGCGATCCGCTCCCTTGTGAAGCGGTGGTGTGCCAACTATGACAAAGACATTGGCTGTCTGCCGCTGGATTGCGAGTGCTATATGCTGGGGAAATGCTGGACGGGCGCTTATTGCCGCTATTTCCGTTCGGCGGTGCTGCCCCTTGATCCCGTGCTGGAAAGGTCGCTGACCGTGGAGACCGTGGCGGAAACCCGGCCCTGCCCGGTGTGCGGCAGGGCTTTCCTCCCGGACGGGCGGCAGCGGTACTGCTCCCCGGCCTGTGCCCATGCCGCAAGGCGGCAGAAGCAGCGCGGCTATATGCGGAAATACCGGGGTAGGCCGTGAGCATTTAGCCCCGGAAAAATCCGCTGATTGCAGGGTTTTCCGGGGCCGCTTCATGGGCGGGGCGTATGATTTCATAGCCCCGCCCGGTTTTGCAGAAATATTGCTAACACTTTGGAAAGGAGGACGTATGGACAAAAACCAAGGCTATGAGATCATAAAGGCCGTCATGCTGGAAAATGGCAGGGGCTTTGCGCTGGGGCATCATCCTACCGCTCCCTCGCCCTATGTCACATGGGCTTGCTATGACGACAAGGACGGCCAGCGGCAGTATGAATGGGGGCATTACGGCAGCGACCGTGCCGCTCTGGAACAGGACTTTGCGGCGCGGGTGCAGGAATACCAGCGCCTTTACAATGTCGGTGTCAGGCAGGTCGAGGCTCCCGGCCTTTACAAGTATTACTCTACCCAGCGCCCTGTGGACATTGGGACATTCCCCAAGCCGCCCCGCAACGCCCCGGATGAGATCGTCAACTACGATCAGCGCGTCCCAGTTGAAAATGGATCATTTCTGGCGTGGGGGCATTTGACCTACACGCGGCCATTGACGAAACGGCAGGCGTCGGACTATGAGCTGCGGCCTGCGCCCGACAATCCTGACAGACCCCGTTCGATCCGGGAGCAGATGAAAACCGCCGCAAAACAGGCCGAGGCTGACCGTGGGCAATCCGCCCCCAAGAAAAATGCCCCTGACCGGGGCGAGAGATAGGAGGACATTTATGGATCAGGAACGCAATCCCAACAAGAACGCCGAGCTTTCGATGGAGCAAAATTATAATCAGATCGACGGCATCATCAACAATCTGCCTGCGCCGCTCCCAGAGGATAAGCCGCTGGATAAGGTGCGGGAACACCCGCCCAAGCGCCGCAGCCGGGAGCGTGAGGAGCGTTGACAAAAAAGCGCGTCCGCAGTGTCCCCATCTATGTATGGGTACGGCCTGACGAGCTGGAGGTCATTCGGGAGCGCATGGCCGAGGCGGGCATCCGCAACATGAGCGCATATATCCGAAAAATGGCGTTGGGCGGCTATGTGCTCCACGTTGACCTTGAACCTGTCAAGGAGCTTGTGTCGCTCCAGCGGCGCTGTGCAAACAATCTCAATCAGGCGGCCATCCATGCCAACAGCTACGGCGGCCTGTACCCGGACGAGCTGAAGCGGCTGCAAAAGGACTATGCCGACCTGTGGGGGCCGCTGTCTGATCTGCTGGCCCAGCTCTCCGCCATTGTAACGATGTGACACAGGGGGAACGGCCCCGCGCCGTTCCCCGGCTGTCCCTGCTTCTGGTCATTGTGACCAGAAGTGCGGAGGGCCGGGACATCCTTGAGTGCCGATTTTTTCAGAGTTATAATAGACATATACAGGAAAAAGGAGGAACCCCCTATGCGGATCATATTCAAAATCCTTGCCGCTCCCTTTGTGCTGGTGCTGACCCTGCTTGTGGCCGTGCTCTCGTTCCTGCTGAGTCTTTCCGCTGGCTTGCTCTCCATCCTCGCGTCGGTGCTGGGGCTGCTGAGCGTCCTGATGCTGTTTGTGGAGAAAGACATTTCCACGGGGATCGCGGGGCTGCTGATGGCGTTTGCCATTTCACCCTTTGGCCTGCCCGCGCTGGCCGGATGGCTGCTTGCCAAGCTGGACGAGCTGAACGGCTCCCTGCGGGGCTTCATCATGGGCTGAGTTCTGGTCACGGTGGCCAGAAGATGCAGAAAACGGCGGCTGATCCCATCCGCCGTTTGTCGTATGGAAAGGAGGGATGCCTACGGCCACAACCTACCTCAAATCCCACAAGCGGGCCGATAAGCGGACGGCCCTGCAAAGCCTGAAAGACCGCTTTGACTATGGCCTGAACCCGGAGAAGCTGGGGGCCGTTTCCTCCTACCTCTGCGATCCGGCCACGGCACACGCCGAGTTCATGCTGGTCAAAAATCAGTATCAGGGCGAAACTGACCGCAGGGCCGGACACGGGGCGTTGTGCTACCAGATCCGGCAGGCGTTCCCTCACGGCGAGGTGACGGCGGAGGAGGCCAACCGCATCGGCTATGAAACGGCGATGCGCTGGACAAAGGGCAAGTATCAATTTTTTGTCTGTACCCATATAGACAAGGAGCACATTCACAATCACATTTACTACAATTCCACCGCCTATGACCGCTCCCGGAAGTTCCGCAACTTCATCGGCTCCTCGTTCGCCCTGCGGCGGCTGTCTGACCGGGTATGTCTGGAGCACGATCTTTCCGTGATTGCAAATCCCAAGCTCCACAGCAAGGGACGGTATCTGCACTACGGTCAATGGCTGGGCGAAAATCAAAAGCTCTCACAGAAAGAACAGATCCGCTTTGCCATTGACACGGCCCTGACGGAGCGCCCCGAGGACTTCGCAGATTTTCTCCGGCGCATGGAAACCGCAGGCATACAGGTTAGGCGCGGGCGCGGCGGCGTGATCTCGTTCCTTGTGCCAGGACAACAGCGGGCGGCCCGTTTCCGGGCGTCCACGCTGGGGGACGGCTACGGCCCCGAGGACGTGCAGGCCGTCATTGACGGCAAGGCTCCCACACGAACGGCCACGGCGCAGAAAGCGCCCGCACCCCGCCGTGTCAATCTGCTGATCGATATTCAGGAGAGGATGCGTCAGGGCAAAGGCCCCGCCTATGAACGCTGGGCCAAGGTGTACAACCTTAAACAGATGGCGGCCGCGCTGCAATATCTGAAAGAGCACCAGCTATTTGAATATGACGATCTGGCCGCAAAGACCGACGCCGCCACAGAGCGTTTTCACACGCTGGCCGGGGTCATTCAGCAGACCGAGGCCGAGCTTTCCCGTGTGTCCGATCTGATGGCCGCCGTGGTGCAGTACGCAAAGACCCGCCCTGCGTTCGATGGGTACAAGGCCGCCAAGTACAGCCGGAAATACCTTGCCGAGCATGAGGCGGAACTGGCCGACTACCGGGCGGCCAAGGCGACAATGGCCGAGCTGCTGGGCGGCGAGAAGCTCCCCAAAATGGATGTACTAAAAGAAAAACGCCGCCAACTGGCAGCACGGAAAAAGGTTCTTTATTTGGAATACCGCAAGGCCCAGCAGGATATGCGGGAGCTGGTGGCGGTCAAGGGCAGCGTGGATCATCTGCGCGGGCTGACGGACAACCAGCGCAATAAGGAGCAGGCCCGTTAGGGACGGCGACGCAGACAACATTTCTTCTGGTCACGGTGTCCAGAAGTCCAGCGGGTTTGGGGGCACCCCAACAAGCATTTCCGCAGCGCGGAAATTGCAAGTGTCAATACACTTGCCTTGCTTGCCATTTAGCGGCACCCCAAAAAAGCCCCCTAAAAACGAAGGCTCTTTTACTTGACCTCCGTTTCTTTGGCGTTCTTCAATGCTTGTATTGTAGCTTCAACAACTTGTAAATCCTTTTCATCCAGTGAGTTCAGCATAGCGTTGATCCGCTTTCTACAACTGCTCTCTGTATTTTTGGACGGATAAAAGTATTGGTCTACGGATATGTCAAACATCGTGACCAGTTGATAAAAAGTATTGAGGCTGGGATGCTGGCCGTCATTTTCGTTATACATGATCGTCCGTGGAGAACGGTCAACAATATAAGCCAGTTGCTCCTGTGTCATGCCGCTGGCTTCACGGGCTCGCTTGATGGCAAGCCCTATATCGTGGAAATCAAATCGTCGTTCATCTCGCTCTATCTTCATAATATCACCTAATGTAATTTTACATTTCAGGTCATAGTATTTGAACGACTTTTGTTTTCATACTTCCGACTATTTAATTTCATATCTCTGTCATTTTGTATCTCAGTAGCCTAAAAGTGCAACTCATGTTTGACAATATTGAAAAACACGAAAATTCCCATATAATAGCCATAGGGGGGTGATTTAACTTGAAAATTAGGATCAATGACAGGCCAGATATTCAAGAAATCGAAGTCATCATTAACTGTGTGGCCGATGATCCGCTTGTCAATAAAATCATATCCGCATTAAATACAGTTGATGCCAAACTTCTTTGCCGTCGGCAAGGAGAAACATTTCAGCTTGGTTTAGCAGATATTTTATATATTGAGTCCGTGGATAGAAAGACTTTTCTTTATACAGAGGAGCAGGTGTACGAAACAGATAGACGATTATATGAGTTGGAGGACTATCTGAAAGACCATTCTTTTTTTCGGACATCTAAGACAACGATCATCAATCTACGGCGAACAAAATCAATTCGGCCAGAGATTGGGGCCAGACTTTTGCTCACTATGGATAATCAGGAAAAAATTATTGTATCACGCCAATATGCTGGAAGCATTAAACACGCTTTGGGGGTGAAATAAATGAAACAATATTTCGGTGCGATCTTGCGTTTTTTCAAGGCTGTTTTCTTTACTTTTGGATTGCTTATATTCCTATTTTGCGTTCGGAGATATTTACCCGGTTTTAATGGCAGTCAGGGGGTCGGTCTGGTTGAATTGCGCCTTTGTCTGGCTATGGCAGTTGTTTTTTCTATGGCACACACTATAATCACCTCGGATCGTGTGCCTATCCGGATTAGTTTGATTGCAACCGGCATTCTTAGCTCAATTACCTGCGGTGTACTGTCGGTCTATTCAGGTATTCCATCTGCTATCATAAGGTGGTTCGATATTACAGACACCACAGTAGCAATTCTTTCGTGGTGGGCTGGCTTTTTCATCTGCTTCGTAGTATTGTTATTCATTTATTTTGTTGTGGAGCGTTATTATCGCCATTTGGAGTATCACTATAATGAGGCTCTCGCCAAGTACAAAGAAAGTAGTGGTAAAACAAAATGAAACTGAAAGTCAAAGATATTAGTAAGAATTATAACCGATATTCCGCTCTGCGTGGGGTCAATCTGGAATTAGAACCCGGCCTTTATGGACTGCTGGGGCCAAACGGGGCAGGAAAATCCACTCTGCTAAAAATCATAGCTGGTATTCTTCGGCCTACTGCTGGCAGCATACTTTTGGACAACGAGCCAGTATCGAAACTTGGGGAGCACTATCGTGCCATGCTGGGCTATATGCCGCAAGACCTGGGAATTTACCCTGAGTTTACCGCGAAACGATATTTGCTTTATATTGCCGCTTTGAAAGGACTGACAGAGGCTCAGGCCAAGGCGGAGATCGATAAGCTGTTGGAGGCCGTAGGGCTTTCCTCGAATGCAGAGCAAAAGCTAAAGGGCTTTTCCGGGGGAATGCTTCGTCGTGTTGGAATTGCTCAAACCCTGCTTTGTAATCCGCAAATCCTATTGCTGGACGAGCCTACTGCTGGTTTAGATCCACAGGAGCGTGTACGGCTACGAAATCTTTTGTCAGCGTTAGCCCAACACAGTATTATTATTTTGTCCACTCACATCGTTTCTGATGTTGAACTGATCGCAGAAAAAATAATTTTGCTTCGAGAAGGGCAAATAGCGGCCTTTGATACGGTTGCTGGCCTTGTGGGGAAGTCAACCTTGGAAGATGTGTATCTGACCTATTTTCAAAAGGAGGCGTAATATGCGGTTGCTCACAAAATTAGAGCTTGATAAGCTCATACGCCGGAAATACCTGTTGCTTGGTGGTCTGCTCCTGTTGGGGTACTCCTCATTTATGTTTTTTTCCTGTTGCATGAACTCATCCCCCACCTTTCCAGTGGAAACTGCTGACGGTGTGGAAGTAACAGGGCGTGCGGCGGCACTTTACAACAAGTCCGTTTATGAGCAATACGCAGGAGAATTGACAGACGAGGCCGTTGCTCATGTGTTGGATGACTTTGTAGATTTGCGGGATGCTCATGGGGAACATTCGTTTAACTGGCCTGTCATTTATGACAATTTCTCAATTTTTCGAGCTGCTGATCAGGCTGACCGTGAGCGTTCAGAATATGGATATATCAGCGTTGCTGATGCGGGAGTCCTATCCTTTCATTCGCCTTTAGTCTTTTCTTTTGATTATACTTGGCAGACTGCTTTTAACATTCTGTTTAACTCGAATGTAGTATTTGCCATTTTTCTTCTGATCGTGTTGGCCCCTGTCTTTTCTGAGGAGTACAGTAGCGGTGCGGCAAATGTCATTCTCTCCACTCGTTATGGAAAGAGCAAGGTGATACAAGCAAAATTTACCGCCGCTTTTTTAATTGCAGCCATCAGCGCAGTTATATTTTGTGTGGTCATCCTTTTAGCCTGTGGAGCCTATTTTGCTGGGTTCGAGGGTTGGAATGCGGATATTCAAACGCAGTTTATGTCAAATCAATCGCAAATCCCCATCCGTATGAACAACTTGCAGTTTTTCCTTGTTGTTATGCTTTTCTATTGGCTATCCGCTGTTGGAACTGCTGTGCTGGCCTGTTGCTGTTCGGCTCTATGCAAGAAGTCACTCATAGCGTTGATTATGAGCGGTGTGCTCTATTTCCTTCCCTATTTCCCGATGAAGTTAGGCGGTGTACTTGGTGAGTGGATGTTCATATTCCCCATTTGGTCTGCAAAAGCACAATGGGTATTGAGAACCGCAGAACATAAGTTAGTCAACCTATTGCCGCTCTCCTGTGAAATGCCTGTTTGGATTGTAATATTTACGCTGATTTTCACAGTAGTATCGTTTCTAATCACTTGTAAATCGTTTTCAGAATATCAAGGAACATAAGCCCTTTAATAACAGAACAATCTGCCGGACGACGGCAAAAGAAAAAAAGCCGTCGCAACGCAGACATAATTTCATGCGCCCAAGAAGCGGCGGCTCGATTTTCAGAGCCGCCGCTTCTCTTGTTACCTACAAAATAAAGCCATGAGTACGGCGGCACATAGGAGGATACCGCCATGCTATTTTCACTTTCTACCCCCCCTAACTTGTCAAAAAAAGTCTGCCTGTCCGATGGGATCAGTCCGGCGGTGGATGCGAAATCTGTCAGTATGTAAGCGAAAATGTTGTTTCGTGCGTCCGCATAGTGTCATGCTGTGCGGGCGTTTTTATAT
>ERZ773148.752-NODE-752-length-27880-cov-5.104834_pt1 | contig 27880 bp, 23 predicted proteins | sample MGYA00580846_ERZ773148 | MGnify/ENA primary metagenome ERZ773148 (study PRJEB29015, sample SAMEA2737879) | human gut metagenome | biome: human gut; feature: human-associated habitat; material: faeces | place: China | collected 2012 ... | reverse complement strand
GGCGCCCGTCTTGTCGGCGATCGTGATCGCGGCGAAACCGGCGGCATCGGTTGCCCGACTTCCTGCCTTTGCCTGCTTTCCTGTTTGTCAGCACAGATTCCGGAAAACTGTCATTTCCACGCACCAACTGAAGAAACTCACCTGATTCCCGTTCACTGGCCTGAGCCTCAGCGTATCTGCGTTTGCTTTCATAAAACCGCCACTCGGGCATCCAGATTTCTTTCAGTCGGCTCTTATAGGAGACTCCATGCACCTTGCAGTATTAAACTATCTCTGAGATTTCTTCTCGTGTAAACATCTTTTTTTGCGCGAAGATACCTCGCGTGGAATAAATTCGCTACACGCACTTCACCGGTTGCTTACGTAGAAACATGTTTCTACTAATCTCTATTTTATGTCAAAAAAACGAAAAATACGATGTCCTCATTACGGCTTTTTATAGACAATAAATGGAACATTCAGCCTTACCAATACCCGTTAGCATCTGTATCATCACATGCTTTTTAGTGTTCCAGGCTGAGAATATATCCCCTTAGGCCTTTATCTGATAATAACAAAGTGTATCCTCTTATTCATACCAATCACTGAACTTACCATACACACACTCATTTACAAAATCATCCTCCAGACTAAATTTCCATGATTTGGAATTTAAAAACAATCTCACGATTATATGTAAGTAGCATATCGCGAATATTACCATCTAACGATGTGTGATTTTCAATCTCCTTGTATTTTTTTCAAAGGACGAAATGTGTTGCGGTTATTCTTTAGATAATCATACAACATCTATAGTAGCCTACAGACAATAGACTTATCATGAGGAAAGAAATTCCTACCGGAATAAGAGATAGAGAAATCTAGAATCCTGCGTACCGTGGATTCAGCACGTTACAGTATCTTAATCTAAAAATCAATATGATTATTCCATCTCTTTTCTGTAAGCTCTATTTCAATCAAGTCAATTACCATACAAAATGTATGAACTATTTGACATCTTCAATCATCGAATAGACACGATATTCCCGATAAAATGGCTGATTGCGGACATTGCGCATAAATGAGTGAGCCACTTCATCCAGATAACTATTATCAGCAGCATGAAGTGCTTCACGGCCAATACGCATCATACCGCGCACCAATCGGCGAACCTTTTTATCTCTTGCCAATGCACTGAGCATCTCTTGGCACTCACTTCTCTCCACAAATTCCGGGAACTGTGAGAAAAACGCGCTTGACATATAGACCACATCGGAATAATTGCCTGAACTCAAATGCTGCTCTGCTGCTGGAACCCAGGTCTTCTCAAAATAGCGAAAAGCTCCATCCACATCTTTCTTTGCATCCAGAGGCCATGATGTCACATCATGCACCATACTATGATAGAACTCCACAGGATCCTCATTGCGAGGAATCCTTGCCGAAGGATTCGGCTGGGGATGCTCCATCTCATACTGTTTCTGTGCCTTGCGCTTTGCGAGATGTTCTTCGTATTTCTTGTTAATCATTTTATATTATAATCGTATGTATTACGACCCTAACGCACTAACACACAAAACCAAAGATTAATATCCTTTAGGTCTATTACACAGGGAATCCGGCTATCAGCGTACATGTCCTCAAGGTCACATTGAGCCTCCCTACCAAGTCAAACCTTTGCTTTTTAAGGATTACAATAACAAATCGCGATGTCGCCCGGACAACGTGGCTTGATTGAATATGGAATCTCTATGTTGTTAATCTTCTCGAAAGCAGTCGCAACATCAGAAACAGAATATCCTGTTCCAAGGTTGTATCACGATTTCAACCTAGCTCTCAATAGCCTTAAATGCTGCAACGTGACCACAAGCAATATCCGCAACGTGAATGCAGTCACGCACACCTGTACCATCGTGAGTATCGCAGTCATTACAGAAGACACCAAACTCCTGACGGATACCCATGGCAGTTTGAAATATATGGAAGTTGTTAAGAATTCCGTTAGGATTCTCACCAATCAAACCGTTCTTGCTAACACTGATAGGATTGAAATAACGAAGAAGAACAACATTCAACCATTGTATGTATTCTAACGTCCTAAGAACCTCCTCTATCATATACTTAGTCTAGCCGTATGAATTAGCACAATACCCCTTTGGACACTGATTGAAATCATCGCAGAATCATCATAAAAAGTAGCTGAAGAAGAGAGAATAATATTCTTGCAACCATAAAAACGCATAACATCAACAAGAACAAAAGTAGAATTCATATTGTTCTCGTGGTACTCAAGAAACTTCGCTCCACTCTCACTCACAGCCTTAAAACCAGCAAAATGAATTACAGCATCTATTTGGTTCTCAATGAAAATATTGTCCATAGCCGCTCGGTCACAAGCATCAGCCTAATAGGACTCAACTACCTTACCGATAATCTTCTCAACACGACACAAAACCTCATGCTGAGAATCCACTAAATTATCCACAACAACAATCGAATGACCAACCTTGTCAAACTCAATAATGGTGTGGCTACTTATATGCCTGCACAACCTGTAAGAAGTATATCATTATATATATTAATCTTTATTAAAAATATCACGTGTATAAACCTTATCCTTCACATCATCAAGAATTACATCGTAACGATTCGCCAAAATAGAATTGCTCTTGGCTTTAAATTGAGACAAGTCATTTACTACCAATGAGCCAAAGAAAGTCGTTCCATCTTGCAATGTTGGCTCATATATAATCACTTTCGCTCCTTTAGCTTTCACTCGTTTCATTACACCTTGTATGGAACTTTGACGGAAGTTATCAGAATTTGTCTTCATGGTAAGACGATAAATTCCAATAGTACATTCACGCTCCAAAGTTCTATCGTATTGAGGTTCTGAGTACGAGTAATAACCAGCTTTTTGCAGAATTCGGTCAGCGATAAAATCCTTTCTTGTTCGATTACTTTCTACGATTGCACTCATCATATTCTGAGGTACATCATTATAGTTAGCAAGTAACTGCTTGGTATCTTTTGGCAAGCAATAACCACCATAGCCAAACGATGGATTGTTATAATAAGAACCAATGCGTGGGTCAAGGCAAACACCATCGATAATTGCCTTTGTATCTAACCCCTTAATCTCCGCATAAGTATCAAGTTCATTGAAGTACGACACTCGAAGTGCAAGATATGTATTTGCAAACAGTTTTACTGCCTCAGCTTCTGTAGCATCACGAGTGTATCAACGTTTGGCTTGAGAGCACCCTCCTGGAGCAGATGAGCAAAGGAATTTGCAGCATCTACCAATCGTGGATTTTGAAGATTTGTGCCGACAATGATTCTACTCGGATAAAGGTTATCATAAAGCGCTTTGCTCTCACGCAAAAACTCTGGACTAAATATAATGTTTTCGGTTGCATATTTTTTACAAGCCATTACTGTAAATCCCACAGGAACAGTAGATTTTACGACAATAATGGCTTTAGAATTGAGAATCAAAACATCTCTAACAACCCCTTCAACCGCTGATGTATCGAAGAAGTTCTTCTGAGGATCGTAATTCGTAGGAGTCGCTATGATGACGAACTCTGCATATTTATAAGCTAAAGCAGAGTCAAGCGTTGCCACAAGATTCAAATACTTTTCATTAAAGAACTTTTCGATATACTCATCCCGAATTGGGCAGATACGCTTATTAATCTTTTCTATTCTATCAGCAATAATATCCAAGACAACAACTTCATTTCTCTGGGAGAGAAGTGTTGCCATAGACAACCCGACATAACCAGCTCCTACAACTGCGATTTTCATACTCTATTATTTACAATTTGAACTTTTGGATCCTCACTGTGGCCAAAATAGATAGGATACAAATTACCCAGTACCTAAAAAACTTTTCATAGCAATTCCGTATATTTAGAAAAATGGTTTAGTACTAAACGATATTATTCCATTATTTCTTCACTACGACTATATTGCTCGACATTAAAGCTTTAGGCAATGCTTACAATGGCATATGTATTGCATGAATTTACCGCCATTTTTAATAAATCTAATAACTGTACTCTACTCATTCTTTAATCTATTATCTATATTTATTTAGTTATGATTTCCCATAATGTATGGAAAATCAGCTTTATATCGTACAAGAATGATGCTTTCTTGACATATGCCAGGTCAATTGCGAGCTTGTCCTGCATAATAACATCAATATAGTACTGATCTGGATTCTCAGCTTTTTCCAATAGCTCATTCTCATTACGATAACGAATAGAAGCTAGAGATGTTACCCCAGGTCTTACGTCCAATACATGCATCTGCTCTGGAGTATACATATCAACGTATTTACGTACCTCTGGACGAGGGCCAACGAGGCTCATATCACCAATAAACACATTGATAAGTTGAGGAAATTCATCAAGTTTGTATTTACGGATAACATATCCAGAACGAGTAACACGTGGATCATGACCTCCCACTGTAATTAAACCCGTCTTGTCAGATCCAACTCGCATTGAACGGAATTTGAAGATTCTGAAATCCTTATTATTTCGGCCAACTCTAACCTGTCTATAGAAAACCGGTCCTTCTGAATCCAGTTTAATCCATATTGCTAAAAAAAGGAAGACAGGGCTGAGGACTAATAGTCCACAGCCGCTGGCTACCATATCAAATAATCTTTTCATTAGATAGATTTGATAATCTCTACGAAGTTTGAAATTACATACTCCACATCCTCATCTGTCAATCTTGTGTGTAACGGGAGAGTAACCTCATTTACAAACTGATTGTATGCATTTGGATAGTACGCAATATCAAAACCCAAATTTTTGTATGCAGTCATCATTGGAAGAGGCTTATAGTGAACATTACATGCAATACCACGCTCTGCCATTTTATTGATCACCTCATTACGCTGCTCAAGAGTTTTACCTAGAAGTCTAACAAGATACAAGTGTCCACTTGAAGAATGATCATCGCCATAGTGATTCAAAACTTGCACTGGAATTCCACAAGACAATAATACCTCATCATAGCGATTTATGATCTGACGGCGACGGTACAACATCTCTGTATAACGTCTCAACTGAGCCAAACCAATTGCAGCCATGATATCTGTCATGTTGCATTTGTAATTAGGGGCGATAATATCATACTCCCATGCTCCAAGCTGTGTCTTTGCAAGTGCATCTTTATTTTGGCCATGAAGAGAAAGAAGTTGGAACTGTTTGTATATCCACTCATCATCAATGCCCTGAATTGGTCTCCAAGTCAAGGCTCCACCTTCTGCAGTTGTCAAATTTTTAACTGCATGGAACGAGAATGAAGTAAAGTCTGCGATTTCTCCACACATTTTACCATGCCATTTTGCCCCAAATGCATGAGCTGCATCCGCAAGAACTACAACACGACCAAATGCCTTCTGTATGTCATTAGAAGGAACAAAAATATCTTTCTTACTTTCAACTGCAGCAAAGATCTTATCGTAGTCACAAACTACACCAGCCAAGTCTATAGGAAGGATAGCCTTTGTTCTTGGAGTAATTGCATCTGCAAGTTTTGAATAATCAATTTCGAATGAATCCGGTGCCGTATCTACCATTACAACTTTAGCTCCCACATGACATGTTACACTAGCAGTTGCCGTGTATGTATAAGCACATGTGATTACTTCGTCTCCAGGTCCAATGCCAAGAACATGTAGAATCATCTCCATACATGCTGTTGCGGAGTTCAAGCATACAACTTTGTTAGTACCGCAACACATTGCAATACGTTTTTCAAACTCTTTAGTCTTAGGGCCAGTAGTAATCCAACCTGAAAGAATTGCCGCTTTTACTTCTTCCACCTCCGCAAGGCTCATATCAGGAGGTGAGAATGGAATTTTCTTGTACATGATAATTATTATATTATTACTGATTAAAATTTATCTTGCTATTTTATATATTATATTTAGAATTGGGGACGGCATCATCTTCGCAACAGCATACATGAATGCAGAAATATTAGCAGATAATCCAAATCCCAACATCTTATTAACACGCTTACGTAGCTTAAAGATATTAATGGCGTGCTTCCATCCACGTCTTCTGTCAAAGAAGTTATCATCCAGACGGAAACAGAATAAATACTCAGGAATATTTCCAAATTTGCAACCAGAAGCAAAACCACGAGCCCACATCATAGTATCCTCTCCAAAATACGTATCAAGAGAATATAGGCCAGCCTTCTCTATATAAGATCTGCGAAACATTACAGTAGGATGAATCATACAGTCACGTTTCTTGAACAGTTCTCTGCACTCCCCATGAGTAACGGGCATTTGTTTTTGGAAATACTCACTGTTATCACCTTTAATTTCAATCGCCCAAGTGCCCAAACATTCGACGGTCTTATCCTGTTCCATGGCAAAAACTTGCTTCTCAAAACGGTCTGGCATCGATATGTCATCCGCATCCATTCGAGCAATATACTCATACCCTTGAGGCATTACGATGGCCAACAAGTCATTAAGACTTTGGGCTAGTCCTTTATTCTCTTTTCTCTCTTGTACTTCAATGCGTTCATCTGCCAATGAAGCGATATACCCCCTCACGTCATCGGCAACAGGCCCATCATATTGAATATAAAAGTCAAATTCATCATAAGTCTGGGCTAATATAGATTCTATTGCCTGCTTTACAAATATCAGTCTATCATTCTTGTAGATAGACATTATTACGGCTAGTTTTTTCATTAATCTTTTACCTACTATAAAATATATCTTTTTATATACTTTGTCACTGCTATTGGCATATAATAAAGCATGTGTTTTATATAGCGTTTTAGTATCTGAATGATAGATTGATTATTGTGATACAATTTCACAGCATCCATCAATGGTCTATTGACATCTGACAGGATATCCAATAGTCTTTTTCTCAAATCCAAATTGAGATGATATTCCTTTCCATAACTCTGAAAAGGCAAAAACTCGTCATATTTACAAAGTTCATTTTCTATTTGCGGGGCTATTTTCTGAAATAGTTCATCGCCCCTATTAGTTATTAACGATACAGCTGAGACGCCTCTCTTATTCAAAGCATATTTTCTTCCCCAGAAATCGCCTAGACGAATATCAGTATATTCCATAGTGCTTCTCAGTTTACAATCCGAACACGCTTTGTTTAATACATGATCAGAAAAGAACATTTCATAGAATTCATCACACTTGGGACTACTTATAAATGCTTTGACTCCCCCTACTATTGCTACCACATAAAACCCCCCCCATCCTTTTATTTTACTTCGAAATTCAACTTTATCAAAATACGACTTTTGGATTTTCGCTTTTACTTCACTTTGGTATTTCGTCCATATATGAATGGATGGACAGCCATGACAATAGAGATCTATTAAGATAAATTGGTTTCTAATTTTCCTTTGTTCTAGGAATCGGTGAATTGCATAAACCTGACATGGCGTACCAAACACAGCATATCGCTTCTGACGACAATTTTTAACCAACTCTTGAAAAGCCTGCAAGCTGTATGATTGGATGTATTTTGATCCTCTAAAGCCATCAGTTTCTTCTGCCGTATTAGCGGCATAGTGATATGCTCTCGCTTTTGTATCATCATAACCCACACCTATACAAGTGTATCCCTCTTTTATGAGCTCCTTTGCCAGTAAGTCTGCTATACCGCCAGAAGTTACTTGAGCTACTAGCTCATCACTTTTTGCTGCAGCCGCATATAGAGGCATATGTTTAAGTCCTTCATCAGAAGTTATTCGGATTTCTTTGTCAAATTTATAACAAACCTTTGTACATATACCACAATCAATACACTTTTCAGCATTTACTACCGGGCGATAAAATCCGTCTTTATTCAGCTCAATCGAAATAGCATCTTTAGGACATACCGCACCACACATCTGGCAACTGGTACACTCTCTGATTGCAGATTTATCTAAAACATTCATAATGCAATCATTTGTTTTAAATACTCGAGTGAAGAAGCTCTTCGAGCTTTAACCTGTTTGTTAGTAGCCGCCCAATTTACTTTCTTAGTGAATACATTTTCCAACTGCATAGAGTCACCCAACACGCGGTCCGTAATCTCATATTCAATCATAAGATTGTATAGTTTGTTGGCATTGTCACGAAGTTTAACGGCCATTTCACGCCCAGTAATAATACTCATCACACAGCCATGGAAAGTATCGGTCACCACACACTCAGCATGTTGGAACCAATTGAGCAACTCAATAGGATCACAATTCACATTCTTATCCACCCATTTGTGGAAGAAGCCCGGCGATACCACTTTCAATCCATGATTACGAGCATACTCCTTAATGGCATCCACCTCTTCTGGTGCATTCATGCGTTGGTCGTATGCATACACGATCATATACTTCTCAACCATTGGACGAACCTTTCCTGCAATCTCTTTTTCATAACCATATAAAATTACAGGATCACATACCAAAGTTGCCTTCTTACCTGTCAATTCTTCAGCAATAGTAAATGAGTTCATGTCACGCATTCCAAGGCCAACCATATTACACAAGCCACTGGCTACAAAAGCACGACAATGCTTTTTATCTACCTCATCAATGGTAGTAGGGCCAAAGCATCCCCCATACGAAAATACTTTTTTACTTGGAAGAGCATGGCCAAAAAATGCAGGAGTAGGCCCTGTATGCAGGGCAAACACCTCATCTGAGCCGACTACCACACCATCCAATTCTCCACATTCAGTATAGTAGCCACCTACAAGTTTCTCCTGCTGCTTAAACGCATCCAAAGTCTTCTTCTTATTGAAATTATACCAAAAACAAGATAAGCCCCTATCAGCTAAATATTTTAGATAAATACCAACAGATTTAATGCTTATCTCATATTTGGCCTTCATTTCTAACCCTAAGAAATCATAATTTTTTTCAAATTGCAATGCCGACGCATCTATACCATAAAATTTTAGTATCTGCTTCAAACCATTTAACTGTAGTAATGCCCCATGATTATGCACATCATAGTGCGTTATTATTCCGTATTTCATCGTTTTAACTGATTCCCACCAAAGATTTTCTAAAATAATTTAACTTATTTAATCATGAAGCATATATTTCTTCAAACACTTATAATATATCATAGCCTACAGTTGTTTATGAGAATAAATAGTATATGAGTACAGGTAAATAATTGATTTATTTTACTCGACACACAAATTTTCTATTATATTTATGTAAGGTAAATGTTTTTATAAATGGCCTTGAGTCGATATGAATCAAAAATATATTTCACCTGTAATAAATCCACCTCCTTGCCAATTGTTTGCTCAATCTTACTTGCGAAGTCTTGCATGTCATGATACCTAAAGATTCCAACAAATGGGCAAGATTCGAAATAGTCTGTTATTCTTACTCGCTCGGATGCTACGATAGGAGTATTACATGATAGTGCTTCCACTGCAACATATGAAAATGCTTCATAACGCGATGGTATAACTAGTAAAGACGATTCCACATATAATTTTGTCAATTCTTCATCACTAATGTTTACATGTTGAGTAATATCAGAACGTTGTCGGAGAGTCCCTTTACCAACACAGTGTATTTCATATTTGCCTTCAGGTAATGAGTAGAGATGCTCTATGCCCTTGATACTATCGTTAATTCTACCTACAAATAGGATTTGCTTAGGATTTTTCTTAAATGTCTTATTACTGAGAACATTCAGTTTAGACCAATGTGGAATTCGCAAAACATTTGAATGATACTTACTAAACCATGCAGTATCCTCGGAATTGATAGTAATAATTGTATCCACATACTTCAAAAATGGTTTAATCAGCAAATGAAAGAAAATATATCCCATTTTAGGACGCGCCAAAGAATAAAAAGGATGGAAATGAGGACTATATACTATCTTCTTTCCACATTTGCGAGCTGCTTTAATAGCATTCATGAAAGTAAAGGTATACGAACCATGAATGTGTACAATATCTGGACTCTCGTTTTTAATACTCTCATAAACTTCCTTATATGAAATGTATCTAGAACGTAAGAATGAGATTTTCTTTACCTCATAATCACGAATCGGAAGCATTTCTATATCCGTATCATTAGCAAAAATATTGAATATTGCCTGACAATTAGCGTCAATTCCTCCACACTTGGTTTCAGGGGTTTCGCGGATTTGAAGAACTCTAATTTTTTGCTTCATAATTATTATCTCCGTTAAGGCTTTTTTGTAAAACAGCCAACTCATTAGAAAAATTACCACGTACCGTATTTTTCTTTTTCATATATATTGATAACGAATGTAAGAATGCCTTGAGATAAAATTTAAATCCTAATGACGATTTTAAATTATATACATTTTGTGCTGCATAAGACGCATCAAATATATTATGAATATCCAAAGATAACACATCAATATACAAACGCTCCTTTGTAATGGCGGTTTTATAATCCATCCTCGAAAAAGAATATTTATTTGATCCTTTTAGACACTGATGATAAAATTTCACCAAATTGTGATATTTAGCAATTTCCTGAAGAATATATAGTTCTCTCATTATTTTTTCATCATCATAGCTTCTAGCGATTTCGCCTATGCCTTTACGAATTACTTCTTTAAAGTCTATTTCAGGAAAATCGCCTCTCCAGCCTGGAAGATCCTTAGCCGTCATTAAATAATCCACTGTCATTAATGATAGCAATGGAGAATACGGCTGTGACGCTAGTATTTTATGCATTGTTTGTCCTTGGGAAAATTTAAAAAATTCCTCAGAATTCTCCACAGACTTTTTATCTTTTTTAGTATAGGCAATACCTTGAGAAGATGGACTTACCCCATAAATCGAAAATGGTTCTTCGGAGAAATAAAATTTTTCAACTTCACCTGATAACACAATACCTGAATAGCCGTCTGGAGTTGGGCATGAATAAAATCTGCCATCCTTAGATCTAGATTTTACTTTTTCGATTAAGCTAATATGGGCAACCCCCTTCACGTAAAACATCGGACATTCTTTATCGTGTATATAAGCCAATATTTTGGTTTGCCTTTCCAAGTATTCCTTTGAGTCAACCCAGTATGACCCCTTTCTATAGTATATTGAAAAATGGCCGTTAGGCCAACATTCTATTGGATAAGCGTACTCTGGAGGACACCATGTTAAAAGTTTTGCTCCTGTTTTTTGAAGTTTTTTCACCATTCTTGAAATGCCATTAGGTAGGATACCATCATCACCGCCTATTGCCATAACATATCCCTCTTTTATTCGGCTTAAAGCATCTTCAAAATTATCCCTCATTCCTATTCTGACGGACCTATCAATTAACGTGATTCTATTATCAGTTTTTGATAAGTTTCTCACCATTTCCTGCGTTCCATCAGTACTAGCATCATCAGCCACTATGACTTCAAAATTTTGATAATCTTGAGCTATACAGGTTCTCAAAGTATGAAATAAATACTCTTTTCTGTCCTTAACAGGAATAATTAGAGTTACTTTAGGATTTGTTTCCATATTTATTTTCTCCAAACCATTCTATTAATAATTCCAACATATGACTGAATCAGTTTTACTACTTTTGTTGAAACATTCTCATCTGTATATGCAGGCACTGGATATGGATCATCTCCATTAGCGTGCATTTCCGTAGTCAATGTGACGGCCTGACAGACTGACTCTGATGTGATTGACCCAATGGTGAACACACCCTTATCCATAGCCTCTGGACGTTCCGTTGAAGTACGAACAGATACTGCCGGAAAGTGGAAGAAGGCACACTCTTCAGGCAAGGTACCTGAGTCGGAAACCACACAGAAGGCATTCCTCTGCAGATTGTTATAGTCGAAGAAGCCAAGTGGCTTGTGCTGAATGACACGCTCGTCAAACTTGAAGCCTCTCTTCTCGATCATCTTAGCAGAACGAGGGTGGCAGCTATAAAGTACAGGCATATCGTAAGTGCGAGCCAACTCGTTCACGGCATTCATCAGTGATATAAAGTTGTCCTCGATGTCGATATTCTCTTCACGGTGAGCACTTAAAAGGATGTATTTGCCCTTCTCCAGACCGAGATCAGAAAGTATGGTACTGGCTTCAATCTGAGGAAGCGCCCCACGAAGCACCTCTGCCATTGGCGAACCTACCACATAAGTATATTCAGGCTTAACACCACTCTGAAGTATATACCTGCGAGCATGCTCTGAGTAACAAAGATTTACATCAGATGTCACGTCCACAATTCTTCGAATAACCTCTTCTGGAAGATTTTCATCCTTGCAACGGTTGCCAGCTTCCATATGGAAAATAGGAATCTTAAGACGTTTAGCCGCAATGATTGAAAGGCAGGAGTTGGTATCGCCCAACACAATAACCGCATCAGGTTTTATCTCTACCATCAGGTCGTATGACTTGCTGATGATATTACCCATGGTATCGCCAATGTTCTTGCCGACCACACCAAGGTAGTGGTCTGGTTCTCGAAGACCTAGGTCTTTAAAGAAGACTTCATTAAGGGTATAATCGTAGTTCTGACCAGTATGTACAAGTACCTGATCAAAATATTTGTCTGCTTTCTTGATGATAGCAGACATCTTTATGATTTCTGGGCGTGTGCCCACAATCGTCATAAGGTTCAGTTTCTTCATATTGCATACTTTACATTATAATGTGGATAAAGAGAAAGATGAGCATCCACCCATTCACGCATCTCTTTTACCTGCTGTTCATATGATGGAACAACAAAGCTGAAGTCTTTTCGTTTGCATCTCAAACTTTTGTCCAACTGAAGTTTATCGTTTGGATTTATATTTAGCTCTCCAGCACGAAAATACTTGTTGAAGAGACCTAAAAGATCGTACTTATTTATGCTATCGTTATTCACAAGATTATATAGACCGGTAAGATTCTCTTTTAATGCCTGCTCCATTGCTTTGGCAAGAGTATATGTTGTCACACCTGTCCAAATAGCTCCCGTATAACCGCCCACTTCTCCATTCTGCTTCATAAACCAGTTGAACAGACCAATTCCCGAAGGTTTGATATCAGGTCCAATGATAGAGTTACGAAAGGTCAAATCCTTATCGGTATTGATTTCTCCCATTGCCTTTGTACGGTCATAAAAGGTTGTCCCATTGGGGAAACTGTCTTCGTAATAAGGACCATCGTTGCCGGCAAACACACAGTCTGTGGACATGTGAATGATGCGAGTCCCCGTATCCTTGGTAATTTCTGTCAGGTAGTGGGGCAAATAGCCGTTCAATAGAACAGCCTTAGCCTTATTCTGCTCAGCAAACTGATTCAGCAAACCGATGCAATTGATAACCGCATCAAAATTGCCATCATCAATCGTCTTTTTGATAAGAGACATATCTGACGCATCACCGATGACGGTAATGTCTAATAATGCCGATTGCTGACGGGCAAAACCCACCACCTCATGCCCCTGCTCCTTAAAGTAGAGTGAGATGAGGTGGCCTGCCATTCCGTTACAGCCTAGAACAAGTATTTTCATAATTACTCGCTTCTATATTCACGAGATTTGGCTCTTGCCTGAAGACCCAAATCCTCTCGAATGAAATTCAATTTCAAAAGTAATTCCTTCATGCCTTCTACATCCAAACGAGCCGTATTGTGTGAGTGATACTCCTCTACTTGCTCAACTTCATGTCCGCCTTCAGTAAAGAACTTGTCATAGTTCAAGTCTCGGTTGTCGCAAGGAATTCGGTAGTACCCACCCATATCCTCAGCCTTAGCCATCTCCTCTCGAGTCACCAAAGTCTCATAAAGCTTCTCTCCGTGACGAGTACCAATCACCTTCACCTCTGTCATACCATATTTAGGATCAATCTTAGCGTATATCTGCTTGATAGCCTTCGCCAATACATCCAGAGTGGCAGCCGGAGCCTTCTGCACAAACAAGTCGCCATTCTCACCGTGAGTAAATGCATAGATTACCAAATCAACCGCATCATCCAGGGTCATCATGAAACGAGTCATGTTAGGGTTAGTAATGGTGATAGGCTTACCCTGCATCATCTGCTCTACCCACAAAGGAATCACCGAACCACGGCTTGCCATTACGTTACCATAACGTGTACAACAGATAGTAGTCTTGGCACCAGGACCCAATGCGCGACCTTGAGCAATTGCTACCTTCTCCATCATAGCCTTCGAGATGCCCATCGCATTAATAGGATAAGCAGCCTTATCGGTAGAAAGTACCACAACATTCTTCACACCATGTGCTATGGCAGAAAGCAACACATTGTTCGTGCCTTCCACATTGGTGCGTACTGCCTCCATCGGGAAAAATTCGCACGAAGGCACCTGCTTCAATGCTGCTGCTGAGAAAATATAATCCACTCCCGGCATACAGAAGTCTACAGCGGCTCGATCTCGCACATTTCCAATATAGAATTTCACCTTGTAAGCTACATCAGGGCGATTTGCCTGAAGGAAGTGACGCATATCATCCTGCTTCTTTTCATCTCGTGAAAGAATACGGATCTCTTTAATGTCCGAATCGAGGAAACGTCTTAAAACTGCGTTCCCGAAACTGCCTGTTCCTCCTGTTATCAGGAGAACTTTGTCTTTGAAAATACCCATGACTTATATTTTAATTCTTTGAATTTTCTAATAATATATCGTATACCGACGCCAATTTATTTGAATTACGTTTTCTGTCAAACATTTCCTTTATCTTATATCCATTTAACACAACATGTTGTTTTATTTTATTGTAATTAGCATCCAGGTAATTTAATTTATCCAACAGGTCTTTTTGAGAATTTATATCGTAGAGAATAGCTAAATCGCCATTATTTGAATATTCCAACGATTCGGAAGTTCGTGCAGCAATTGGTATTGCTCCCACAATTATACTTTCAGCTAAAGCCAAGTTTGCATGAGGAATTTTAAAAAAGCTCAAATTACAATAACATTGTTCCATTATATGCTTTAAATAATAGTTGGATGGCATACAAATAATACGTGAATCATTTTTTATCAATTTCCAAACCTTATATTCATATGAATCAATTCCTAGTTTTGATAAATAAAATTTCAATTTATTTATCGCACCATGTTTACTAGGCATTCCGTCTACTCCAACCATTAACAACCTATTATTAACTCCTTTAAGATTACGACTAAATATATTAATTATCTCCCTTGTCCCTTTTATTAATTGAATTCCACCTGTAAAAAGATATATCCTCATTTTATCATTATAGTCAGGGATAATTCTCTGAAATGGTAAATTCTCATAACGTTCATCCATATTGATCCAATCGTACACTATGGTTACTTTGCGATTAGGAATCATTGAAGCACTATATGAATTTATTGCTATAATTTCATCTGCATAGCTTGCAATTATTTCCTGAATTCGTTTAAGCTGATACACATGTTCATCTAAAGGCCAGTGCTCTCTTAAATGTATAAATGTCTTTAACCCGAGTTCTTTAGCGACCTTTAAGTAAGGAGCAAGCATCATTGTATTAAAATAAACAGCATCTACTTTTAACGTCTCTAGAAAGTTTTTAAAATCACCCATAGAACGTTGAATATTAGCATAAAGTCTCAATGTATTTCGTCCAAATATGGATTGATTATATGGAACGAGTGTCATGTTATTCATATAGTAGACTTCGATTCCAAGTTTCTTGATTTCAAGAACTAAGTCCCCAGTCGTTCTTAAAAGAACGACCGGTCTATACTTTGAACGATCGATTTCTTTTAGAATGTTTAACAAACAATAGGTACCACCTCCTATGTTTGAAGCATGATACATAAAAAGAATAGATTTCATATGCTATAAAACTTCAAATATCGTGTGAAATGTTTTATATCCATCATAAGACCAGTGCGTTGGATCAAAAAAATCAAGATAATTAAATATTAACATAAAGAAAAATATAAGGATAAATCCAAACCTTAATACAGAGGGCTTAATTTTGGAATAAAAGATAGGAACAACTACTATTGAAAATACAGAAAAATAATATAAAATTCTACCTAACAAAGTAATCTTAAGAACAAAAGGTGTTGCCACAAACGCTACTAGAAATAATATTGACATCAAAGTCACATCATATGTAAATAGATGTCTTCTAGTCAATAACAAGTAAGAAACAACAAAGTAAGGCATTGAATCCAACAAGAAGCCGAATCCAATACTAGCCGTTCCATAACTACCATATCCTTGATACCCAGTAAAAACAGATATATGTAAAAAATAAGTTAAGACAGAATCAAGTAAAGGGCTTAAAATTAAGAATATGATAAAAGACACGCCAAATGTTAAAACTATGAACTTTACATCTTTTAATTTTGACAATCTCAAGAAGTGAAAAGGCAAAAAGATAAGGGCTGACGTATGAACAAGAACTGCCATAATATTTAGTAGAATAGCCCATAAATACTTTTTACTAGAAAGACACATAAACACTAGAAGTATCAAGCTAACAGCTAATCCTTGCCTCATCATGCTAAAGTTTAAAACATACAATGTAGATGAAAATAAATATATTGCAACTGCAAACCATCTATCTTTGGGCTCGACGTACCTTTTAATAAATTTATAATAAATATAATTCTGAATAATGCTCAAGATAAACACCATAAGAAAAAATCCAAACGGAATCCCGAATAAAGAAAATAAATAATTAATTAGGGCCCATCCCGGCTCGGTTTTTAAATCTGTAGCATATGTAAATGTATCTAAATCATAAGAATTGCTAACCCTATAAAAAATCTCATAATATGTTGGATAATCCGTACCATAATTATAGTGTATACAAGCCAATATTGTCACAAATATAAACGCTATCTTATATAAAACACCTAGACCTTTATACTTTGATAAATATGTTAGAAATACAGCTATAATCGATATCAGTGTAACTAAATACATATAAAATATTTATTTATAATCATATTAGATATTAGAGCAAGCCATCGAGCATAATACATATACTTACTTTACATTATAATGTGGATAAAGAGAAAGATGAGCATCCACCCATTCACGCATCTCTTTTACCTGCTGTTCATATGATGGAACAACAAAGCTGAAGTCTTTTCGTTTGCATCTCAAACTTTTGTCCAACTGAAGTTTATCGTTTGGATTTATATTTAGCTCTCCAGCACGAAAATACTTGTTGAAGAGACCTAAAAGATCGTACTTATTTATGCTATCGTTATTCACAAGATTATATAGACCGGTAAGATTCTCTTTTAATGCCTGCTCCATTGCTTTGGCAAGAGTATATGTTGTCACACCTGTCCAAATAGCTCCCGTATAACCGCCCACTTCTCCATTCTGCTTCATAAACCAGTTGAACAGACCAATTCCCGAAGGTTTGATATCAGGTCCAATGATAGAGTTACGAAAGGTCAAATCCTTATCGGTATTGATTTCTCCCATTGCCTTTGTACGGTCATAAAAGGTTGTCCCATTGGGGAAACTGTCTTCGTAATAAGGACCATCGTTGCCGGCAAACACACAGTCTGTGGACATGTGAATGATGCGAGTCCCCGTATCCTTGGTAATTTCTGTCAGGTAGTGGGGCAAATAGCCGTTCAATAGAACAGCCTTAGCCTTATTCTGCTCAGCAAACTGATTCAGCAAACCGATGCAATTGATAACCGCATCAAAATTGCCATCATCAATCGTCTTTTTGATAAGAGACATATCTGACGCATCACCGATGACGGTAATGTCTAATAATGCCGATTGCTGACGGGCAAAACCCACCACCTCATGCCCCTGCTCCTTAAAGTAGAGTGAGATGAGGTGGCCTGCCATTCCGTTACAGCCTAGAACAAGTATTTTCATAATTACTCGCTTCTATATTCACGAGATTTGGCTCTTGCCTGAAGACCCAAATCCTCTCGAATGAAATTCAATTTCAAAAGTAATTCCTTCATGCCTTCTACATCCAAACGAGCCGTATTGTGTGAGTGATACTCCTCTACTTGCTCAACTTCATGTCCGCCTTCAGTAAAGAACTTGTCATAGTTCAAGTCTCGGTTGTCGCAAGGAATTCGGTAGTACCCACCCATATCCTCAGCCTTAGCCATCTCCTCTCGAGTCACCAAAGTCTCATAAAGCTTCTCTCCGTGACGAGTACCAATCACCTTCACCTCTGTCATACCATATTTAGGATCAATCTTAGCGTATATCTGCTTGATAGCCTTCGCCAATACATCCAGAGTGGCAGCCGGAGCCTTCTGCACAAACAAGTCGCCATTCTCACCGTGAGTAAATGCATAGATTACCAAATCAACCGCATCATCCAGGGTCATCATGAAACGAGTCATGTTAGGGTTAGTAATGGTGATAGGCTTACCCTGCATCATCTGCTCTACCCACAAAGGAATCACCGAACCACGGCTTGCCATTACGTTACCATAACGTGTACAACAGATAGTAGTCTTGGCACCAGGACCCAATGCGCGACCTTGAGCAATTGCTACCTTCTCCATCATAGCCTTCGAGATGCCCATCGCATTAATAGGATAAGCAGCCTTATCGGTAGAAAGTACCACAACATTCTTCACACCATGTGCTATGGCAGAAAGCAACACATTGTTCGTGCCTTCCACATTGGTGCGTACTGCCTCCATCGGGAAAAATTCGCACGAAGGCACCTGCTTCAATGCTGCTGCTGAGAAAATATAATCCACTCCCGGCATACAGAAGTCTACAGCGGCTCGATCTCGCACATTTCCAATATAGAATTTCACCTTGTAAGCTACATCAGGGCGATTTGCCTGAAGGAAGTGACGCATATCATCCTGCTTCTTTTCATCTCGTGAAAGAATACGGATCTCTTTAATGTCCGAATCGAGGAAACGTCTTAAAACTGCGTTCCCGAAACTGCCTGTTCCTCCTGTTATCAGGAGAACTTTGTCTTTGAAAATACCCATGACTTATATTTTAATTCTTATGTTTTTTTCTATAATTTCTTTTGCAGCTGTAATATCTATAACATCATAAAATCTCTTCGGTCTTCCATTTAATATTCTATTAATAACTCTTCTACTAAAACGCACACAGATATTTTCTTGTTTTACAATATAATTCTCTGGAATATTTATATTATTCAAAGTAGCTGTTTCAAATATAATATCTTTGAACTGCGGAAATTTATTTAAACAATGCTGATAAAACAATGGTAAATTAATCTTCTTTATAATATCATCTTTTCCAAACATCCTCAAACATTTAAGAGCTGTTTCTGCCCATATGGTTTCAACACTATAAAATGGAGGGATAAGCTTTTCCCATTCATAATTATTATGTCCTCTAAAATGAGGTGCATCTTTTAAATCGCCTGTATGTTTTCCTGTTGCTGAGTCAGATGAGCCACTCATAGGACAAATACCAGCAATCGTTACTGGATAGTCTACCATTTCAAATTTCTTGGCAACAAAACATAGTGCTGTCGCCATAAATATATCCGGCGTCAATCCTTGGAAATAATTACCAGTTACGTTCTTTATCTCTTGCAATACCCCCTTTTTAACTATGCCATGATACAACTTAGGCATATCAAAAGATAAGTAATCTATTAATCCATTTTTTACAAAATTGTCAAGACTTAAAATAGGGTCTATCTTTTTTATGTTAAATCTATCTTTAGTTAGCGCTAGATATCCATTTTCGGCCTTAGGATAAAGAGGGGTATCTGATGGCCAGAAATAACAAGCATTAAGACTTGGGACCAAAACGTCTAAATTGTTTTCCTTCATGTATTGTATTGTAGGGATAATATTAGGAAGTATACCATCATCATCTCCAATCAAGCATAAGTACTCTCCACTACTTATTGTAATAGCCTCACTAAAATTATCGACAAATGATAAAACTCCTCTATGATAATTATAAATAACTGAAGATGAACCAATCGCTTTAATTTCATACTCCAATGAATTATCATCACTATTATCCTGTACACATATTTCTATACGCTCTGATCCAATCGATAAAATTTCTTTTATTGCGCCAATGCAATATTTCTGTCTATTCCTTGTAGGAATAAGTATTGATAGCAATTTATTCATGTTTATATTGCTTTAAAATATTATTATAAAAGCTTACAATTTTTAATGACGAATCGTGTTATACATAAACCGATTTTTATACGAAGCCGCTGTAATAACAAGCCTGTCGAACAGGCTTCACTAAAATACCGTCCGTTGAGCTTCCTACAATATTCGTTGAGATAGTTCTGAAAATATTCAGGAGCAATATCGCGGAAGTTATCTATCATGTACGTTTTACATTACTTATTGCATTATGTCCCCACGCTGGATCACTTATAAATAATGTTCCTTAACAATTGTATATGAAGTGAAATCATCAGATATAATTGTAGACTTTGGATTGTCGCTCTCCTCGATCTTCGGATCTATATCCGCAGCCTTTTACAACTTTATATACTTGACAACTATTGGCTCCTTCCGCCCTTTGGATCATCGTCCTTTCCGAAAACTGTCCAGCCATAACCAATACAGTTGTCTCCTTCTAGCTACGACGGCCGCGCTTTAGAGGCTTATTCTGCTCTTCTTCAAGAACTCATATTGAAAAGAAGTCCTCACCAAGTTTGATTGTATCACATAGTTCATATCGCGAATCGCATTTACCCATAACTTTACACAGTTTATGAAGCATTGCCCAAATAGGATTATAACTCTTGTGACCAAGCTAACACTGAAGTTCCTTGACAAAGATGCTCTTCTTTGTAAATGTGAGCATCTGGATTACTATGAACCAATAACAAAAAGACTATTGAGAGCCATACATTACAGCAATCGACATAAGACTTTGTCTATACTTGCTCTTTTTGCATTCACAGCACTCTATGTCTGCCTTCCAATCATGAATGATCTCTGTAGCCACAGTGTGGATATGTGACACCGACCTGGCCTCTAGACTTCTTCCTCGCTTGCTTACTGTTCTCCTCATCGGAGTAGTCTTTCATAAAATCTGTTCATCTCATATCTTGTTCCTTTTTACCAGAACAAAGATAAACCACCCACGCGCCATCATGGATATATTTAATAATCATTAAATTTTTACATATCGAGACTTACATGAAAATATAATCTCATTAAAGGCCTTTAAGCGAACGTAGTTTATGATTAATTATAACCCTTACACTTTGAGGTAGTCCGTAAAAATATATTACACATGCTGAAGCAATCAAACTTGTAGAAAAAACTATAAATAGTCTAAGCCAACTTTCTGGGAGGGTTAAAGAGATAAACCAGGGAATAGCTAACATCACAATGCCACCTAATAAAGTATTAAGATAAACTTCTTTTAGAACTATCTTTATAGAAATTCCAGTATATTTATTTGCAAAGAATAGACATACGAAATTATTAATCATAAAAACCACCATACTAGTAAAAAATACAGCTTGCGGTAGAAAACCAAATTTCAGAAAAAGCCAACTTATTGGAAAAATCATAAAAAGCAGGGTACTACTAATTATATTTTGCCATTTCATTTGTCCTGAAGCATGTATTGAATATAATATAGGCTGGTTGATTGTCCTAAAAAAAAATTCAATGAAAGTAATCAAGATAAACACATCAGTATATAGTGGGTAAACTCCTAACCAAATTTTTAAAACAAATCTTATTTCAATTGAAATAGGAATTGCGATTAGTAGAAACAGATATGCAACAATCTTGGCATTATTTAGTATAAGATTGTATAATTGCTCTAATTCATTATTTGCATAAAATTTTACTATTTGTGGATTCGCTGCAATTTGAATATTTCCCACAAATTGGTTAACAAGAGAATTTACCGTATTTGCTATACCTCTAGCAGCATTAACTGCTGTACCACAAAAGATATTTAGTAAAATATTGACACCTTGTCCAGAAAAAACATAAGCGGATCCTCCCAAAAGATTCCATCCCGTGTATGAAATAATCTCTTTCGTTATTTTTTTGTCTGTTGTAATTGAATATGTGCACTCTTCAAAATGTCTTGTACAATAAATGTTATAAATAATGACAGAACTAATTTGAATCAATAATATTAAAGCACCATATGTCACTAATTTATCTAAATTTATAACCTGCAATATAAACACCATGAGAAGCTTCATTATAACATCATATATACTCATGTAAGCATACACATTCATTTTCTCATGCGCAATTAAGCATGATTGAAAAGGAACTTGAATAAATGTGAACGCAAAGCCAATTATTGTAAATTGGTATATCCAAAATGCTGCAGTATATCTTCCGTCTGGTATGTTCAAATAATTATTCAAAAACCATAAACCTACAGTTTCAGCCAATAAAATTATTACTAATGCGGCAATACAATGTAGACCTAATGAAATAGAGAATATTTTCTTTAACTTTTCGCTATTATCTTCTCCTAACGCAAAACTAAGGAAGCGCTGTGTACCAACTTGCAATGCTGAACTAATCATAGTAAACATTGTCAATAAACCGCCTATGACATTGTATAAGCCATAATCAGACTCACCTAATACTTGAAGAACTACTCGCGAAGTATATAGTCCAACAACCATTATGACGAGCATTCTTATATAAAGATACACTGTATTCTTAGCAATGCGTTTATTGTTATCAGATATATTTGTCGACATTATATAAATACTATCGTAGAATTATAATCATATAACATAATCCATATGGAAGGTTCACCATATTAATTGAAATCCTATATATTTACTGATTAAAAGGCAAAACTATTGATTTGATTTCCACGTCCACTCAAATCGCTCGATATCTTCATCTTCTTCAATCAATAGATTTCCATACTGAACCTCTATAAAAGTTAGCTCAGTTAGGGCTTTTATAGCATGGAAATGCTCCATATGTATATATACGGATTCCCCTGCCTTTACATATTTTTCTACTCCATCTAATACAAAGATACCCTCTCCTTGTGTAAATGTCCAGGTTTCACTTCTGTGGTGATGAATCTGATAGCTTATGCTCTTACCTTCTTTAAGAGTTACACTTTTAGTAAGTGAATGATACCCATTAGGATAGATAATATCATCAAGTACTCGACAAGATCCCCAGCACCTCTCTTCATACATAGGACGTGGAGTAAGGTCCTCAACAGCCTTCTTAATATTTTCAGTCTGATCCTTAGAGCAAACTAAGATACCATCTGGACCAGCAGCTATTACCACATCCTTCAATCCATCTACATAGATAGGATTTTTGAGTTCATTGATGACATGAGTATTCATGCAGTTAGCACCCATAGTAGCATTACCAATAACTGTTTTTTTTAGTTCCTCGGTAAGTGTATTCCAGGTACCAAGATCTTTCCACACTCCATTGTAAGGAACTACCGCTACAGACTCAGCCTTTTCCGCCACCTCATAGTCAAAACTAATCTTAGGAAATTCACAATATCTAGAACGAATATCTTCAAAGTTATTTGATGTAATATATTTGCGTACAATATCCATCATGTAACCCAAACGGAAGGCAAAAACGCCAGCATTCCAAAATGCGTTTTGCTTTAAAAGATCCTCCGCAACTATTGTAGTTGGCTTTTCAGTAAAGCGTGCTACTGGTTGACTCAAACCTTGCATTCCACCTGTAACAGGGACTACATATCCATACTTTTCTGATGGGTATATAGGGGTAATTCCCATCAATACTAAATCGGCAACATTCTGTTCAACACATCTCACCATACGGCTAATTGCTTCGAAATAACCAATCTCTGTATATGGATCACACGGCATAATGACTACTACTTCGTCATCTGGACAACCTTTAGTCAATTTAAGATAGCTAGCAGCTAAAGCTATAGCAGGAAAAGTATCTCTTCTTTCTGGCTCCGTTACCACTGAAACTTTATCGCCAAGTTGGTTTGTGATAATATCTAACTGGCTAGCATTTGTTGCAAGTGTAATATCTTTGGTAAGGTTTGCCTCTTGAGCTTGCCTTACTACCCTCTGAACCATGCTTTCCATGGTACCATCTTCTTTCTCTAGAAGTGGTAAAAATTGTTTACTTCTTGCATTATTTGAAAGTGGCCATAAGCGCTTACCTGAGCCTCCTGATAACAGAACTAATTGCATATATGTTTTTGCTATTCGCGTTAATATTTATTTTAGACTATCAACTGCATAGATTGACAAGCAATTGAAAACGTTTGATTTATTCAAATTCTGGATACAAGTCCACATTAATAGTTAATGGACTATCTAAATCCTTCAGTATTGCATGTTTCAAGTCTTTGTCAGAAAAAGTGCCTCATCAATAGGGATCTTACAATCAATGTCTGGACTAGCATCGAGAATACAGATACCACCATCAGCTTGTAGCTTATCAACATTAGCGATCTTATATTCAGGATATTTATTTGCAAACAGACGAACAACGTGTTCCTACGCATACTGTGATTATATCTACTTAATCAAACTCTTTAAATATTGCCCACATGTAAAGATTAAGTTCGTTTATATACTGCAGGTTGGAGACAAAATTTTCCAAAACAAAGCTAAAATTAAGCTTCCCATGTAGCGGCAATGTAGGTAGTATCTTTATCTGACTGTCTAACCAAGCCTTAGGTAATGTGTATAATTTACATGTTGTGATTGCTTCATATGTTGGTTTGCGAAGCACTCTTGTCACTTGAAAATCTGTATGAATGGTAATGAAGTTCGCTATATCATACGAAATGATAACCACTTCGCATCACCTTGTTTTAGTTCTTTTTGTACTTTTCCAACAATCATATCATAAAACTTATCATGAAGCATTGAAACACCTTCGCTTGGGTTACCTAACTTTACGATGGAGATGTTGCTTAACACAAAGACAAGATACATCATCAAAAGATATCCTGGCACATCTCATCCATTGAGCACACATGTGTATGAACTATAATTTCTTATATATGAAATGATACAGCTCCATGATTCTTTTTCTCAAAGCGTCAAACACATAAGAGAACCCATCATCAGGGCGAGATATATTCAGAAGCTGAATCTAACACGTTAGGGCGTTTGTTACAACTTTATTCACCTCGCTGGACGACTGCATAAAATCACTATCGGAAATCTCTGACATGAATGTCAAATATTTCTTCACCACAGATGTACTCATAGGGAATGATTCTACATTTTAGTGTCCGAGCCACTTGTCGTAGTCGGACAGTCGCTGCAGAAGCTGTCTTTTAATTTTTGTAGGATTGTCCTCTTCTGCCCAAGCATCAACCAATTCATGGGCAGCCTGGTGATAACGATAGTTGTCGGTACAACCGTATAGGGTAACATAAATCAGCGCATTGACTTGAGGAGCCTGTGTCTGCTTAAGCATATCCAGCATCTCTGCGATGATTTGTTTACACTCTTCAAATTTCTTTAAGATGGTCAGGGCAGGAAGCAGAAGCGGGTAGAGCTTTGATCTTGCAACTGACTTAGTATCACGCCTTGCAATCTCACGCATCTCTTCGTTTCCATACTCTCTGAGAGTCTGACTGGCCAAATCAAGGTCATCTTCAGTGAGCGAGTCGTTATGGAAACGTCCTAATGCCTGATGCAGTTTGCCCGCAAGAGCAGAGTTGTCAAACTTTTTGTAGATATGTTTTTTCTCATTGTTCAGATGAATCACCTCGTATTGACCTTCCTCGACATTGATAAGCGGCACGCATGCCCAGTTCTCTATCTGCACAAGGATTGTCCTTTTACCTTTTCCCTGCTGAATCACCACCATAGCCTCTACTCCAGCGAACTGTCCTTCGGTGATGCGGATGCGATCTCCACGAAGCAACTTACCTGTCTTAGGAAAGAAGAATGGGATCTCATCAGCATACGAGCGAGAGATCCACTTAAGGTTATCCATTTGATTATCTGGGATATATGGATAGAAATCCATCTCCTTTGTTCTTACTCTTGGCAGGAAACTAAATATCTTGAACGACGAGCGCTTCATTTCATATATCTCATTCTCTGAAGCATGAACGAAGATATAGTTGTAATAGAGAGCACGAGAGGTAGTTACCCACTTACCATTACGCTTAATCTTTTCAACACAAGTCGGCCAAAAGTATTCCAAGGGTGGCAAATCATATTTCTTACGCCTTAATTCTTCGCTGGTTAGACCCTTGACTCCTCCTTTGTGTCCGGCAGGGAACTGCAGGACATACCATCTGACGATGTTTGCAGGGTTTGTATGCAGGGTATTTTGAAGTTTATTTTGCATGTTTTTTTTCGCTCAATATACTATACGGCCATATCGAATCGTCCTTACAACTCGATGAAAATAAGCGACTTACACAAAGTCTTGGCAGAATAAAGTGAATTTTCTGCTCCATAATAGAATTTGGATTTTCGGTTATTTTATATACAACCTTAAATCTCATGCAAAATTAAGAATTTCATCCCAATTTATCAAGCAAAACTGCCAATATTTTAGTCGAAAGAAGCAAAACCCTATTACTTGTCATTAATTAATAATCAACGAATTAACCCATTTCACCTAAACCTGACATCTTGTGTTGCTATGTCAATCAACCACGTAGGGTTTATTAGCTCTCCTTCAAATGTGCAGGCGACGTGAAGATGCGAGGCAAAAGACCAGCGCTATTTCCAGAGGCTGCAACGATATCCCCCGTTCTTTCCTCAATTCTAGAAAGATAACAGTAACTCACAGTCTACTTTCTGTGAGAGATTATGATATATATTCTAGCTGTGCGGTTCTCTCCAACCTCTGTTTCCACTCCATAGGGCATTGCATATACCACACCACCGTTTGCTCTAATATATACACCATTGTGGAACTTTCGTCTCCCGGTTAATGGGTCTATTCGATAGCCATAATCTGATGTTATGACCACTCGCTTTAGTGCGAGGTGATATCAGGTCTTTATCTCTAAGTAGAGAGCAATATAAGTATAAACACAAGAGCAATTATCCATTTAAAACTTCTCATTAAGGACAAAGCTAGAAAAGCTTTTAAAAGAAAAAAAACAGTTGCAGTCACTACTGTCCAATAAAAGTTGGCTAATCGGTCTTTGAAATTATTGAAATACAGTCTTTTAAGTGTTATTTCTGAATGAAACGGATTTGAATTCGTAGCTTAGCGGTCAAATTGAAAGCTGCTTATGAACATGAACAGAACTCAATTCAACAATTTCGTTCGTAAGTATGATGTTCGGACGACTGAGCAATCGTGAGAGCCTTTGCGACCTAATTGTACCCGTTGACTGAATTAATTTGGTGCGTATGCTAATGGAGAAAAAGTAGGCTTCCAATCCTTTTGGTAGAGTCTGTATGGACATTCGAGCTTGACGTTTGCTGTTTCAAACAGGTCAAGTTGCACCTCTGCTCCGATATAGCCTTTGTCGCCGATGATACAGCATCGTGATGTATAGTCTTTATGTCCTTGAGGTGATGAATATCGTGAACACTTGTCTTGGAGAGGTCGTAAGAGTGTATGACATCACTTAGATTTTATTAGCCATATGGCTGCGTATCTTCTCTTGAAGATTACTCACAGACTTACGGCGGTCATTGAACTGACGGCGTGAGGTAAGGTTCGGGATGGAATCCTTACACTCTTTCAACTTGGCTTCAAAAAGCCAGTTTTCACTGTCTGTCTCTTCCGACTCGGCAGCCATACTCATGGCTATGATCTCTAAATCAGAGGAATGGGGTACAGGACTGGGACGAAGAACATTTCCCTGCTTCGTAACCAAATCTTTGGAGAATTGCTTACATATCTCCAGAAACTTAACGAATTTTTATATAAGTTGCGCATAGAGAGACTATATAACTCAAAGATTTGATGCCATAAGTCACTAAAAATCTGATATATGTACAACTTTATACTATACATTATTCAATCTTTTAATTCCGCCAACG